>Ga0302201_10000948_pt1 | contig 25980 bp, 21 predicted proteins | sample II_Bog_N3_2_FD_194586 | JGI IMG/M metagenome (GOLD analysis project Ga0302201, IMG submission 194586) | Peat permafrost microbial communities from Stordalen Mire near Abisko, Sweden - II_Bog_N3_2 | ecosystem: Environmental > Terrestrial > Soil > Wetlands > Peat | place: Sweden: Abisko... | reverse complement strand
CTCACCCGTGCGCCACTTTACTCATGGTATTGCTACCACTTTCTCGTTCGACTTGCATGTGTTAGGCACGCCGCCAGCGTTGATTCTGAGCCAGGATCAAACTCTCGTTTGAAACCTGATTGCTTCCACTCATCCGACGGAGGTCGGACAAGCTTCGGCAGCATCGCGCGCTCGAAAGGCGCGATGCCTATTTTGTGAGATGACCAAGCCAAACCTGATCTTTTCTCACGACTGGCATATTCAACCTAATTGTCAAAGATCCTTGAGAGAAATCCGCCTGAGCGGCTCCCTTTTGGATCGAGGCCCAACCTTTCGGCTGAGTTGTCCTCGAACTTGTTGCGCCGCCATTCAATGTGAAGATCACATCAATCGGCGTTTTTGCGCGAACCTTTTAAACATATCGGAGTTGCTTCACCCTGTCAAGCTCCAATCTTTTTCTTCGCCGAGGCCGTCCAACTCACTGTTGGCGGTCTACCCTCGCTTGCGAATTCCGATCAGCCTGGCCGGGGATTCTCCCGTTCAAAAGCCTCGCACTGCGCACAATATCAAACAACAACCGGCGCAATCGGCGCCCGAGACGCTAGCGTCTCACAGGATGCTTCTCCCAATAAACAGGAAATGCTCCCGGGTCTTGCAATGGCTTGTTCTCTGTGGGATTCCCTACAGTGGTTTCAGGGGCTATTGCCTCACCCGACCCAACGAACCAGCATTACAACCGCTTCCCACTTCCCTCATCGGGGCAGGCCATAAGGCCACCGGGAGGCTCTACCGCTCATCTGCAACTTTTTAACTGTAGCACAGGAGAATCCGGTTTGCAAGTCGCGCCCTGAAAAATGCGCCGACCTGCGCCGTTTCCCTCTCGCTGCTACTCATTCACCATACCAAGCCGCGCGCTGATTTGCAACCGCGCCGCCTATGGAAAGCTCGCGTCCCCGCTCATCCATGCCGCGCAATCATTCCCAGATCCATCATTCCATTGACAAAATACTGCATCGCCAGCGCCACGAGCAGAAGGCCCATGACGCGCACCAGCACGCGGATTCCTGTCTCACCCAGCACCCGCCGCACGCGGTCGGCTCCGGCCAGCACCCAGTAGCTCGCCAGGCTGGTGAGCACAATCGAGGCTAGAATCGCCCCCATCTCCCAGCGCCAGAGTGAGGGAACCTGGCCCACCAGCACCATCACCGTCGAGATCGCACCTGGACCGGCCAGCATGGGAATCCCCAGTGGCACAATTCCCGCGTCTTCTTTGGCCGCGCCCTCCTCGGTGTCGCCCGTCGTCTCCTGCGTCGCCGAGCGCTTGGCTTCGAGCATATCGAGGCCAATCAGGAGCAGAATGACTCCGCCGGCGATCTCAAAGGCTGCGAGCGTAATGCCGAAGAGCCGGAAGATCAACTGACCGGCCACGGCAAAGGCCGTTAGAACAATCAGGCAGGTCAACGCGCCTTTACGCGCCATCCGCCGGCGCCGTGCCTGATCCGCTCCCTCGCTCATCGCCAGAAACGAGGGAATCGCCGCCAGAGGATCGACCAGAAAGAAGATCGACGAGAGCGCCAGCACGCTGAAACGCACCAGCGGCGCGGTACTCAAACCGTTCAGCACGTCGAGAGGATTCGCGGCCAACATGCCAACAGCCTAGCCCATTTGCCCTGCCGTTTGCCAGCCATTCCGAAGCAGGGAGATGTTGTCATGCAAATCATCGACTCAATCGCCCTAACAGGGACGACGATTTCTACGTCTAAACTTGGATGATTGGTCCTTGAGGACCAAGAGGTTGTCTCAGGGAGGCTTCATGCAATTGCGCTCTTTCCGTCTTCTCTCGCTAGTAACGGTCTTCTGTTGTGTGTTGCCTTTGCTCGCGCAAACCGGCGCTCCTCAACAGATTCCGTCAATCAAAGTCGATACGCGTGCCGTCGTGGTGGACGTGGTGGTGACGAAAGGCAACGACGAGGCTGTGCTTGCCCTGCACAAGGAGGATTTCCAGGTAAAGGAGGACGGCAAGCCTGTCGCCATCGACTACTTCGAAGAGCACACGGCCAAGGCATTGCCGCCGGGCGCTCTGGCTCCTCTGCCCAAGATGCCGCCGGATGTTTACACCAACGTCCCGCCGGTGCCGGAGAGCGACTCAGTGAATGTGCTGCTGCTGGACAGCCTGAATACGGAAAAACAGGACCAGAGTTATGTTCACCAGCAGATCCTGACGTTTCTCAAGAATATGCAACCAGGTACGCGCTGCGCCATCTTCACCCTCGGCTCCAAGCTGCGCTTTGTGCAGGGATTTACAACCGACAATACGGCCCTGCTGGCCGCACTGAACGACAAGAAGAACGGTGTTTCTCCGGAGAAGGACTGGTCCGCGCGATCACGCTCCGACGAGGCCGACGACGCTTGGGAGATCGCCACTCAGGTCAGAATGAGCAACGGCCACATGACCGGTGGCATTGAAGCCATGCAAGCCTCGCAGAACGACTTTGCTGTCTTCCAGTATGGCGATCGGGCGTCCATGACGATTGAGGCGCTGCAATATCTGGCCCGCTATCTGGGCGGCATTCCCGGACGAAAGAATCTGATCTGGTTCGCCAGCTCCTTCCCCGTTACCGTCTTTCCCACCTACTCGCAGAAACAGTCCATGGAAGACGTGCGGATCAACGTGAACGCGGTAAAACAGACCGCCGACCTGCTGACCGTATCGAAGGTGGCCGTTTACCCCATCGGCGCCGAAGGCATGATGGTCGATCACCTCTTCGATGGCGGCGGCGCCGGCAATGGCCTCACCAGCGGAGGCGGCGCTGCTCTGAATAGCGTTGCGGGCCTGGGCGGAGACGACGATCGGCGCGCGCTACAAATCATGGCTATGGAGCAACTGGCCAACGACACCGGCGGCAAAGCCTACTACAACACCAACGACCTGAACACGGCGATGACCCATGCCATCAACGATGGAGCGCACTACTACACGCTGGCCTATACGCCCACCGACAAGAAGATGGACGGCCAGTATCGCCGCATCGAAATCAAGCTCACGCAAGGCAGATACAAGCTGGCCTACCGGCGCGGATACAACGCCGACAGTGCGACGGCGGGCGAGGCAAAGCCGGAGTCCGACCCGTTGCGCCCGCTGCTCGGCCGCGGCCTGCCCAGCGCCACCCAGATCCTCTATGGCATACACGTCTTCCCCGCCAACCCGCAACCGGAGCCGAATGCACCCCGTGCCGGACAGAATCCAAACCTCGCCCGTCCATTCACGCGCTACATCGTGGATTTTATGATCCGCTGGAGCGATATTACTCTGCAGGCAGCGGCTCAGGACACACACACGGGCAAGTTTCAAGTCGATCTGCTGGCCTATGACCGTGACGGCAAAATCGTGAACTGGCAGGGCGGAACTTTGCTTGTCGATCTGAATCCTGAAACCTACAACGCAATTCGAAACTCTGGGTTTCCGGAGCACGCGGAGATCGATCTTCCCAACACCGATCTCTACCTTGCAACCGGAATCTACGACTGGAATACAGGAAAGGCGGGAACGCTGGAGATTCCCCTTCATCCCGGCGCTCCAGCCGCAACAGCCGCGCAGAATCCAGCGCCCTAGAGCAACGGCGGCGAGGGTGAGGTGCTGCTCATCTCCGCCTCGGCCTCGCGCAGACTCTCCACGCGCCCCAGATCGCACCAGCGGTACTCATCCGCGCGAAAGGCAACAATCTTTTCGCTCTGCGCGGCCAGGCGCAGATAGGCGTCGATGATGGAAAACGCGCCCTCTTCCTCAATCAACGGGAAGATGCGCGGCGAGAGCACGTGAATGCCGCAGAAGGCCAGCGGCTCACACTCACACTCACACTCACACTCGCCGGCGCGCCCGCGCAGTTGGCCTTCGCCGTCAAAGAGAAGCGCTCGTGTGCTCTTGCGCACTTGAACTGCCAGCGTCACGAGCGCCCGCGACTCGCGATGCTGGCGTATCATTTGCGCAAGATCAATTGTGCTTACAACGTCTACATTGTGTACAAGGAAGGGTTCTTGCCGGCTCGCATCATTCTCCAGAAAAAAAACCGCTGCCTGCCGCAATCCCCCGCCCGTGTTCAACAACGTCTCTTCGCGCGAAACTTCAATCCTTATGCCGAAGTTGCCGTTGGCCTTCAAGTAATCCACGATCATCCCGGCAAAGTGATGCGCATTCACGATCACCTCAGTCACGCCCGCCGCGCACAGCTTCTCCAACGCAATCTCCAGCAGCGTGCGCCCGCCCACAGTCACCAGCGCCTTGGGCCGGTCGTCGGTGAGCGGACGAAGCCGCGTGCCCAGTCCGGCGGCCAGAATCATCGCCTTCATCGGCTCGCCTTCTCCTGTTCAATGTGCCGCACGACGGCCTCGACACCGCTCACGCCACGCAAATGCCGCGCCAGTTGCTCGGCCAGATAGACGGAGCGATGCTGTCCGCCGGTGCAGCCGAAGCTGACCATGAGGTTTTTGAAGCCTCGCCGCCGGTACTCCTCGACGCTCGCATCCACGAGCGAAGTCACGTGGGCAAAGTAGCGATGCACGCTCGCTTCACGATTCAGATAATCGATCACCTCGGCGTCCTTGCCGGTCATCGAGCGGAAGCGCTCCTCGCGTCCGGGATTCGGCAGACTGCGCGCGTCGAAGACAAATCCGCCGCCATTGCCGCTCTCGTCGGCCGGCATCTGGCGATGAAAACTGAAACTGAATATCCTGACTCTTAATGGCTCCGCGACCTTCAGCGGCCCTGCGCTCGTCCTGAGCCCCTGTAACTTCTCCGAGGCCGCCATCCGCTCGAGGGCGCGCATCAGCTCGGGCAACTCGACCGGTAGCTTTGCGTTCTCTCGCAGCCAGCGCAGATTCTTCAGCGCGAAGGGCACGCTCTCCAGAAAATGCGCCTTGCGCTCATAGAATCCGCGGAAGCCGTACGCCCCCATCGCCTGGAAGATGCGCACATAGACATACGCGTAATAATGCTCGATGAAGGCCGCGCGATCCACTGGAATCAATTCCGCCAGGCAGTCGAGATAGTACTCCAGCAGTTCCGCGCGCATTGCGGGCGGCAGATCGGCCTTGGCGTCAAAGAGCAGCGAGGCGATGTCGTACTGCAATGCGCCTTTGCGACCGCCCTGATAATCGAGAAAGTATGGCTTCCCGTCGCGCAGCATCACATTGCGCGATTGAAAATCCCGATAAAGAAAATAATCCCTGGGCGCGCTGAGCAGGAAATCCGTCAGGCGGTTGAAGTCGTCCTCCAGCGCTTGTTCGCTAAACTCCACGCCCGCCAGCCGGAGAAAATAGTACTTGAAATAATTCAGATCCCAGGCGATCGATTGCCGATCGAAGCTTGCCCGGGGCGTGCAGAGCCGGTAATCGAGATCTCGCCCGGCACCCACCTGAAAGCGCGGCAGCTCGGCAACGACTTTTCGGTATGCCTCCATCGCCTTTGGCGCAATCGACTCACCGGTGCGATGAGTGCCGAGAAACTCGAAGAGCGTCGTGTCGCCCAGGTCTTCTTCGAGGTAAGCGCCTGCCTCCAGATCCTCGCCATAGATCTCCGGCACCGCCAATCCATGGCGGCGAAAATGACGAGAGAACTCGACGAAGGCGCGATTCTCCGCGCGCACCGGATAGAGAATTCCGATCGCGCTATGGCCGCCGCCCGTGAGCCGCACAATCCGACGTCCGAGCCGCCCAGCTCGCCCTTGAGCGGCCGCGCCTCCTCGGCCACAATCCCGAAATGCTCCGCGAAGAGCCTCTTCAGTCCGTCCATCCGCCTCTCACCCGCACTCCACAGCATGTAGTATAAGGCCCGGCTTTCAACGAGAACGGTTTCAGTTGCGACGTAAGCGCAGCACAATCAACTCGGAGTATCTGTTGATGAATAAATCACCTGCAAGGATTTGAAAAGAATGCAGGGAGGAGGGGGGGAACAGTAATCAGAGGTCAGCGAAAAGTACGCTGGCTGTTGCTGGTTGGGGTTTGTTTGCATCGCCTCTTCTTTCTCTTGGGTAGTATGCGGGAGCGAGGGATAATTTTCTGCATTCCTTGGAAGAAAAACTTTGGGTTTGAAGGCCGCTCTTGTTGATCCGGCTGCGGTCAGGAGCATGAAGGCTCCTGCTCACTGCGGGATTGGCGTCGACTCCCAGCTCCCCAACGTAGGAGATGGGCGATCCGCCCGCTCATCGCCGAGGACGAATCGCGTTCCAACTATTGATCCGGCCAGATTGAATTGCGAGATTTCAACTGAAATGCAACCGCAGGTCCTTCGACTGCTCTACGCTCCACTCAAGATGACAGATTCTTGAGAATGCAATCTTTTCAAGGCGGATCAATGAGTGGATTGAACGATAAAAACTTGTTGCGGCGGTCACCCGCCTGAGTTAAGACGACCGCCGAAGAAGGCATCTTTTGGGGTTCAAAAGGGCTGATTTATGGCTAAAAAAAGCTGATTCTGAGCCAATAAACGGGCAAAATCGGGGGGTAAAGTTTACTGAATCGTTAACATTACTAAAATCCAAGCGTTTGATTATAGGAATGTTAATGACAATTAATGGGCCAAAAAGAGGTTTTACCCAGGGTGGGGGGGGTGGGGGGTAGCAAAAACAGGGAATAGGGAATAGGGACCAGGGCCCTGCTTTTGCTGCCGAAGATTCCCTTCCATCGCCGATCCTTTCTCGTGGGTAGTATGCGGGAGGGGAGGATAATCTTCCGCAAAGGTGCGGAAGAAAAACGGCTGGTTGAGGTTCGTGGTTCCCCCCCTTCGCCCAGTCACCCCACGGACGAAGACCTATCCGTGGGGACCCCGGCCACGCGCAGGGCGGGTCACCAGCTTTATTGACGGGTCAAGGGTGAGCCACCCGGTGATTGCAAGTCATCCCGCGGACTCTGTATAATCGCCCGAAGTTTTTCGAGATTGATTTTTGGAGGATTGAACGATGGGCGAGTTGGTACAGCCAGCGCATCTGCTTGTGCTTGTCTTTGTGTTGATTGTGTGCATTGGCCTGTTTCTATTGCCGATGATCTTTTACATCCTTACCCTGCAGCGCGCCTTGGAAAAGTGCGCGCCGGTGTCGCGGACCATTTCACCGGGCTCCCTCTGGCTTTTATTGGTGCCGTTCTTCAATTTGATCTGGCACTTTCTGGTTGTTACCGGCATGGCGAAGTCTTTGGGGAATGAGTTCCGGAGGCGCAATGCGCCAATGCCCGACCCCGCGCCGGGACAATCGATCGGAATGGCGATGTGCATCTGTTGCGTCTGCGGAATCATTCCGCTGCTGGGCATTTTTGCCGGTCTTGCCTATCTGGTTCTGTGGATCATGTACTGGGTAAAGATCTCTGAATACTCGCGGATATTGAGCGAATCACCGGCACCGATCACCGCGGCGCCGTTGTTCTAATTTTGTTTCACAATTGCTTTAGTATCCTCAGATGAACACAAACGCGGACCTTGCGGTCCGCGTTTTGTTTTTTTGGGGAGTGGTTGTGCTGGCTTGTGTGTACGGTCTAAAGCAAAACCACGCTTTCCATGCCCAAAAAGGTTGATCGAAGGTGTTGTTTTCTTGAGGAAAACAACACTTGAGTGCATCAGCTCTGGGTACACCTATCGTGGTTTTGCTATAAAGCCCATAGCCTCCATTATGAAGAATTCAGCACGACTAAGCAGGCTGCGGAAAAAGGCCTGAATTTGAATGGATTTACCGAAAAGAATCCCGCAGGGGCTAAAGCCCAAGATTTATCTTGTTGCACTTGCGGCAGGACTAAAGTCGTGCCCTGATACTTCTTGCAGCTCCGATTGCTTTGATTCATTGACTGAAAGGCTGTGGCCATTCCTTGCGGCGAAATGCAACTGAGCAAAGAGACGAAAAGCGAACGCCGGTCCTCCGACTCGCTGCGCTCGCTCAGGATGACAGGCTATAGGACTCAAGATGACAATGATTCCATCTTGCTGAAAGAGTCGCCAAAAATTACTTGGCGATGAGGCTGCGGGCGATGGCGTCCAGGATGCCGTTGAGAAAGTTGATAGATTCGGGGGCGGAGTAGCGGCGGCCGATCTCGAGGGCTTCATTGATGACGATGGGGAAGGGCGTGGATTTGAAGCCGATCATCTCACCGACGGCCATGCGCAGCAGATTGCGATCGACGGCGGGCATACGCTCAAGCCGCCAGTGTTTGGAGTTGGCCGAGAGCAGCTCGTCAATCTGTTGCTGATGGGCGACTGCCACACGGAAGAGATCCTCGGTAAAGCCGCGCACCTCGGGTGAGACCTCGTCTGCGGCCAGCCAGAAGTTGGCGCAAACCTGTTCGGGCGTCTGCTTGCCGATGTCGGCCTGATAGAGCATCTGCATGGCCAGCTCGCGGGATTTGCGGCGGCCGCCGGAGGGGGGATGGGCGGCAGGCGTCAAGCTTGGCCACCTGACTTGATCTTGCGGCTGAGCGAGACCATCTCGATGGCGGCGAGGGCGGCCTCGAAGCCTTTGTTTCCGGCCTTGATGCCGGCTCTCTGGAGGGCCTGCTCCAGGGTTTCGCAGGTAAGCACGCCGAAGCTGTGCGGAATGCCTGTCTCCTGCTGGGATTGACCGATGCCGCGGGCGACCTCATTGTAGATGGCCTCGTAGTGAGCGGTTTCGCCGCGCAACAGACAGCCGAGAGTGATGATGGCGTCCGTGCGGCCGGCCTCAGCCAGCGTGCGGGCGGCGGAGGGGATCTCCCATGCGCCGGGTACGCGGACGACTTCAATTTCGGCACGCTGGGCGCCGCTGCGCAGCAGGGCATCGAGCGCGGCCTCGAGCAGGCGCTCGGTGATGACGGCATTCCAGCGGGCGACGACGATGGAAAACTTCATGCCGGCGGCTGAGAGATCGCCCTCGACGGCGACGGGCTTGCCCCGGACTGGATCCGTCCATGCCCAGAAGGAGAAGGCAAGTCCAGGCTCGGGCTCGACGGTGAAGAGGCGCGACTTCCAATGGGTCTCGGCGATGGCGGAGAGGTGCGTGGCGGCTTCGTCGCCACCCTGGGCGCGGAGCCACGCGGCCGCGGCCTGATGGACGGCATCGAGGGAGGTCACCTCGACCAGCAGATCGGCTGTAGAGGGAAAGCGGCCATCGACGAATTCGAGGTTGCCGAGCGGGGCGAGGAAGGCTGCGCCGCGGCTGTCGCCTTCGTCCCATCCCTCGCCGGAGGCGAATCCGAGCGCGGAAAAGAAGCCGGCCAGCCTCTCGTAGGCCGCGCGGCTGCCGGTGGGACGAAGAAAGGAGATCCCCTTAATCATGCTTTGATTCTATCGTGCCGGGGTAGGTGGCGATGAATGCGCGCGCCGAGCGCATCGGCAGACGAAGCGGACGGATTAGACGCGCCATCCCATCCTTTTCGCAAAGAACGCGAAAAGGATGGGGGATGGATGGTAGGAGGTTGCAGCGCCAGGACTACGTGATGGAGCGCTGCTTGACGAGGACGACCGTGGCCGGCACGGTGCTTCCGCTGAAGGAAGTGGGCAGTGTGCATCCGAGATCACCGCCGGCCGAAGGATGCGTGCAGGGCGGCAGGGCGGGGTTGACCTGCTGAGAATCGGTCTTGGTGGAGATGTCGATGAAGTGGATCAGATTGTCGCCGGCGGTGGTGAGAATGAAGTAGTGGTCGTCGGGGGTGAAGGCTCCGGCCAGCGGGGCAACGATACTTCCACTGCAAGGCCAGGAGGAATTGGAGGCGGCGCAATCGGCGAGCGTGATATAGCCGAGCGTGCCGGCGGCGCTGTCAGCGCTGGTGGTGGCGTTGATGTTGGGTTGATAGTAGGGCAGCATGGCGTTCGTGTTGTTGACCGTCGCCGTATAGGTAAGGAAGACCAGATTGGACTCCGGCGAGGCGACAATCTGATCGATGGCGGTGGCGTTGGCCTTGGTGGGATCGAGCGTGAGGGAGGCGTTGGTCCAGGGACCGGTGGTGAGCGCCTGGATGGTCTGCACCTGATTGGGCGCGGTGCCGGTGGTGGTGATCTGGCACTGAGTTGCGGGCGTGGCGACGCCGATGTCGTTGAGCTTGAGACCGCCGGCGGTCAGCGATGCACCCAGGATGTGATGTCCGTCGGTGGTCGAGGCCAGCACATCGTTCTGCTGGTTGACGGTATCGCCGAGCGGATAGAAGGTCAAGGCGGCGTAGTCGCCCACAGGACCCGAGGGGCACCAGGTATGGGAGACGGTGGGGCTGCCTCTGAAGTATGCGCCGACAGAGGGAACGAGAATGGCCGGACTCTGCACGGTGCTGGAGAAGGCTGTATTTGCCGGCAGCGGGCTGGGCAGCGAATAGCCGGCCGTGGGCGGGAGCAGGCCGGGGGGTAGTGGGGGATAGAGCAGCGGACTGGAGGGCAGCGATAGGGAGGTCCAGCCGATGTTCACGCTGTAGACGTACATCCTGTCGGAGTGGCCTGTGATGCCTTCGGCCGCGTTGTTCACGGATGCGCTGTCGGTGATGTAGAGGGTCTGCGCGTCGGGAGTCCATGCGGCTGCGTTGCCCATGCCGGCGAAGGATGTGATGATGGCGCCGCCGGAGGCGTTGATGATGTTGAAGACGCCCCGCTGCTGATCGTTGACGAGCACCATGGACCCGTCGGGCGAGATGGCCAGCGCCACGCCGGGCGCACTGGCATCCTGCGTAATTTGCGAGGCGGAATCTGTAGCGAAGGTCATGAGACCGTGGGACGATCCGAAGAAAAGAGCGCCACCGTCCGGGCTCATCAAGGCGGAGTTCGGCACATAGGGCAGTCGCGAGGTGGCGCCAGTGGCGCCAGTCAGCAAGTCCATCGTGTAGAGATACTGCGACTGTCCGGGGGCTGCGAACCAGACGTAATCGCTGGCGGTGCCGGGGGTGGTGATGGTGACCGGGTTGGAGGAGATGGGCAAGCCCGTGCCGAAGAGACCGGTTTGATTGAATGGGGCGGGATTGCAGTAGGGCGGCTGGCAGATGGCAGTGATTGAAGCCACGCCGGGAAACAGGGGAGAGATGGCGCCAGAGCCTCCCACGGAGATGTCGGCCCCGTCCGTGGACTGATAGGTCAGGGCAATGCCGGTGAGGGGTTTTCCCTGAGTGTCGGTGATGGTGGTGACCAAGTCCTGCGTCACGCCCTGTGTGACGTTTTCCGAGAGGCCGCCGTTGGCCGTTGTGAGTGAGATCGACTGGGGCGGGCAGGTGGTGAAGAAGCCTGCGGACGAGCCGGTTTTGGCAATTTGCGCAGTCACGGGGGTGGTGCCGGGCTGCTCGGCGGTGATCGAGACCACGTTGGTGGTGGGATTGACGACCACCATGCCGATGGAGGTGTTGGCCACCGCGAAGGAGAATGTGCCGATCGACGCGGAGCAGGAGGGCACCGGAGTGGTGGTGGTGGTCACGGTGGCGGTCCCCGAGCAGGCGGCCGTTCCGTTGGAGAGGAGGGCGGAGGTCGGATTTGTCGTAGCGTTGACTCCGCCTGTGGTGATCGAAAGCGGCGCTCCGCCGGCGATAGTATTGTCAGCGGTCAAAGTGACGGTCGCCGTGGCGCCGGAGGAACCATTATTGAAATCAGTCAGCGTGCATGTCTGGCCCGTCGTTCCAGTGATGCTTCCACTGTAGCCGACGAAGCTGCCGCTGGCGACGATGTCGGGCGTGACTGAGGGCATGGTGCAGGCGGCGTTCGCGCTGCTGACCGATGGGGGCGCGCAGAGCAGCGTCTGCTGGTTGCTGCCATTGGCATAGCAGGCCTGGGCATCGATCACGGCATTGGTGCCCTGGGAGAAGCACTGCTGATCGAGCCCGGTGAAGGGATTGGCGGTCTTGTTGTCAGTGACCAGGCTGACAGCAGTCACGGAGGGATGCACGTAGACTCTTACCGCATTTGAGACCACCGATTGAGCAGAGACGGTGGCGAAGGCCTCGGCGTAGGGAAGGTTGCCGGTGGAGGGCAGGGGATTGGGCGCCTGGCAGATGGTGAAATCGGCGATGCCGCCGCCGGAGTTGCGATTCCATGTACCGCCGCAGAGATTGCCGGTAGAGGAGACGTCCAGCACCTGATTATTGGAGGTGCCGTAGTAGTATTTGGTGACCGTGGCAGCGGTGCCTTTGCAGGTGACCGCCGTGGGATTGGCCAACTGGAAGGTCTGCCCAAAGGCCAGTGAGAGGCTCTGATAAGTGGGCTGCTCGGTAATCACGGCAACGTCGTCGATCTTCAAGCCGTAACCCAGTCCATTGCAATAGTCTGCGCCGGGATTACGGCCGCATCCAGCGATGGAGATGCCGGTAGGAATAGCCAGACACAACAAACAGACAAGCGTAAGATACCGCCGCATGAATCCTCCCCGCCCCGCCTTGTCAAACTGCGGAACGGTCTCTCCCGAACGCGTCGGAAATTTTGGGATTGGAGCGAACCTGGTGCAACCGGCGGAGAAAACCGTCCCGTGGACGTCTCCGGGCTACGCAAAGCCCCTCACAAAACTCCAATGAAAAGTGTAACAGGACTGGGGGAGAGCTGGCAGGAAGCACTGCCGGGGCTCACCCGATCCCATCTCCTTTAGACTCCGGGGGCGGCGGATGGGGAGCAAGACCGGAACATGCAAAGAGGAAATGAGCAAAAAAATACACCCTGAACCATGACGGTCAAAGCCGGAAAAGGATGGAACGGGAGTGCGCGCAATGCGGGCGGAAATATTCATCGAAAGTCTACGGGAATGGCTTGACACTCGGGGAAGATGGGAGTAACACTGACAATGAACGGGTACTTTGAAACCACGTTTTGGCTGCCGGTCAAGTGGCAGCGCGAGCAGTAAGTGGCGCTGGCATAAGTTAGACGGAGCGCCAGCCTATTTCCCCATGAGGCTTTTTTAAGAAACGCTCTCAAAGCCTCGAAAAATCGGAGATCGCGATAGCTTCTGTCTTGGATTTTTCTAATCCAGGAGAGCGGTAAGTTGCGAGTGAATCCGGGAGTTATGATTAGAAACCGCGAGTTACTTTCTGCTGGCGCACATCCTTTTGTTTTACGCTGTTTGCGCGCATACTGAATCGAGCAACCCTACACCTGGAGCGAAGTTATGATTCAACTGAAGGAAAGCGCAGCGAAGGATCGCTTCTCGACTGGTCGCAGCAAGAGCCGCAACTCATATTTTTCGCCGGGCAAGACCGGTCGCACTGTTTCAGCCGTGGTGGCAATTGACGCGGAAGCGAATGGCATTGAGGCCGCGGAGAAAAAGTCGAGTTTTGCGGAAGACTTCATGCTGGAGCATTCCAGCGCCAATCTTTTCATCGCGATGATGGGAAGCGCGGGCAAAGCGAGCAGTTATGTATCCGCGCCGAAGGAATCGCACAAGTCAACCCAGCATTATGGATTTCCCTCCTGATGCCGCCGTACTTCGGCCATTACGAAGCATCAAGCCATTATGAAGCGCCAGGCCATTGCGAAGCACCAGTAAGACCGGAGGCAGCAGGCATGAGTTGCAGAATCTGCGAGAATTTAGAAGAGGTCTACAAGGCCAGGCTGAGCGAATACGTCGAGGCGCGCGCCTCGGCCGGTTACCGGGCGAGCACGCGGCTGGCGGCGCAGATGAATGTGGAGATGGAGCGCGCCCGTTATGAGTTGGAAGAGCACCACTCGGTCTGCCTGAGCGCTTTGCGGCAACCGGTGCGCGCTCAAGCGCCTGCGCGCCTGCCGGTGATGGAAGCGGCTCCGATGAGCCTGCATCCGCTGGCGTCTTGACGCCAGTCGAGCTCGCACGGGCTCGTGTGCTTGATCCCTGCAATCGATTCCCGCCCACTGCGACGCTTGCTTCGGCTCCCGCCGGAGGTGAGCGCCGTGGTTTCTCACCGCATTCATCCCGCTGACAAGCCGTTGATTCCTGCCGATTTTCCCTGTGCGCGAGCGCGCCGAACGCGGGCGATAATCGCTGTGCGGCGTTGCGCGGCGATCCGTGACAGATATCACAGCCCATCCAGCTCTTGCCAAAAGACTATTCCAGTTGACACAATCGTTAAGTTTGACCGCTTTATTTCGTGCAAAGGAATCCTTCATGAAGAAAAAGTCCGCAGGAGCCAAAGACAGGGCAAAGAGTGCGCCTGCATATAGGAACGCCAAGTTGCCCTCGGCCAGTCGTGTCAAGGATCTGTTGTCGCGCATGACTCTGGAGGAGAAGGCCGCGCAGATGCAGTGCGTCTGGCAGGAGAAGTCGCAGAAGCTGGTGGACGAGAAGGGCAACTTCGACCCGGCCAAGGCCAAGGCCGCCTTCAAGGATCGGCGCGGAATGGGCCAGGTCGGCCGGCCCTCGGATGCGGGCGGCGGCAAGGACGCGCGCGGCATGGCCGAGCTGACGAATGCGATTCAGAAGTACTTTGTGGAGAAGAGCCGATTGGGGATTCCGGTGGTCTTCCACGAGGAGTGCCTGCATGGCCACGCGGCTCCGGGGGGAACAAGTTTTTCGCAGCCGATCGGCCTGGGCGCGACCTTCAATCCGGAGTTGGTGGAGAAGCTCTTTGCGATGACCGCCGAGGAGGCGCGCGTGCGCGGCGCGCATCAGGCGCTCACCCCCGTGGTGGATGTGGCGCGCGAGCCGCGCTGGGGGCGCGTCGAGGAGACCTACGGCGAAGACCCTTACCTGGTTTCGCGGTTGGGAATTGCCTCAGTCCGCGGCTTCCAGGGCAGCCGCAAGTTCCGCGACCGGAAGCACATCATCGCGACATTGAAGCATTTTGTGGGTCACGCGGAGCCGGAGTCGGGACAGAACTGCGCGCCGGCCAACGTCAGCCTGCGCGTGCTGCGCGAGACCTTCCTCTATCCCTTCAAGGAAGTAATCCAGAAGGCCGGGGCGATCAGCGTGATGCCCTCGTACAACGAAGTGGACGGCGTGCCCTCGCACGCCAATCAGTGGTTGCTGCGGGATGTGCTGCGCAAGGAGTGGGGCTTCAAGGGCTACACCGTCTCCGACTACTATGCGATCTGGGAGCTGAACTACCGCCCGGATACGCATGGGCACTTTGTGGCCAAGGACAAGAAAGAGGCCTGCGCGCTGGCGGTCAAGGCGGGCGTGAATATCGAGCTGCCCGAGCCGGATTGCTACCTGCACCTGGTGGAGTTGGTGAAGAAGGGCGTGCTGAAAGAGCGGGAGCTGGATGAGCTGGTGGCTCCCATGCTCTTCTGGAAGTTCGAGCTTGGCCTCTTCGACGATCCGTATGTCGATCCGGAGCTGGCGGCGAAGATCGTCGGCTCGGAGGCCAATCGCGAGTTGGCACTCGCGGCGGCGCATGAGACGATCACGCTGCTGAAGAACGAGAACGATCTGCTGCCGCTGAATGCGAAGAAGCTGAAATCCATCGCCGTGATTGGACCGAACGCCAACCGCGGATTGCTAGGCGGCTATAGCGGCGTGCCCAACCACAACGTGACAGTGCTGGACGGCATCAAGGCCAAGGTGGGCACGGAGGTTGAAGTCCTCTATAGCGAGGGCTGCAAGATCACCGTAGGCGGAAGCTGGAATATCGATCCGGTGACGCCGAGCGACCCCGAAGAAGATCGCCGGCAGATTGCCGAAGCGGTCGAGGTGGCCAAGCAGGCCGACGTGATTGTGCTGGCCATCGGCGGCAACGAGCAGACCTCGCGCGAGGCCTGGTCGCTGGCGCACATGGGCGACCGCACCAGTCTGGATTTGATCGGGCGGCAGAACGAGCTGGTCGAGGCGATGGTCTCTCTGGGCAAACCGGTGGTGGCGCTGGTCTTCAACGGCCGGCCGCTCTCGATCACCCACCTGAGCAACCACGTTCCGGCGATCTTCGAGTGCTGGTACATGGGCCAGGAGACGGGCCGCGCCGTGGCCGACGCGCTCTTCGGCGAGGTGAACCCCGGCGGCAAGCTGCCTATCACGATTCCCCGCTCGGTGGGCCATCTGCCGGCCTTCTACAACTACAAGCCCTCGGCGCGGCGCGGCTACCTCTTCGACGATGCAACGCCGCTTTATCCCTTCGGCTTCGGATTGAGCTACACGAGCTTTGCACTCGAGAATGCGCGCCTGGCCAAAAAGAAGATCGGGCGCAAGGCGTCGACGCGGCTGCTGGTGGAGGTGAAGAATACCGGTAAGCGCGCGGGGAGCGAAGTGGTGCAGATGTACATTCGCGATCTGGTCAGCTCAGTGACGCGGCCGGTGAAGGAACTGAAGGGCTTCAAGAAGGTTTGGCTGGAACCGGGTGAAAGCACCACTGTTTCAATCGACATCACGCCCGACCTGCTATCGTTCTACGACATCCACATGAAGTACGTCGTCGAGCCGGGCGACTTCGAGGTCCAGGTGGGTACATCGTCGCGGGATGCCGACCTGGTCAAGTTGTCGCTGACCGTGACAAAGTAAGCAAGCAGCGCCGCCGCACTGCGATGGGGCGGCGCTGGTTTTGACGTGGAAAACGTTTTACATTTTTCAGATCTGCGGCGAAAGCGGGTAGAAATCGATGAGCGCTACAAGTATGAAGCTCTCCTTTGGAGAGAAATTCGGATACGGCCTGGGCGACCTAGCCGCCAACTTTGTCTTTCAGGCCGTAATGGCCTTGCAGTTGGATTTTTATACCAAAACCTACGGACTGACAGCGGCCCAGGCGGGCATGATGTTTCTGGTTGTCGGCCTAAGCTCAGCGTGCTTCAATCCGGTGATGGGCGTCATTGCCGACCGCACCAGCACGCGCTGGGGCCGCTTCCGTCCCTGGCTGCTGTGGACCGCCGTGCCCTTCGGCGTGATCGGCATTCTGACCTTTACCACACCCAACTGGAACCCTGTCGCCAAGCTGATCTATGCCTGGGTCACCTATCTGTTGCTGCGTCTTATCTATGCCGCCAACAACGTGCCCTACGCCTCGCTGACCGGCGTCATGACCGACGATCCAGACGAGCGCAACAGCATCACCTCCATCCGTCAGTTCTTCGCCAACGGCGCAGGCTTTATCGTCGGAGCACTGGCGGTTCCCATGGTCAAATACCTGGGCGGCAGCGATAGCGCCAAGGGCTATCAGTTGACGATGGGCAGCTTTCTGGCTCTCTCGGTCATCTTCTTTTTGATCGCCTTTGGCGTTTCCAAAGAGAGGATTCAGCCCGATGCCAGCCAGAAAACTTCGGTAGGGCGCGACCTCAACGATCTAGTTCGCAACTTCCCCTGGGTGATGCTCTTTTTGGCCACGGTCTTCTACTTCACCGCCCTTCTGGTTCGCGGCAATATCATGCTGCCCTACTTTGAAAACCTCTCCGGCAACCGCCTCCTCTTCAGTTATTTCAACGGATGCGGCCTGGTCGCAGTGCTCACCGGTGTTACCTGTTCGACATTTCTGGTCAAGAGAATGGGCAAACGCGCCCTCTTTTTTGCGAGTATGCTGATCACCGGACTCTGCTGCATCGCTCTCTACCTTTTCTCGCCCACGGCAATCGTGCCCATTATCTCGCTGGAAGTGATTCGCCAATTTGCCTTCGGCTGCTCCGGGCCCGTCCTCTGGTCGATGATGGCCGACGTGGCTGACTTCGGCGAATGGAAGACCGGTCGTCGCGCCACCGGCACCGTCATCTCCGCGGTCGTCTTCGCCTTGTGGGTTGGCGTTGCACTGGGCGGAGCCATCGCCAGTTGGCTGCTCGGCCTCTACGGCTTCGACTCCAAGGCCCTGGTCCAATCCGCCCATGCTCTGGAAGGCATTCGCCTGATCGCCTCGGTCTACGCGGGCGCATTCTTCCTGGCTGTTGCCCTTTGCATGGCCTTCTACCCCATCTCGCGCCAGGTGAATCAGAAGATCGCCGACGAGCTGGTGGAGCGGCGCAAGGGCTTCAGCAGCGTCTCTTGAGGCGCGTTCTTTTATTTGAACCGAAGGCCGGAGCGCGCGCTCCGGCCTTTGCTTTTTCGGCTCGTCTTCTTTGATAGGGAATTCACGCACTACAAAAGATCCCCAACTCATGAAGAAAGGTTACATTCCTGATGTGGCTTGGACGAACGCTCTTTCGCTGGGCGATCGCGCTTGCCTGGCGCTGGCGATTGCGCTGAAGGCACCGGTGTATACCACCGAGCTGCTATGGAAAAACCTGAAGCTGGGCGTGCCGATCTATCTGATCCGGTGAGGTGGGAAGCGCCGGACAGTTAAGGCTGCAGTGTGCCCGGAGGCCGGAAAAACGGTTACCAGGGGCAAAACGAAACGAGGAAACGGCGGTAAACCAGGCCGCCAAGGGCAACAAAACGGCTGCAGCATGAAACCGGGCTGGAATCAAAGATTTTTCCGCAGCCTGTGAAGGACAAGTCCCCGCATTGCCATTCCCGGCGATTCCCCCTACAATGGAAGAGAACGATTGCAGGAAAGGTCTGTCTTCAGCGATGCCCAAGGAAAAGATTCATCCCAACTACGCCGCGGTGAAGGTTTTGTGCGCCTGCGGAAACAACTTTGAGACCCGTTCGACCCACAAGGGCGACATTCACGTGGAAATCTGCTCGGTCTGCCACCCGTTCTATACCGGCAAGCAGCGCCTGGTGGATACAGCGGGCCGCGTCGAGCGCTTCCGCCGCAAGTATGCCAAGAGCGACAGCGCGGTGGCCGCAGCAGCAGTCAAGTAAGCGCGCCTCGGCAACAGGCTAGCAGGACGAGGGCCTCCGCCCAGGCGGAGGCCCCGCTTCGTTTAGAGGCAACGCCCGGAGCCACTAAGTGTAACCAAAGGATTATTCATGGCGGGCAAGGGCTTTACCGTGAGAAAGAACTGGGACAACCCAGCCGAGCACGCGATGCCCGCCACAGAGCGGGTGCCGGCGGAGATGCGAATCGGGCCGGTGGTGGTGGCTCCGGCAACGGTTCTAGCGCCGATGGCTGGAGTGACCGACACGGTCTTCCGGCGATTCATTCGCCATGCGAGCTTGTTCAGCAGGGACCAGGGATCAGCCCCCGCAACGAGCAAAAATCGCTCGTCGGGGGCCCTGGCAGGGATCAGGGATCAGGGTGCGGAGAATGCCGCCATCGACGCTGCCGTCACCAATGCGCAATCCGGCTGCGGCCTCTTGATGACCGAGTTCACCTCGGCCGATGGATTGGCGCGGATGCGCGAGAGCAAGCGCCAGCGCTACTTGACCTTCTACGACGACGAGCACCCGATCGGCGCGCAGCTCTTCGGAGCCAATCCGGAGACCCTCGCCGAGGCGGCGCGCATTGTGGAGGAGACGGGCTTCGACCTGGTGGACCTGAATCTGGGCTGCCCGGCCAAGCGGGTCGTCGGCTCCAACGGCGGCTCAGGCCTGCTGCGCGATCTCGCGCGCATTCAGGAGATCTTCAAAGCCGTGCGCAAGGCCGTCACGATTCCCTTCACGGTGAAGTTCCGCCTGGGCTGGAACGATGCCGATATCGTCTGCCTGGAACTGGGGCGGATGGCCGAGGGCGAGGGGCTGAACTCCCTTGCGCTGCACGCTCGGACCAGAGAACAGGGTTATAGCGGACAGGCGCGCTGGGAGTGGATTGCGCGCCTCAAGCAGGCGGTTGCGATCCCGGTCATCGGCAACGGAGACATTCGCACTCCGGAGGACGCGGCGGCGATGGTGGCCATTACCGGCTGCGACGCGGTGATGATCGGCCGCTCGGCTCCGGCCAATCCGTGGATTTTTAGGCAGATTGCCCAGTACACGGCCACCGGCAGCTACGAGCGGCCTACGAATGAAGACCGCTATCGCATGATCCGGGCCTATTTTCAGATGCTGCTGGACGAGGCCGAGGCGACCAGGGATCTGCCCAAGGCCGCGCGGCTGGGCGAGACCGCTGGAAGGATGAAGCAGTTCGCCACATGGTTTACCCACGGCGTGCCGGGCGGGGCCAAGCTGCGCGCGGCCATCTATCAGGCGCGCACTGGAGACGATGTGCTGGCGCAGGTGGATGCCTTCTTTGCCGCGCGGCTGGAGGCTGGCGCGGAGGCGGAGGATGTTGCGGAAGAGAGCGGAATGGCCGAGTTTCCCGAGGAGATGCCGGCCTGCAACGATTGAATCCTGTCAGTATGCCGGAGCGGCGGCGACTAACAGCGGTTCTCCAATTGCTGTACACCGAAGCCATGCATTCAAGTGGCTTTTTCCTCAACGGGATCCCCGGCGACAAGTCTTCGTCGTCGGGGTGGAAGTAAAAGCCACCTTCGATAAAGCTGGTCAGTGCATATGTATTGGAGTACCGCTCTAATTGCCGCGGAAGAACGCCAGATAGGCCAGCACGCATAGTACCGCAAAAGAGAGCAAGAAGACTCCAAGAAAGATCCAGAGCGCGGGATGAAGGGAGGCGCGCCGGTGATCGTTTCGCTGAACGGGCGGCGGAGCGATGCGCGCAATCTCGAGGCCGATGTTGCTGCCGCCATTGGAGAGGGCCTGCTTCAATAGAGTGTCGGCTGCTGCTTCAACGGTGATACTGTCCACGGCAGCCTGAATCTCCTGCTCCGGAACGAATCCCCAGAGGCCGATGGAGCAGAGTAGCAGCGTGTCGCCGATGGCCATCGGATACTGATCGATTTCCATCTCCACCTGGGGCCTTTGTCCCAGAACGCGGGTCATCACCGAGGTGTCGGGATGGATCGGAGTCGCCTGGCGGGCAATCAGGTTGCTGCCGAGCAGATCCTCCGCGGCGGTGTGGTCGTTGGTGAGCAGGCTCAAACGCCCCGCGCGCAGCAGATAGGCGCGGCAATCGCCGATGTGACCGATCCAGGCATGGGTCACATCGCCCTCCTGTTGCAGCAGAGCGGCCACAATGGATGCGCCTACCTGCGGATAGGACGGACCGGCGGCTATGGTCTCCGAGAGAATGTACTCGTTGGCCAGCGCGGCAGCCTCACGCAGAGCCTGGTCGGCGGGATAGTCCTCCGGCAGCGTGGAGAGGTGGGAGTAAAAATAATCGATCGCCGATTGCGCAACAGAGGCGCCATTAAGAGATTCGCCCAGGCCGTCGGCGACAAGAACAAGCTCACCCAAAGCGAGATGGAAGTGCAGAACGGAGTCCTGGTTCTCTTCGCGCACATCTCCCTGGCCGCATTCTTCGGCAAGAAGGATGCCAGGTAGCCGATGAACTGGTAGTTTGCTCATGCCTAACCTCACCATGGAGGACAGACTCTGACCAGCGCTTCTTGCGAAAGCGCGAACGGGTGCGGAAGCCAACGAGCGCCTAGGCGGAAAACTTCTCGAACACCAGAGAGGAAGATTCGCCGCTGTTGGCCGATCCTGTGTCCGCTACAGGCAGGATACATCGGTACGCGTAAAAAGTTATGCCGTACTCCCTAAGAGATATCCCATGAGACAAACACAAGTAACACTGAGTTAATACGAATGTAACACGGGAAACTCCCCCGCGGACGAGGAGAGATCAATGTGGATCTTCCGGCAACTGCGTTTCGCCGCGCGCGGTATTGCCCGGCGTGCGGCGATGACTCCGAACAGGCTCTAGTCGCTGTTCATCGAAACGGCGTCGCGCAACGGCATTGCATCGAGGCTCGCCGCCTTCTCTTCCCGCAGCTCTTTGAAGGCCTGGTAGACAAACGAACCCATATACCAGCCGTCGATAAACTTGTAGGGCGTCTCGCCGGTGGTGTAGTGGCCGCAGGGCAACACGCGCTTTTTGAAGTCGAGCCCGATCCGCTCAAATGCCTCGACCACTTGCAGTGAATACTCCCGGGGAAAGGTCAGGTCGTAGTTGGCGTAGACGAGCAGCGCCTTCTTGAGCGGCCCGCCCGCCTGGGCGCTCATCAGCTTGTCGTAGTAGCTGGATGGGCTGATTGCCGCCCACAGCGCGCGGATGCGATCCTGCGAGAGGCCCGCATCCTCCAGCGACTGCTTCACGTGGCGCGTGCTTTGCCCTGCCCAGACCACGTCGCCGAAGGCCGTCGAGGCATGGTTGAAGGCATTCACCCTCAGCCGCGCATCGTGGGCGCTGGCCAGAAAGGCATAGCAGGAGCCCAGGCTCGTGCCCAGCACGCCGAAGTGCTCGTAGCCCTGCTCCTGAAGCCAATCCAGGCAGCAGCGGATGTCGACCACCGCTTGGCGGCAGGCCGAGAGCGTGCGCCCGATGTTGGCGCTGACGGCGTAATCTGCGCGATCAAGCTCCCGAGGCCGGCGGATATCGTGATAGGGCTTGGAGAGGCGCAGCGCCCCGATTCCCATCTTGTTGAAGATGGTGCAGAAGGCGTTGTGGCTGAGCGCGTCGGCATTCCAGTGCGGCATGACGATGATCGCCTGCTTGGGACGTTTGGGGTCCTTGTGCGCGGGCTCGGGAAACCAGCGCGCATTCACCAGGTCGTTCTCCGGATAGGGCGACCGCTCCGGCGATGTGAAGCGCAGAAACTGCGCCTTCTTGAGTGTGCCTTCGGCGGCCTGGCGCTTCAGCTCCGCATCCTGCGCCAGCGTCTCCGGACGCACGTTGGTCGGATAGAGCAGCGGGTGGCGCTCCTCCAGGCGGAAGTCCGTGGGCCGCTTGTAGCTGAAAAAGGTATCGCTGTTGCGAACGAGAAACTGGTTGATGAGCACCATCGCCGCCTCGGCCAGCGCTGGATCGGAGGCCGTCTCAGACCCGGGGAGCGCCTCGGCAAAGCCGTTCTCGCGCATGAAAGGCTCGATCCACTCAAAGCCCCACTCCAGCGGGCGCACCACGCGATTCTCATCACGCGTCGTCAGCCGCGTCTCCCACTCGTACATCCACCGCGCATACCATTGCTTGATCATTGTTCTCCATCCATTTTATCAGCGGGAGATTCGCGGCGCGCTTCAGGAATTGCCGAGAGTGCGGCTTCCTCCTTGCGATCGGAATTTACACTTCCAAGCGAAGAGGTTCGTGTGGTTCAATCGGGGATATGATCCTGTCTTTTCCCGGGCGCGGATGGATTGTCGGCTTGATTACCGTCGCCTGTCTGCTCCTCTCCGATCTTGCGACGAGCATTCAATTCCATGATGCGAACTACTACGCGCGGAATGGATGGCCGAAGCTGGCCGCCTTCTGGATTGCGGCTGGGATTGTCCGCTGGCTGCTGCCGAGGCACGAAGAGGATGTCGTGCTCGGCGCTCAGGAAGTCTCCGGCAAGAAAGCCGCACTTCGCGAGCGCGATTCCTTCCTGCTGCTTCCGGTCAAGTATTGGCCGCTCGTGCTCCTCGCGCTGGGCATTGGATTTTATTTCTTGAAGAGCTAGATGATTCAGGTTCACGATCTTTAGGTCGCTCGAAAGCGAGGGAACTGGACCAGTCGCCGGAGTGAAGAGAGTTCGCGCGCTGAAGGCGAAGATATTACGTAGAATATTGGCTCATTATGTTGGCATAATGGTAACGCAAATCATTGTCTGTGATGGGCTGAAAGTAACTAAAACCGAGCAGGAAATGGCTAGGAAACGGCTGGAAAGAGGGCTAAATTGACGGTTTACAGTTACCATTTAATTAACAGAAATAATAATTATGTGATTGATATGGTTAATGTTATTCGATTTTTATGGGGTAAAAACCGGCCATACTACATAGGGGGGGTGGGGGGTGAGCGGCTTTCCGGTTTTGCTGGTGGACTAAAATGTTGTCGTTTGAGTAAACATGGCGGCGGAAACTCCTTTCACTCCAGTTTGATTGTGCGCCAGTGTGGGGAAATGATCTGCAAGGGCAGGGAACAGGGGACAGTGGACAGTGGACAGTGGACAGGGAACAGGGAACAGGGAACTGATAATCGGTGGTTGGGATTGGGGGCGAGGCTGGAGTTTGTGGGAGGGAAGGAATGCGGGTTGGGTGTGTGGAATCCCCGGGTCCGAAGATTTGGAGCTGGGGCGCTCGGCTGCATTGAATCATTCGAACAAAAGGCTGTGCCGCGTTCATCGCGGATTTTTGCGATGAGTGGGCGAGCTTCGTGGTCTCCCACCCTTTCCGCGATAACACTGCGGAAAGGATGGGGCACCCAAACTTATGGCTTGGTCAAGGGTGCGCTACCCGTCCGCATCGATGGAAAGCTTACAACGAAATCACGAGAGATGTCGAGGAGAAGCAAAACCAGCCTGCTGAGATGCTTGCTCTCCCAGGTGCCCAAAGGCGAGGCACCTGGGCCACCCGGATTTTCGCGTCCCTCCCAGTTGCCCAAAGGCGAGGGACCGTGGGCACCCTGAGCTTGGTTGAATTCAGTCACCGGGACCGGGGCCACCCGCCAACCGGCGCGTGTTTATAGAATAGATCGGATGACTCCACTTTTACTTTTAGTCGCTTGTTTTCTTATGGTTCGCGCTCGGTAACCTGTAAACGCCTTATTTTTAGAGAGTTTTCCTTTTAGCTGCTTGATTGTAAAGTGGTTCCCGCACAGTAACCGAAGGTTACTGTGCAGCATCCATTCTGGGGTGACGTGTCCCCCTAATTCCGATGCAGAGCAGCGTCGGCTTTTCCGGGATGTGGTGAGGCGTTGGACGGAGGCCACTGACGCAAGCAAGCCGCCCCGAGGGACGGCCTTTATATGGCTTGCCCTTACCAGAATTTTTTGTGCTGAATAACGATTAGGTGCGGGTTCGCCACGTTCAGCGGAGTCCCATCTTTGGTAAATTTCACTTCCACTGTGTATTTCTTTCCAACCTCACCCGAGAACTTTCCGAGTAATCCAAATATGTATTTGTCTGTAAATGCAGCATGAACCTCAGTTGGGCTTGATCCCTTCGAAACAATATGGCCTTCATTCCAGACGATCCAATCCGCTCGAAGCAGGGGATCGTTGCTCTTGCAATGATCGAGTGGACTGTCAGACACTCCCATCATGCATGCCATTTGATTGAATGGCAGAGGCTTCTCTACCTGAATCAAGATGTCGTACAATTGCGAGTCGGCAACAAACTCAGGCGTTTGAATGGTTCCGACAGTGAGCGATACAGGCATATAAACGTCAGAATACTTCTCTGGGAAACCCTTGTGGGTTCCAGCAGAGACACTTGGCACCATGTGCAACACTCCAAGTATTCCGGCAACAACTCCAATCAGCTTGCGCCTAGATATCCGTTTCATAAATCAGACCCTCTTCATTTGATTCGTGCTGTGTCGTTTAAATGGGTTCATTGCGAAATTCGATCAATTGCTCGCACAAGATGGGTAGGAAATATGTTGCCATGAGGAATACCCTTTACTCCTGCACTATGAAGGATGCTTTCAATCTTCTCAGCACAATTATTGAATATTAAGTTATACCGCCCGCCGTTAGATTTTGCTGCTTGTATTGCCGCATCAATCGCATTAGCTTGCGCTCCAGTAACCGCAAGAGGGTGAGGAACGTGCGGTGCGATCTGTTTGGTGTCGGGGTCAGTGTGATGTTCAATATCATTTTCCATTTTTCCTTTTGGAGCACCGACAATTCGTTCCCACGTGGGTGTATTTGGATCAGCTGTAGAATACCCGTTAGTATTGTCGGTAATCCCAATTCCAATACCAACATGATGAAAGCCCCCAGCACTTTGGGTATAGTCCATAATAGTGACAGAATGATCTTTTGGGCCTTGAGTCATGGCCTCTCTATCCGCTGCCAGCTGTGCCAATCCGTCCACGCCATCTGCAACGAGTCCCTCTTTCGCGTGGATTGCAGACATGGCTTGGCAAGCATCACCTTTAGCGTTGTCCCCCGTGCAAGTCCAATGCCCATCCGGGTCAATTCTATCCATCGGATTGTTCCACACATACGAATACAGATTCAAGCTCTGCGGATTGTCCATCTGTGCGTACGGAATTGGTTCTTCTTTCGCTGCCCAGTCGGGCGACATGAAGCGGCCCATCGCACTGCTGTAATAGCGTGCTTCGAAGTAGTCGTTACCGGATTCGGTGTCACGTTCTTTGCCGGTAAAGTGATGCTCGGTGGCGTCTTCCGCGAAGCAATTGTTAGCGGAAGTGCAAGCTGTATTCGGAATCGGCGTCAGAGCATCACCGTAGGGCAGTGACGCATACCACTCTTCGACAAATCCTTTGGTGTTAGCCTGCACGCGCTTGGTGCCGAGCGGGTCGGCTAACTCGTAATGCAGGCCGAGCTTGTCATAAG
>Ga0302201_10000944_pt1 | contig 26031 bp, 24 predicted proteins | sample II_Bog_N3_2_FD_194586 | JGI IMG/M metagenome (GOLD analysis project Ga0302201, IMG submission 194586) | Peat permafrost microbial communities from Stordalen Mire near Abisko, Sweden - II_Bog_N3_2 | ecosystem: Environmental > Terrestrial > Soil > Wetlands > Peat | place: Sweden: Abisko... | reverse complement strand
ACTCAGCGCAGCAAATAGCAATGCGGGATCGTCGGTAAACCCCTGGATAAAATGCAGCCCCTTGCCCATGGTGAAAACCGCCATCCGCGACCCCGGCTTCAGATCCTTCAAAAACTTCAACGCCTGCTGGTGGACAACGGTCTGGCTTTCAACCCGCGTATTCAAGGAGTCCAGCAGCAGCACGTTCACAGCCGCCGGCTGCGCAAACGGCGAGAAGTTGCTGAACACATCGGGCGGAAGCTTCGGAATTTCTTTGGGCGCCGCAGGCGCAGCCGTATGCTCCTCAAAGAAGCCGATTGCCTGTGGTTTGCCTTGCTCCGTCACCGCAAAGGCATCCTGCTTCAGCCCGGTCACCGGCTTCCCGCTTTTGTCGGTCACCACCACATCCACCAGCACGGCCCGGCTGTTGACGCGCAGGGTTGACGAGGGCGTGTTCGTGTCCGGAGCGGTAGTTTGTGCCGGCAGCGGCAGAATAAGACACAGCAGGGCGGCAATCAGGGCGATGCAGAAAGTCAACGTGCGAGACATAGGGTACGTTCCCCCAGGCAGCGAATCTTACCATCGTCAATGGCACCAAAGCAGTGACGTACCGAATATTGTCTGGAAGACTCCCTGCTCGTTCTGCGCATTTGACACCCCGTATCCCCGCCTCGGTTAGCACCAATTCTCAAGTGGAATTAGCTGCATTCCGCTTGTGGGAAGAAACGTACATTCTCGCGCTGACAAGTTGCCTATCGCTGCGAGTTCGCATGCAGTGCAGCGATGACAGCAGCCGGGTTCCTGGCAATCACCGTAAGGAACGCCCGCGCCGAGGATTCTGGCGTTCGCCTCCCGCCTTCCCAGTGCTTGACCGCGTCGAGGCTGAAACCGAATGTCTCTGAGAAGCGGGCCTGGGTCATCTTCAGCCGTTTCCGAATGCCCTTCACATCCACCTCTGCAGGCAAGCTAACCTTGTAGCCAGCCGTCTTCCCTGCGAGGAAGGCGTCCACTTCGTCCAGCCCGGTCATCAAGTCTTCAAACATTTTCACCATAGCCTACCCCCGGTATTTTGTGAAGATTTCATCGGCGCGCTTGGCTAGCTCATTGCGCTCTTTCTTCGTCAGGCTTTCTTTCTCGTTCTTCGCATATGCCGCAATAAGGAAGATTGGAAACGCTTCGTTGCGAAGAATGTAAATTACACGTGCACCACCGCGCTTGCCCATGCCGCCGCGGCCAACCCGCACCTTGCGGAATCCGCCGGTCCCTTGAATCACCTCGCCGCACTCCGGGTCAGCCGCTAACATGGCGACAATCGATTCACGCTCTTCTTCGCTGAAGATAGCCGCAGCGTTCTTGAGATATCCCGGCATCTCGACGACCGTTTGCACTTATCTTTTGTACTCCATTGGACACCTTTTCGTCAAAGATTACGCCAAGATTCCACTCGCATCGTTGGCCGAGTTCACATATCGCTTCTGAGATGTTGGAATGACCACTCCGATGAAAATTCCGGAGGGAGCAGGGAGCTTCAGCTCCCTGAAATAGACCAGATAAACGCGGCCTTCCGGCCAGGGCTATTCGTTGATTGGCCATGAATCGAGGATGCCATTCTTGCGAATCTTTTCCGAAGTAAGGGTGGGAAGCAAAGAAGCCCGTGCGAGCGGGCTTGCAAGTCCCTTGTCAGGCGCTTTTAGCTTTGCGCGTTGCCTGCTCAGGAACATATGAAGGGATAAGCACCACCGGCTCCTGATCCGGGAAGGTCGCGATCATAGTTAGGTGCCCGCCCATGGCCGCCACGGTGCGCTGCATCGTCGACAGGCGCGGATCTCTTCGCTTCTCAAGCCGCGAAATCTGCATTTGGCCGATTCCCAACGCCTCCGCCACTGTCGCCTGGCTGATCTTGCGTCCCTTGCGCAACTCGGCCAGTGTCATGCGCCGTTCCACCTTGGCTATCAGCTCAGCGCTCCTCTTCGCAATGGCCTCTTGGCGCTTCTTCGGCATAGCGGCAATCACTTCTTCAACTGAATGGGTCTATACATCGCGGCTACTCCTTGCTGTCAAATCTGATTTAGAGAGTGTATGGAATCCTCACCCCCGGTGTTCCCGGTGCAAAATCTCGGGTGTTCCGGGTAACCAGAACGCGCCCGGAACCTTCCGCAGTCGCCTGAATAATAGCGTCAGGCAATTTGATCCTGTTCGCTCTGCGAAGAAGAAAAGCTCGTTCCGCAATGTGAGTGTCGAGCGGCAAAGTGTAAAAGTTGAGCAGGAAAGAACGCGCATCCGCTTCATTGGCTGGGACTGAGCCCGCCATCACTTCCATCCACGTAATGATGCTGACGGCGCGGTCGGAATGCCTGTCGCACTCGGCACGGGCCTGCGGGATGCCGCGAAGGTAATCGATGAGAATGTTCGTGTCGAACAGAACCGGTGTGCTTACCACTCCGCGCGCATCCGTTCCTGATACGCAACTCCGTCCTCGGCAAAGTCGGACCATGCCCCAAAGGCTGCATGGTTCATCTTCTGCCGATGGGGCGCGAGAGTCTCTGCAACAGCCCGCCGTACCAACTCCGACCGGGATACAGAGAGTTTTTTGGCAACTTGATTCAGCAGTTTGATGTCTTCATCCGGAATGTCAATGAGAGTGCGCATCAAATCTCCTTTGATATATGAAAATGATATCATTACTAGACTCGGATGTATATATCGCCGTGCGCCCCATTCCTCGATTCTGAGATGTGGGATAAAACGCCCCGTGCGATACGTTAGTTCGCCGGCGCAACTCCCCGCAGCCGCCGGTTCATCGGCTCCGAATACCACTTCGCCACTGCCCACCCCAGCGGCGCAGCCAGCACAACTTCAGCCGCGATCCACCACAGCGCTGACCCAACATGCACCTTCGCATAGAGCGCCGTCATACCCACCACAACGAACTCATGCGTCAGGTAAACCTCGTAGCTATGCCGCCCAAACCACCGCACCGGCGCAGTCCAGACGCTTCCTTTATGCCCGCGCAAAACCGATCCCAGCATCACCAGGCACGTCCCCAGTGAGAGCACCGTATCGTCCGTCCCGCTGCGCCCCAGCACATGGAGCCAGCTCCAAGGCGGCCACACCACAATCACCAGCATCAGCAGAACGCCGGCAATCTGGACTGCCAGCATTAGCCGCGATTTCTCACAGGGGATCGATTTGATGTCGGTCAGCAGTGCGGGGCATGCGGGAAGAGCCGTCCACCGGCTCGAAATCGGTTTGTCGACGGGTACGGCGCGAGCGCGGAGAGACTTATCGCAGATCGATGTTGGATTTGAGGCGTAGCTCCGCCGGGCCGTTTCTTGGCTTCGTGTGGAAAAGCTGTTTGGTCGCGGTAGAGACGGTCAGCATCGCAGCGCGTCGAATGCCCGAGCGTAAATCTGCTTCCACGGATAGGTGGAACTGAGTTCCAGCCACACGCGCCGGGCGCTGATTCGTACCAGGGCGCCGATTTTGAACAGCTTGAGCCGGATCGTATCCGCCTGCGCCTCGGCCCATTCGGTACCTTTGAGCGCCAGCCGCCTGAGCGCTTCAACCAGCGTATAAGCCAGTGCCGACAGGTACAGCCGCAGCTGATTGCCCTTCATTTCTTCCGTCGAGAGGCGATAGGCGAACAGGCACATCTGCTCCTTGATGCGGTTCTCCATCTCGCCGCGCCGGCAGTAGAACTTCTCGTACAGCTCACGCGCCGCCCACTTATCGGTGCTCAGTGAAGTCACGACGAAGCGCGGGTTTTCGCCCTTGTCCAGATACTCGGCCTTTGCCACTACGCGGCGCTCGCGAGCCCAGCTCTTTTGGGTCTGGTACGCGAACTCAGTGAAGACACGCGCCGCCTTGCCGGTCTCGGCGTGCAGCAGCCTGGCCTCGTGCATCTGCCTGCCGATGATCTTCTGCAGCCGGCTGTTGCGCGCCAGGCCGAACAGGAAGTCCACCTGGTTTTCTTCGGCCTCGCACCAGGCCATCAGTTGTTCGCGACAGAAGCCCGAGTCGCCGCGCAGCACGATGCGCACCGCGGGCCACCTGGAGCGCAGCTGGGCCACGATGCGCTTGACTTCATCGAGCGCACCGGCGGCTCCGTCGATGTTAGCCGGCCTGAGCCGGGCACACAGCAGTTGATCGCCGGCGAAGATATAGAGCGGCAAGTAGCAGTAGCTGTCGTAGTAGCCATGAAAGAACCGCTCCGGCTGATGGCCGTGGAGCGGGATGTCGGTTGCATCCAGGTCGAGCACGATCCGGTCCGGCATAGCGGCGTGCGACTCGATGTAGAGATCGCAGAGCAGCGCGTCGATCTTCTCCGGAGCGTAGTCGATCTTGTGATAGCGCTTGCTGCCGCCGGGAAGTTCCAGCCGGTTCAGCGTGCTCTTTCCCGCCAGAGGCTCTTCCAGCTTGCGACGGCCCGCCAGCACCGCCATCAGCGGATCGTGGCGCAGTTGCTCATGATCGTTCAGATCCTCGTAGCCCAGCGCCAGCCCGTAGATCCGCTGCGAGAGCATCTCGCCAAGCTGGTGTTCAACCAGCAGCGGCGAACGCCGGTCGGTGAAACAAGACGCCACCCGCTTCAGCAAACCGATCTTGCGATCCGCCTGTCGCAACAACAGCGCTCCGCCATCGGTCGATACCCGACCCGCTGTGAAACTGGCCTCGACACGGCGCGAAAAATGAGATGCAAACGAGAAGACTTCTTGATTACACTCTGTCATGAGAAAGGCCGCCCTTTCCGCAGCCAGAACCACGCTTCGACAACGTAGTTATGACACAGAAAAGACGGCCTTTCCACTTATTTCCTCTACCCAGACTCAACCAAATCGACAATCCGCCTGTGAGATATGCAGGCTAGGGTTACCTTCACAGATCTCCACTACGCATGACCGAGTTGTCCTAGTGAATCAATAAAATCAGCAAGATTCTTCTTGACAATTAACGGAAGACTTGCAAAGCTCTCAAACAATCGTATCGGTACAAATCTGGCTCTCTGCATAGGCTGCGTGAGTCGTCAGTATTCATGCACAAATGGCCCCAGGCGGTTGTCAGGGCATAGTTTCGCAAAGGTGCAATCGATCTTCGAGCGCCGGGTCTTGTTCTTCCCACTGTTCGCCATTCAGCCCGGCGTGGTTGAACAGCGCGCTAGGGCAACTTTGGTTCTGAGAGGCCCAAAATGGCACGAGTAGGGTGTCGGGCACATATACCGCCGAGCAGTGCAGGATGGCGATGGTCGATAAGCCTAGTCCAAAAAACTCCTGGATATCATGGACCACGCTGCAGGTTACGCCATTGCCCATCGTCGGCAAGAATGCTGCGCTCAGCAGCGGTGCGCGGGTTCTCTTCAGCTATACCGCACCGACCGGCAGAGGCCGCTCGAGCGAATTGGCTATGCCTTTTTACATCACTCGCTCTGCGACGCGAATGTCGTTTGTCGTGGGCATCCAGACCACCTGGGACTGGAACACAGACCCGATGGTCGGAAACAAATTCTCAATCGCGATGTTTGCAGGTGCTCGGCCTTCCATCACCAAGAATTGTACGTTGGAGTACGAAAGATGAGAGTAACCAGCGACAGGAAGATTCAGGTCTCGCAAGGCGAGATTCTTAAGCTGCAAAGCGACACCGCGAACTTGAGCCTGCTGGGAGGGAATGCATCCGCGGGCCAGGTACTCCACATTCAATTTCCATCCGAGGATGGCACCCATCCCCTTCAGGCGACTTCATTCGGCGCGGGCAATCTCACCATTGCCTCAAGTTCGGGAGAACAATGGACCACGGCACTCTCTCCGGGCTCGAACCTCTTCCAATTCGTGGTCGAGCCGGAGCCTGACGATTGGTATTGCGAAAACGACAAGGGCATACCGCCTCCTCACCCAGTTTCGAAGGGGGATTCGATCTGTGAGTATTGCGGTGGAAAGGTAATTCATCGAGGTAACTGACTATGTTCAGCACGCTCTTGTCGTCGCTCCAGACTTCGCTGGGTAAAGTCTTCTCTAAATCCCTTGTGGTCGGCAGTGTGATGCCCATCCTGCTGTTCCTGGGAGCATCGATGGGACTTGCGGCCAAGCTCGGCGGACGCGCTGGAAATTGGGCCGCAGCGACGGGTCCGCTATTCGGCGCATCGGCTCCTTTGGCCTGGATACTCGCCGTATGGCTGCTGGCCATCCTCGCCATCTCCATGATTTGGTCTGGTCTGAGCAGCTTCCTGCTCGAACTCCTCGAAGGAAGGCATTTGGGATTCCTGGCGCCGATTCTCTACGCCGGTCAGGTGCGCCAGCAAGCTGACATCGATAGTAAGATTCAACGCTATACAAGAAACCTGAGGGAATTCACGGACCCCTTGCCGGGTGCGTCAGCACTTAATGCTGCCCATTATCAATTGAAAAGTGACTTGCGTGATGCCAGGGCTCAAGGCATGGCCCATCCCCACCCCTGCTATCCCCAGAATTGGATTGGCAGGCTGTCGGCCCGTTGGCAAAACAAGCATGGAATGCGGGCTCTTTGGCGAGTTCGATGGCTGCGTCTCACGGGGCAAGTGAACACGTTGGAAACTATTAAACCGGCTGTGGAAGCGCTCGCAAACGAACTGCGCGTTGGGACTTCCGAGTCGTTGGCATTGGATCACGTTGAATTACTGAACGCCATCAATGACTCGCGGGAGCGGCTTAGTTTTGAACGACTCCGTCTGACAAACCTCCGTCAGTTCACCTATCCTACGGTCTCAAATGTCGGCCGCGGTGAGACGACTGGGCTCAGAGTTTTGGCGCCCACACGGCTCGGCAATTTGACCCGAACGATGCGAAGTTATGCGCTCGATCGATATGGAATGGATCTGGACATATTCTGGACCCGGCTGCAGAGAGAGTTGCAGAAAGAAGATTCATTCAATTCCACAATCTCTGACTCGAAGATACAGGTCGATTTTCTGGTTAGCTTGTTTGTCTTGACTGTGATCTTCACTGTCTTCTGGTCCGCCTATTGCCTGTGGGTGCAGCCTGCGCCGATAGAGTTCTTGCTGGTTGCGGCGCTGGGACCGGTCGCCGCGAGATTGCTCTATCTCGCTACTTGCCAGAATTACCTCGTTTTTGCCGATCTCATGCGGAGTTCGGTCGATCATTTCCGCTTTGCTCTGCTGGACGACTTGCACATTCGAAAACCGTCCGGCAATCGGGAAGAAGTCTTTCTTTGGCGCCTGTTGGGTGGTTGGATGGGCTACGGAAACGACGTGAATGTGACGTTTAAGGATCAATCATGAGGGTATTTGCTTGGATTGCATTGTTGGCCTGGGCTGCCTTCCTGTACTGGGGTGTCAAGGCATCCACCGGCTGGGCCTCCCCCTGCACATTGGCCGGCCCTTTGCCGCTGAATCACCTGCTGTCGGCCGCAGATTTCAACCCCGCGAGTTCTGGCGGCGCAGTTTTGTACAACGGCCTCTATTTGAAACGGGCACTGCCCAAAGACAGCCCCCTCAGGCCAGAAGATGTCAGTGATAGTCCATTGCTGCGTATCGCTCCCGATAGCACGATATTTCCTGTGGTCCTTTCCAACGATGACGCGAACAAGCGCGACGCTGACCAGCAGTTCGACCTTGGAACAGGTTCGACTGTCATTGCGAAACAGAGCCGGGTAGTCGCAGTCCTGTGCCCATCTAGAGCCGTTGGAAAGTGCGAAGCCATGTTCGAGGTTCCGCAGTCTGCGTTGAAACAATTGGTTGAGGCGCCAGGGCAGGTTGGGATCGTCGACAGTCCGAAGGTGGTGCCTCAGCAGAGCGATGCCAATGCGCCACAAGATCCCGCGAAGACGGAAAAGCAAAAGACAAACGAGGCCGTAAAACAGCCCGGCCAGAGATGAGGCTTCGATGATTACACAACCGAATTGGCAATCGCTGGCGAGCGGGGTAGTTGTCCTCGCACGACCGGCTGCTCTGTGGACGAGAGCGGTCGATTATATTGCCGGGCCGAGAAAGCTCAAAATTGTCACAGATCCGGCCTCAAAATGGACCCTCAGTGCGGGTAACATTCTGGGGCCGGACGGCGATCCCGCACAGTCTCAAAACAGCGCCGCACCTCCCCTTCTCCCGTCGGCTTTGATCGGCGCCTTGATTTGCAAGATTGGTGGCAGCGCAGCGGATAATCCCGCTCCCGTTTTGACCGCTGGTGGGACCGCGCCAGTCGCGCCCATTGGGATTCCGGTTCCCATTTCAATCGGAAGTTTCTGCATCGTCGAGCTGGCGGCTACTCAACAAAAGGGTTCGCTCTTTCTCACAATGAATGATGCACCGGCAGCATTCTCTCAGCACGCAGGACAGTTGAGTGTCGAAATCTTCGAGGCCCTCTAGCAGCGTTTGACGTGGCCGCCGAATGAGCGGCGAGCTTAGGCAGCAGCGTGTCTCCCCTTGGACTCAAGAGCATCACACAAAATCGCTTGGAGAGAACATGGGAATGGCGTGCCCGGCGATTTCGGTACCAGCAGCAATGAGAGAAAATTGTGCTTTAGTTCGTCGTTCGATGGAATTTCGCGATACTAGGAAGAAATTTTCGAAGACCGATCAACTCGCCAGTCTTTCCGGGCTGGGCGGCCATTTGAATTCTTATTCATTGATAGCTTCACCTTGGGGGCCATCATGACCTACTGCGCTAGCACCTCCGCTTCGGGTCTGTACTTTGCGCGTTTTCTCTTCTTTCTCGTGGTAACGCCTGCCCTTGCCCAAACGCCCTCAAGTCTCTCTGCTTCTACTCAGACGACCGCCACCAGCAAAACGCAGGTCATGTCGTTAGGCGACGAACTTCGGCGCAATGGAAACGAGCCGCTTCACCTTCTTTACATGCATGGGATCGGAGCGACCGGCCCGAACGACTCACAGGAACTTCGCCAGAGCATCTGTCAGCACGTTAGGAGGTACTTAAAGCAAGAGTGCACTACGAAAGCCGGCGAGTGGCAGAGCCGGGAGTATGCCGACGAAGGCATCTTCGATATCAACAGCGGGTCTCCCGATTTGGCCTATATGGGAACCCGCATTTGGGGTTCGCCAGAAGAATGGCATGCCTCCGCTCCCTTCGTCGATCATTACCTGATCAAGCTTTCGAGCGGCAAGAGCATCCTGTTGGACGAGATCAACTGGTGGCCCATGGTTGTCGCGGTGAAGTGCCAACACATGATGCCCAACGAAACCAATCTCGCCGGCAGACTCAGCGGGAAAGACGACAACTATTTGAGTATCTGCAGCCAGCAGGAGCCGCACCAAGGCATCACGGGGCGGTTTGACTCCTACGACTGGCTTACGGCCGCCCACCTTAAGCTGAACACATTGGATGCCACGCCAAACCGCGCGGTGCTCCTCAACCGCTGGGCTAAGGTCAACACCATGGATTGGCGTTTTTCCGATGCTTTGCTAGGGGTCGGGCCGCTGGAAGGATATCTGGTCGAAGGCATTCGCCAGCTTCTCATGAAGTGTGTCAAGTCCATGCCGCCTCTTGACACAAATCTGCATTTCATCACCGTCTCACATAGCCTCGGGAGCTTCCTGATGTTTTCCGCGCTGCATGCGGAATACAGCCCGGACGGCCAGAAATTCAATTCCGACGACGCCGAGAGAACTAAAGTCTTCGATTACCTGCTCGGACACCTCTCGCTAGCATATTTCTTCGCCAACCAAATTCCGCTGCTTGAGCTGGCCAAGCTTGGAGCTGTAAACTCCAAGTCGTTTCTCGATCTTGAAACATGGAGCGCTCAGAGAAAGCTTTTCGCAGGCGCAGGGGCTGCGGACGGCTCAAAACCTCTCGGGCAGATTGTGGCATGGAGCGATCCCAACGACCTGCTGACGTGGTATCTCGGCGCAGACTTTCAAACGTGGCAGGCAACGCCCGCAAGCCGCATCCTCGTAGTGAACAATGTCGTCAAGAACGCCACTACCTGGAATTGGATAGGATTGTTCGAGAATCCCGAGCACGCCCACGACGACTACGCGAAGAATCCGAACGTCATCCGCTCGATTTTGAAGCCGCTTGAATAGCATCTCATGCCACAGCGCATTCAGGAAGCTAACCTCTGCGTCGTCAAAACTCCATCCGGGCGCAAATTGCGCTTGGCTCCCAGGCCCTCTGGTGGCTTCGAAAGCAGCTCCGGCCTCGAGGGCGCTGTCCGTTGTGAAAATTCCGACCGGGCGCCCAATAGGCATGCATGTTTCGACAGCGGGCAGAAATTTTTGCGACGCACAGCCTATTTCTATGCAATGATGTGAAAATTCCGCAAGGGCCTTCCAAAAAAATGAGCAAAAAAACACTTAGCCTAGTCTCTGGTCCCCCCAAGGTTCCTAAGAATGGATTCTTGCTCCTCAACCGACTCGAATCCATTCTAGGCAACAAGGACGAGGAAGCGGCGGCAAGCCACGTCGCTTCGCAAAAGTTCATCCAATTAATGCTCGATGAAATCCAGAAATTTGGATACGGCTTTGTACCCTTTGTTGGAGCCGGATTTTCTGTGTCGTCAGGCATCCCGATCCTGAATCAATTTCACCATTACCTCCAGCGATGTATCTGTGTCGCAGTCGGAGCGGAAGCGGACTCGGACACACCCCATCTCTGGAATCCCAGAACAGATCGTTGGCCCCCATTCATTGATCTCTCTCGTCCGGAGCCTCCGGACCGCCCATGGGCTGAATTGGTGGAAACTCGTTGGAAAAAAGAGATTAGCAGCGGCAGTTTCAAGAGCGCCATCTACCAGGAGGCGCTCGGAGCAATGGCGGAATGGCGGTCATCGCTGTACTTTTTGTCTCGTCTCGATCTCGATCCTCCAAGGAAACGCCCTACTTCTCCGAGTAAGGACTTCGAGCCCGGTTCTTCTGTAAGGCAGGATGAGGCGCCCGAACCAGTCTTGCGAGTCCCCAGCCAAGATGTAATTGACGAGTGTTTGCGTCAGGTATTGCGCGCCAATGTTCCTTCCCTCAATCACATCATGTTAGCCACCCTGTCTCAGCTGTTGAGAATCGATATAATCCTGACCACAAATTTCGATGACTTGACCGAGAAAGCGTTTGAGCAGTCTCGAAATAAGTTGGAAGTATTCGATGTCCACCTCGGCGATAAGCTCCCAGACTTCAATGCAGTGTCGCGGGTTCGCTCCATTGTGAAAATCAACGGAAGCCAGAACTCCCTCCGCGCCGATTTCAGCCTCGACGGCCCCCCGCCTATCGAAGATAGGATGACATTCACTTCTTACGTCGCAGGGCGAGATTGTTCGAAAGATACGGGCAGGGAGAAGGACACCGACAAAGACAAGCATAACGGCGGAGTAAAGAGCCGCAATCACCTGCTGATCTTTGGCGTAAGCGTTAACGAGCGCAGAACAAAAGAATTTTTGGCCTATGCTCTCGACAAGTTGCATGACCTTAAGCTCTTTTTTGTTTGCTATCAGCACTCCGATATAAGAGCCGTAGAGACCTTTGCGTCTAGCTATTTTAACGACTCTAGGTTTGGCGCACAGCGTAGGCGATGGCGTTTGGACAACGAGCAGCGAATAGACAACGCGGCGGTTTTCGTGGTCTTGCGACACACCGAGGCTGGTCTTCTTCTTCTTCACACATATCAGTGGTTCCGCAAGTCCCTTCCGCAAAACGACGCTGTCTCCCCTCCATCACTCGGCTCTCTTTGCCGCGTCTTCCAACTTCTGACTTTTCTGAGAAGACAAAGCACGCAGAGTTTCGGAGGTTTTTCAACGACTTTAGTTGCGCAATAGACAACGCTCTCAAATCTGGACCCAAGCTGGTCGTAGCAACCTCTCCAAGCATGGTTCATGGGGTCACTTCGGCGGCAGCCGCTTTATTCCGCAAGCATGAAGCGCGCAATCTTTGTCTCTGGCTTGAAATGCATGATGTACATGACGCGGACGATCTATTCGAAGCGTTTCAGGAGGCGGCGTATAGGAAACTAGGTGAATCTGACTGGACCCCTCTATACAGTGCGGCGGACGGGCGTCCGCGCGAGAAGGAAATCGAGCGAATCGCTAATTCTTCTTCCAAACCTTTGATGCTTTTCATCGATGCCAGGGAAACGCCTGGCGGTAATCGGGAACGAAAACCTGAACCGGGCCATCAGAGTCTCGACAACGGCTGGCTGGACGAAGACAAGCGAGGCCAGGCATTCGTCGATCTCGCAATGCAATTGATGGCTAAACGGAAAAACGACGAAAGCATCCGCGACGGCATCACCGTCGTCGTTCTCTGCCGCACGAAGGACTCTCCTATAGTAAAGAAGTTGAAATGGCAATGTGCCGGTCACGGGCCGGTTGATCTGGACAACGGAATTGAATGGCCAGAACCCGAACTAGTTCACGGAACGATAGAGTGGGCAGAAAGCAAGGAGCGTTGTGCATTTCTCCAAATGTTGCTTTCCCTTCAGCGAACCCGTCATTTGGCGGTGGCCTGGGATCAATGCGCTAATTTCAAAGGTGCTTCATACGACGAGGATCAAGATGGCGAGAAAAACCTTTGGTTGGAAAAGCTGGAAGATCTTAAGCTGTTAAAGCGAAAGGACGGCGGGTTCATCTGGCTGAACTCCGGCCTTCGCCAAAAACTCAGGAAATGTTTACGGCTAGGCATCGAAGATATCACAGAAGCGAATATTGCGAAGGTTCTCGAACTGGGCAGTCGAAGGCCCTCTGAAACCTTCATGAAGAATCTGCGTGCATGGGTAAACACGCGGCTTTCGAACATTGGCCAAAGCCAAAAGGACGTTCACCTCAGAGTTGCGGTGTGGTACCTCAAAGTCTTTGACTCAACTGGGACGTCGCGAGCGGTGATTGAATCCATCGACCATCGGATGTTTGCTGTAGATAGCCTCATACGCACCGTCAATGCGTCCACGCCCGCCGATGAATGCAAGGCCGCTCTCGAAGAGGCATGTGGGATATTGGATAGCGCTCGTCATCTGCTGCGGGAGCATCTCTTTAAGATTCAGACTGAGGGCAATCCTCAAGCAAGCCGAAGAAGATTGGATTATATCCGTGACTATGCAGTCGAATCGTACGAATACGATAGCTCCCTGGCCTTGTATATCGATCAAGTTAGAGACCGACGTGCAAACAGATCTAAGAAAGAGTCTGATGCGTGGGGATCGTTGGAAAAGGCAATTGCCAAGTTGCAGTGCGCTGCCGTGGAGGTCGTGCGCGCCATATGCAGAGAGATTGGGGAGGATAAACAAGCGTACGAACGGCATCGTGAAGTTGGGGTGAGAACCATATGCGACAAGCCCCTCGGTTCGAAAATTGTTGAGGAGAAACCTAAGGTAAGAGAAGGAATCGGCAATGAGAGGAAGAAAGATTTATCCAAAGCATCTTTATCAAACGTAGTTGCTACCGCCTTCCGATATGGGCCAAAGCATAGCAGAAAAGAACATTGGATTCGCTGGTGGCGATGGTGCGGAATGCTCGGACTTGCTTCTCGATCGCTCCAAAAGGCGGATCGATCCTTGTCGCGCGCCCTCCAGGCCGCCATAGAAACAACGTCTCGGTTCCAGGTAAGGCTACGGCACGAGACTCTCGAAGACTGGGACGTGAACACGGAAATTCAACTCAGCTCTATTGTGAGCAAAAAGCACGGAGAACAGGACGTGAATGGCAGATACCAATGCCTCTTGGAGGCGCTTCACAGCATGGATCTAGCGGCATTCACGCTGGCAACAAAAGCGACCATATGGCAAAGAAAAATTGATCTTCGAATCGAACAGCAGGAGAGTACCGAGCAAGAGAGAAGGCGCGCCGAGCTATTGGAGAAAGCCGAACAAATCGCGGTCAGAGGGCTTCAATTGATCGATGAAGCTCAACGCAGCAAGATACCTCAGGAATCGCACGACTTCGATTTGCAGTGGTGCAAGAGCCGACTCTTGATCAGTGCCGGACTAGCATCGATGCGGAATCCGAACCGAAAGCATGACAGCCCACATGCGATGAGCCTTTTTGGCGGCGCGGCGGCTTGTTTGCGGTCGACAACTCCTGAGCGGACCCGAGCGGACATCGCGTTAATTGAGTTGCGAAGGGCGGACGTCAGACTCCAGGAGGCCAGTGAGATGAAGATTGGCGAGGAGCATTTCGACAGATGGACTTACGACCGTTTGCTTGGCGATTCGATTGAGCAGAAACTTCCTCAGCAGCCTGGGGAATCGCCAACTCCAACAATGAGCCAGCTCGGCATCGTCACCGAACTGCGAAGAAGCTGGAGAGACAGCCACCAACAGGTCAACGACAATAAGAGTGTTCAATCCGTGTTGCACAATATAACGGCGCGTGCCACGGATGCTCTGCGTTTCTTGGACCGTGCATTCCCTACTTTGCGGGAGCGTCGCCGGAACGTTTGGTGGACAACGTGGTATTTTGAGCGGCGCATGAAGGCTATTTCCTTCCTGCTGTGGACATCGGTCGTCGAATCTGGCCAACCCATTCCTTTCCTCGGTTTAGAGGCTGTCATGCGAAGAACAGATTCAGAGCCAGACACATTGATGATCGATGCAATGCGCATGATTCGCGTCGACGCCTATCGGCTCGCCACAGTGCTTCTTTTTTATGCGTCCTGTGCGCGAGCGCTTCAATTGCGGCTGGCCCTGGATGATACCACCGTGATTCTTAACCAGCGACGTATGAGGATGAAGCAGATACTGAATGAAGGAAGAGATGCCCTGCGCGATACAATCCTGCGTCGCGAAAAGGGGTCAACTGACTTACCGGAAGGGGAGGCGCTGCCTCGGGCGCCAAGAGCTCGGAACGCAGACATGGGTACCGATGTCAAAGCGGTTATCGATCAGATTGAGATACTAGTGAATGGCGTAATCCGCAGTCTTTGACAATGGCTGCTCAAAGACGATGAAATGCCCGAACTCGAGTCTGGTCCGAACTGGGTTCTCCCCCGCAAATCTCATTAACCTCTCCGCGTGTAAAGTCCTAACAACGCCCACCTGGGAACGGGTCTTGCATCAATGACAAAGCAAAGTGGCATGACCGCGAAGGGGGAGGCGGTGCGACGGTACATAATCTTCCCGCGTCGGTCCTCTGTGACATCTCGTGATCTCTCCCGCAATTGATCGACGAGTTTCCTCAATCTGCCAGATCGTAACGATGATGTGCTCAGACGAAGAAGAATTAGAGCACATCGAAATTGAGCGTGGGTAGGACCGCCAGGCGCGTCTGTCCGTCTACTTGGAGCTCGTTGGGATTTGGCGGAAGCTTCACTTCAAGCGATCAAGGCGAAGCGACAAAGCTCTTTGCCAGGCATTTCCCCGACGAAACGCGTGCCTCAACCAGTGAAGGCGCAAGCGCGCAGCTCCCGATCAAATCTGAATTACGCGCTTGGACCGTAACCTCAAATGGCTTTGTTCAATTTGCCGTGCTACTTTTTTGCGGGCTAAACGAGACCGCAAGATGGAAACCGCTAAGCTTTGTTTGCGTACCTGTGGTTGCGGTGCCAGTGGTCGTTGAAGCGCAGGTTGATGCTCCCGACACCCGGCAGAACTGGGGTGTTGAATAAATGTACTGCATTGAAATGCGGAACTTTTGCGCAAACTCGACGCCCGCAGATGCTTGAAGTATGGGAAAGAAAGTTGAACCAGACAAATTGATCTTCTGTGCAAGCTGCGGGGAAATCCACTCTCCCGCTGCCTTGAAATCCATGAAAGCGATGGCCGCAGCCGAACCGCCGGTGGGGTCTTTGACCGATCCAATCTGGCCGTAAAGCTCCACCGGAAAGTTCCCGCTGTATTGAGTCGACTCAGTGATGGTCTGCTGCGACCCAAAGCCGTTGAGTGTGAAGCCGACGTTGGGCAGGAAGTAAGCGTAAATACTTCCATTGTCCGACTGACGGTTATACAGCGGAACCGGCACCCGCACATTGAAGTCGCCCCCATTCTGAAGCTTGGTGAGGGCCGTTTGCACCGAGTCAGTGGTGCTGGTTGTCGACGTATCCGTACCGCTGTCAAACGGCCTCGCCCTCCCGGTGCGAAAGGACGTGCCCATTGTGTTCGTGGTTGGAGCATTCGTCGAGCCGTTGCCCGCTGTTGCCGTGCCCGCCAGCACAACCTGGATCCCAGGGAAGAAGGTTGTGGTGAGCAAGTCGCCGCTCACGGAGCTCGCCGACTGCTGCGCGTTGTAAAGATACTGCACCTGGCTCCCGCCGTCGAAGGTCTTGCCCTCGGTGAAGAAGTTCAGAATCTGGTCATCGCTTTGGCAACCATTGTGAAAGAGCGGAAACGCATTCGGGTAATGATAGGAAGTTGTAGTCGAGGACTTTCCGTCAGTTGGGTCTACAGTTGCTTTTGCAGTCACCCAGCACTTGGAGTCTCCGAGCCCTTCCCGGATGGCATTTATTCCAAGTTCCATGGCTGAATAGTCGTCCTTTGATGTTTTTGCAGCGGTTTCCGCATTCGCGACGAGGGTCTGCGCCCAATCCAGCCCGACACCGTCGGTGATTAAACAAGCCAAGTTTCTCGCCGCATTCAAGGACTTGGCGCCTGGGGTCGGTACCGTACCATCCAGGGCGACCACCGCATTCCATGCAGCCTTCGCGGCCGAACCAAGTGCGTTGGTCGCCATGTTTGCGTCCGTATCCGGAGCGCAGCTAGTTTGAGCATTGGCGCCTGCCGCAGGTGAAGGGATATTCACCCTTTCAGAGAGCGAGTTAACCAACGCGTCGAAGTTTACGTTGCCCGATCGGCTGAGATTCTGTGGGTTGGCCGCGGCTTGGCTCGGAGGTTTAGCACTGGTCAGGCTGGTGAGGTCAATGGATGGTTGTCGCAGTTGCTTGCTGGCGTTCGCGCCAGAGGCAGACCGCGCGCGGCCAGTCACCTGGCCGGCGGGCATGGACTGAGCAGCGGAATCCATGGTGAAGGCGGAGAGCAGCACGAGAGCTGCCATGACGGGGAGCAATGAAATCGATGAGATTCGCATGGTGGGCCTCCTGAGTTAGAGCGCTCAGGATGAGCGCTCAATCAGTAAGGCGAGAGGAGGGTGGAAAAGGGGACACTTAGAGTTCCTGAATTGTTGCGTCTTCTATGGCCTGGACGTTTGCGCCCAGGGCGCCATAGACTCAATGCTTAGCGGCTCTGCGTGCGGCGGGATGTTCGCTTTGGAATTTGAGGTTGAGTAAAGTTCGGGCCGTGCTCATCGCACTTTGGTCCTGGCTATCTGCGATGCTCCATATAAATGCGGTCTGCACTGAGCCCCTGAAGTAGTCCTGCTCGGCGGCCTGGATATCCGACGGAAAGAATTTGTACTGCTCACCATATGCGACGCCGGCACCCTGCTTTGAACCACTTGGGCTGTAGGCGGCGAAAGTGTGACAGTTTAGGCAATTTGCGGTCAAGCCGTTTGGCTGCGCGGTACCTTCAAGATATGGGCTATAGGCAACATTGTGGGGAGTGTCAAGCGAAAGGGTATCGTTTCTAATTGCCGACGTCGTCATCATGTGGAAGTGTGTCCAAGGGGCATACCAGCCTTGCTGCTGATTGTTCTCTGCTGTCCAGTAATAAGTGCTCCACACCCAATTAGGGTGATTGGCTGTGAGCCTCATCATATGCACGCCAACAAGAATTACATAGCTGTTCGTGTTCGGGAGATCGCCAATAACGTTCTTGCCGTCATTATTCAGCTCGTCGATCTCCTGCTCCGCGAGAGGGTCATCATAGCCTCCAATGTGGTAGTAGAAAAAGCAAGAAATTGGAAAGCTCGTGGCGTTGGGGTCCAGTTTGTCCGGGCAATCCCGCTGGGGATCACTGGTATCGAGCTTTACCGGCGGATTCCATTCTGCAACGGGATTGAGGCTCATTCCGCCGGGACTTATCGGCTTGTTCGTCGAGTTGAAAATGCGAGCCTTCTGCAGAGAAGGGGCGGATCCAGCATCCGGAACCACCTCCCAGATCAACTTGATTGCCGTCGAGTCCGGGGCGAACGTACCCTCCATCAGAGTCCGGTCGGTCCCCGTTGCCGGCGGTGTCATGCCATCCAATTGGGAGATTCTGGTCGTCAAACTCGCAGGCGTTTTGAGATTTAGCTTGAGAAGGCTCCCCGTTGCAAGAGGATCGAAAAGTACTGATGCCATCTGCGGAGCCTGTACAAACTCGGTGACGAGTCTGTTTCTCTGGCTTAGCAACTTCCCCCCGGGGCCGAGTGCAGCCTCGATCCGGGCCAAAGCTTGTGTCGGATATGCCATAGCTCTCAGATCCGATGGCAGAATGTGAGTCTTCGCATTGCTCTCCAAGAGACAGTCGCTTTGGATACCGGCGTTGCACTTGTTGGACCAGCAAATCCAGGCCGGCGCGGGCTTTTGGTTCTTGAATTTCTGCGTTCCGTGCACCAAATCGCCAAAGGCTTTCCAGCCATCAGCATCTTCAGGGTCTGGCGCGGGTTGATTCGACTCGATCGGCGACGGCGCTTTATGCTCCAGGTGAATGAAGAGGAAGGCACAAAACCCGACGACGAGCAGTGCAGCAAACGAGCTAAGCAGCAGGATGCTTTTCTGAGATGGCATTGTGCCCCTTCTTTCCTTCTGTTTTTCAGCTTGAGCTACGCGTTAGGAACGAACACCCCGTCGAGTTCGGCGAGCTCGGGGTGTGTGGACCCGGAGCCCCAGGGGTTCGTAACGCCATCCCGTGGTCTGGCTGACGAAAGACTCGGAGTATCTCTCAGCGTTTCGGCCACGAGCCTGAACGCAGCTCGCTGGGCAAGCGCGTCGTCCTCGTCAAGCCCTGATCCTCGGATCGCCTGGACAAAATACATCAGGTCGGTAGCGTTAGGAGCTACGCAGTGTGGGTCTTTTGAAGCCAAAGTTGTAACCTTGTTGACCGCGTCCTGGTCGGAGGTAGCCTTTTGAACGCACACGAGATGAGCTACCGAGGCTGTGAGCCATACATACAGATTGTTGCGGACTGCCAGAATGTCCTGTTGGGACAGAGGGTCAAGGGAAGCTTCAGCGCAGGGATCTTTGCTGATACGCGGTGACTTCTTTGTGCCGGTTGTCATGGGTCTCTCCTTAACGGTTGTGGGTTGTCAGTTCGGTGTTTGATTTGCGCTCCTGCAGAAACTCTAGTTCCGCCAGCGCATGGGAATGAGCGACAGAATCATCGTGTAAAGCGGCGGCAAGGGCGACGTAGGACGAGAGCTGGTTGCGGTAGTAGCCCGGCGGATAGTTCATTGCATCGCAGAGTACGATTGCTGGGTGGAGGGCAATGTTTCCGTAGGCGCCCTCCGCCTTACGGATCAAATCTTTGGAACCGGCAGACTTGCCCTTCGTTGCGGCGACGGCAATGAAGGCGCGTGCTAGGTATTCGCGGTCTCCCGCCGGCGCATCTTGGGCCGCGAGCCCCTCGAAGGTGTGAAGGGCGGCAGCCGAGTGGCCTTCGGCCAATTCGAGTTCTCCCCGGGTGCGAAGCTCCAGAAGTCGTGAGACGGTGCCGAACTGCGTGGGCGGAAGTGAACGTTCGACGTGTTCCAGCTCACGGTGGACCTGCGCGCGAAAGCGCGGTGTGGCCGCGCTGTATGCGAGGCCGAGAACTGTATCCGCAATTAATGCGTGTTCAGGCGAAGGATTGAGCTTGAATCCAGCGCTCTCGTCGCGAAGGCAGCTTTCGAAACTGACCGCATTGCATTCCAGGTAAGCGCGATCAAGGAGTTTTGACGACTGTTGTTCAACATTGTGGTTCGCAACATCGTCAGCGATACCGGCGTCAAGAGTTTGAATCGCCTCAGCAATTCGCCCAGTATCTGCGTAAAGTGCAGCGAGATTCTGGTAGCTGTAGCTACGCATCATTGGCGTGTGGGACGAGGACTCTCTAGTACGAAATAACTGGGCAGCCTGCTCGTAGCGGTGAGAAAGGAAGAGGAGAATCGCCTCATCCTCTGAGGCGCTGCCCGGATGATCGTGCTTCTTGAGGTACTCGATCCAGACGGGGACCTCATCGAATTGTTCTCGGATCATTAATTCCTGAGCGAGGGCATAAGGTGCATATGCGCCGCTAGGATCGATGGATATTGCTCGCCTCAGGTTCGCGATTGCCTCGTCATTGCGGTTCAACAGCCTGAGCGGAACAGTTGGATAAGTCCAAGCTGATGGATCGTTGGGGTAGTTGACGGCAAGATCGTGAAACGCGTCGACAGCAAGCTCAAAGTCCGAGGCGTCGACCGCGCGCATACCGCGGATGCGATCCTGTTCCCTGCGGGTTAGCCGATTTTGCAATCCAAGGTCAAGGGCATTGTCATATGCCTGAAAACTCTGGATGTCACGGTGAAGGGAACGAAGCACATCTCCGAGCAATGCGAACGCAAGTGCAAACCGGGTGTCCGCAGCCACTGCCTGCTTTAACAGGATGGCGGCGGAGTCAGTTTGACCTTGGCTCAGAAGGCGGCGGGCTTGGGCGAAGTCCTCCAGCGCTTCCCAGTTGCCCGTCGTCACATCCTCCGGTGGTGTATCCAGCCTCGCGATGTCGTTCTTGGATTCCCCGACCTCATAGCGGACCCAGTCGGTTGATTTACGGACTGCGGAGAGAAGGTCGGGGGGGATGGTGGTGGAGTTGGAGGTTGAATTAGGGACTGTCCAAGGGAAGCTCTTGGGCCAGTGGTCGCGGTAACGGTCAGGGCCTGTTGCGTCGGGCTGTTGGATATCGATGTTGAGGCTGTAGCTCCCCGCCGAGCCAGTCACATTGGCGAAGATAACTCGAACCGCGCCGGTGCGCAGCGCGATATGTCGAGCGGTGGGCTCGTCGATCACGGAATCGGGCGGTTTGGTCATTCGCTCCAAGTTGTCTCCGACAGAGCTCTGGTCGAGCAGGTTAATCTGCGCAGACTGGCTGAGGCCGGCCTGAAGCAGTTCGGTCAAGTTATTGAGTGCCTTGTCTCCGGTCTCGTTCTTTACCGGAGTGAGATAGACAAGCGCACCAGGGGCGACCGATGGATTCACTTCCTGATTGTGTAGGCGCAACCACAGCGCGGAAAGGGACACGGCGACGATTAAAATCGCTGCCGCTGTATAAATTAGTCTCCTGTGCTGCCGCGGAGGCACCGCACGTGTCGCAGGCCTAGCCGAACCAGACTCAGGCGCGAGAGCAGACCGGCCTCCATCCAGCACTTGAATCACCTGGGACGCCGCCTGAAACCGCTGCTCAGGATCGATGCGCAGGCAGCCCTGAATGGCCGCTTCCCATTCAGCCCTCAGATCCGGTGCCAACGCCAAAGCCGATGGCGGCGAGCCGCTGAGTCGCTGGGCAATGCCGCTCAGGAGATTGGCCGATGGAAAAGCACGCTGGCCGGTAACCATTTCAAACAGGACGAGGCCGAAGGAGTAGATATCTGTGGCGGGCGATACCTTCTCGCTGGAGTCGAGTTGTTCGGGGGCCATGTAGGCAAGAGTGCCGGACATGGCGCCATGACTGATGGCCGAGCCCTCAACAGCGGAGGCTAGCGGATCGCGACGAGCGAGTCCAAAATCCATAATCACGGCCCGCGCAGGCCTGCCAGAATCGTCCGCCGGAACCAGCATGATATTCGCGGGCTTGATGTCGCGATGGATGATGCCGGCTTCGTGAGCCGAATCAAGGCCTGAAGCGATTTGACGCGCAATGTTAACCGCATCGGGCATGGAAAGGCGTCCATCGCGCACAATTCGGTCGGCAAGCGTTTCCCCAGGAAGAAACTCCATCGTAAGGAATAAATGGTCCTGGACAGATACGGATCCAGCGGTGATTGGGCCCTTATCGAAGTCGAACGTCCGGCAGATGTTTGCGTGCGTAATGGTGCGCGCTGTTCGAACTTCACGCCGGAAGTAGTCCAACACGATCGGGTTGGCGGCAATTTCGGGCCGGATAGCCTTCAACGCGATGCGCACCTTAAGGTCAAGATCGAAAGCCTCGAAGACATACCCCATGCCCCCCTTCCCGGCGTGCTGGATGATTTTGAATCGATGCTTCAGGACGTCGCCTGCCTCGAAAGGACTGGGAATGGCTTCGTGCGGGCCAAGATTGTCAATTGGAACAATTGGGGTTTCGAGGTAGCTTCCCGCTTCGGAGTCGGCTTTCAGCAGGCGCCTGACCTCCATTTCGATCTCGGAGTCACCGGCTGAATTCATCGAGACATAGCTGTCTCTTTCGCTGGTGGGCAGGTCCAGAGCGGCATGAAAGATCTCATTTGCGGTCTTCCACTTGTCGCGATTCATTATGCCTGTCTCGCAGTCTCTTCCAAGTCCTCAAATGCTTCGATCAATGTAGTTCTGCGAAGAGCCAAGCTTTGGCTGATCGCCAGTCTCTCTTAACCGTGCGGGGACCGATCCCCAGGACCTCGCCCGTTTCCTCTTCGGTCATTCCCGCAAAGAATCGCAACTCAACGATCTTCGCTTGCCGCTTGTCGAGTTTTGCGAGCTTGTCCAGCGCCTCGTCGAGCGCCAAGATCTCAGGCTCGCGTTCTGGAACAAGGAACATCGCATCGTTCAAGCTGATTGTGACGCCCCCATCTCCTCGTTTCAGCGCCTGATTCGCCCGGGCGTGGTCCACAAGAATCCGGCGCATGACGGTGGCGGAAACGGCCAGGAAATGAGATTTGCTTTGCCAGTCGATCTGCTGCAACCGAGTGAGGCGAATGTACGCCTCATGCACGAGCGCCGTGGGTTGTAACGAATGGTGCCGGCTCTCATTTCTCAGGCGCGCGGATGCAATCCGCCGAAGCTCCCTGTAAACAAGGGGGATAAGTCGCTCCTCAGCCGAGCGATTTCCTGCCTTCAGCTCAAATAGAAGTCTCGTGACCTCGCCCGGTTCGCTCGCCAAGGATTTCCTCAAAAGAATGAAAATTGCTGGTATCTCTATATATAACTCAACTTCATCCCAGCGAATTCAATATTCGAGCTTGGAAGTTGCCCCTCGCCAAAAACCCCGTTCTTTGGCAAGATTGGGCGCTTTGAGTTGCCAAATTTCCATCCGGATGCAAACTGTCCACTGCTCTTAGGCCCAATGGCGAATGGATTTACAGTTGCACGCGAGGAGACACCATCGTCCGCCATCATTGCATGAAAAACTCATCAAACCGTGTGAGATTAATCTCGTCGCCAAGCGTGCCAAACGGCATGGAATCTCGCTACACGAATAAGACGCTATTTCAACAAGCTCTTGAAGGATGAACACAGAATCGATGAGCCCTTGAAGGCCACACCTGGTCGGGAGTATCCATGAAGGGCCGCCGATGCATAGTCCTGCCTAATCTTCCGGGCCGGCTCCCCGCCGAGAAAGAACCTGCAGTCACCGTTCAACACATACCCTAGGAAATGGCGACCACACTTAGCTTGTTGCGAAATCTTGTGAGCAAGGGAATCGGGAATGCTTCTAAACAGCGCTCTAACAGTTTCCATGTGCATTATTGCCGATTCATCTCTGATCGGACTGATATCCACTTTGTGCGCTTTGCGGAGAGCTGTTCGGATTTCACCAAGCGATGCCATCAGAAAAGGCTGCGCGAGCTCAAGCGCAACTTGAACCTCCTTGCTAGTCGCCCAATCCTTCATACAGTTGTTTTGCAATAGGGAAAGCGCCGCCTTGTATTGGCGCCTCATGGCCAAGACCTTGCAATAGAGAAAGCTCGGAACAACTTCAGGAACATCGATCATCGACGCTGGCGACAGTTCAAAAATATGGGCACAGCAGTATTCCAGCTCAGATAGCCTATAAACTTTTACAGGCACCATCGCTCGAAGTTTTTGATAGGACACGAGCTCAAAAGTGGTCGAAGCGATTGCCGGGTCAATCTCAAAAAAGAGCATACTGAAATAAATCAGGTCCAATGAAGCGGCATAAAGCCAATCTCCATATCCCTTATGCGCGGCACCCCAGTTGGTCGCGCTCTGAAGAACACTTTGAAGACCCAGGACACTGTCGGCGTCACCGCGAAGGGCATCACACACGTATTGATTTGAAAGCCATACGAAATACTTGCCAAAGTCCCCATTTCCGTAGGCGTCCCTCGCCAAGTCTTGGGCCATTTTCGCAGCAGCGCCAAAATTGTTGCGCCGCAAATGTTGGCAAAACTCCTCAAAGTTTCCCAACGAGGCGGTCTTCCAGCGCTTCTCCTCTCGTCGGTTCATTTCTGCAATATAGCCGGTCGCACCTATCAGCAAGGCACTAGCGACAGTGCCAATCCCAGTCATCAGGAAAGAGCGACGGGTCATCGCGCTCTCGGATGAGGCCGGAACATTTTGGATTGTAACTTGTGCTGTCGGAGTGGTAGCATCCCGAACGTTGAGGGGCCGGTCAGCAATCGGTGTCATCCCCTTGCGAGCCTTAGTCAAGCCATTCTTGCCGCTGGGCTTCGACGATGAACCATTCTCTCCTGACGATGACGGGCGTCTCATAAATTGCCTCCCAATAATTCGGTGTCTGACTGCACACCGAAAGCGAGGTGCCGTCAGGTTAGGTGGATGTGATCCAGCAAACGACAAGACGATGAGATTCTGGGCTTTGCAATTCCATTGTCCGTTGTCTTACAGTTTGATGAGTATTCATGTCAAGAACATTCATATTTGCGCATTTTTACAGAAATGAAATTTGACGGAGAAAGACTATGCCGAGACCAAAAAGCACACCCGACCTTTCGCAAATGCAAAGGGTAGCTGAACTCTTTTACAGACGCCAGCACACTAAACAGGAAATCGCCAACGAAGAGAATATCGATGGTCGAAAGGTATCTACATTACTGACAGAGGCTAGGTTACGGGGCATCGTCAAAATTGAAATCCTTGACTTGTCGGGCGACGATCTGCCTAACAGACTATTGAAAAAATTCCCCCATCTTCAAAAGGTCTTGATCGTTCCTGGCAGCCCGATCAACGGACTAGTCGAATATGTAGAGACGTTGAAGCGATTCGCCGTGGTGGCCGCAGATTACTTTGAGCATGAGGCGGAACAACGCCACGCGAAGCGAAAACTGCTGCGCGTTGGCATATCCGGTGGCGAAACTCTATTGGAGTTTGTAAATGCCGTACCTGAGCGCCGCCGTCCGAACGTGCATATCCATACAACCGCACTTATTGGGCTTGGTGGACGGAAGATGTCGGTCTCGCATGTAGATCCTGCAACGAATGCAATGATCCTTTGGGGAAAAAAAGGGCGCTATCTTGGTCAATGCCACTTTGCGACCGTTACACCGTATGACAATCCGCACCGTGGACATGATTCGCGGAAGTTTATCGCTGAACAAATAAAATTGCTCGCAAAAAATACAGCCATAAAGCCGATTCTTCAAGGAATGGATCAAATAGACATCGCGTTCACGGCAATTGGAACACTGAACCCTCCAGTCAAACAACTGACGCATGAATACAGAAACCGCATGACGATGGTCGGAGTTCTGGAGCCGCTGGTATCTCTGAAAGAGATTGCGGCCGAAGGGGCCGTAGCCGATCTCTCTTATTGTTTGATTGACCGCAATGGAGAGTCTGATCCCAAATGGGAGTTCTTCCTAACTGCTGGCTACTTCTCGCAATACCGAGGGATTGCCTTTTATCGGCATATGGTCGATCAAGGGAAAAAAGTTGTTGCAATTGCCGGGCCTTACAAAGTCCCAGCTATCAGCGCTGCCCTACGGGCCAAAGCGTTCAACGTTTGGATCACGGACGAAGACTCTGCTCGTCAGATTGCTGACAACGGCTAAGAGCGCTCATTCATGTTGGACGAACGCTCTGAGGCTGACGAGGTGGTACGATGGTTGTCATTTATGCTGATCGCGACTGGCCACTCTGAGGGTTGCGTTGTCACGATGATCCCTCGCAATACCGTACAGAGAATGGACGACTCAGCAAGGACTGGACCGAGAGATCGACTGTAGTCGATTTTGTAGCTGTCAAAGCACCCAAGAGCCACAAGGATCAACAACAATCGGCAGGCGCTCGGTAAGCACTTCAATCAAAAGCACTTATTTGCACTCAATTTCAATAGGTTTCTATAAATGACCTAATCTGCTTTGGGAGCAGAGGGCCGGGGGTTCGAATCCCTCCGCCCCGACCATTATTGAGCACGTCTTGCAATTATTACCAGC
>Ga0302201_10000929_pt1 | contig 26250 bp, 22 predicted proteins | sample II_Bog_N3_2_FD_194586 | JGI IMG/M metagenome (GOLD analysis project Ga0302201, IMG submission 194586) | Peat permafrost microbial communities from Stordalen Mire near Abisko, Sweden - II_Bog_N3_2 | ecosystem: Environmental > Terrestrial > Soil > Wetlands > Peat | place: Sweden: Abisko... | reverse complement strand
TTTCTTGTTTTTCGAGCCATCGATAGCAAGGATCACAACGCTGCCGTTGTGGCGAATGACGTCGCGCTCACTGGGCTTGCCGCCGGGCTCGAGAAGCTTGTCATGCAGGACTCGGAACAGCGGGCCCTGGTAGACGACCTCGGAACTGAGCAGTTGCGCGGTCTGAGAAGCGGCGGGCGGCTTCTGCTTCTTCTGCTTCTTCTTCGGCGCCTTGGCGGGTTTTGCCTTTGTGGTTTTTGGCGCTTTGGGCACCCCGGCGCTACCCTTGCCTGATTTTTTCTTCGCTGCGCTGGTCACTTCGGCGGGTATTGCAGCCTTCTTTTTGCTGGCCATCTTTTGCTTCTCTCCTCACTTGCGGTAATGGAGAGTATACGCATTCTTCTGGATTGAAGCTGTTTCCAAGTGACAGTCCTGCATCGATTTTGCCCGGCGTGTCATCCTTAACAGAGCCGCATCCATCTTGAGCCCCAGCGATTGGGAATTCTCCAAGCGCAGCCAACCCCGAGTGAACGAGTTGTTGAAGGCCGACTGCTATCCGATTACCGTTGCGCCGGGGCTGACCCGGCTGTTTCTGGACTTTTGCGCCGGAGATGCCAGGGCGCGGGCATTCTATGGCTTCGGCCCAATGGACGAAGCGTGGGCCGCGCGTCCGCCGCTACCTGCCCATTGGCCGGAGCTGGTTCGCTTGCTGGCAACGCAGAATGAAGGGACGTCGCCGCAAGCCGATGCGGCCCTTGAAGCACTGCGCCAGGGCGCGGGAACCGTCGTTACCGGGCAGCAGGTAGGGCTGTTTGGCGGACCCCTGTTTACGCCGTTCAAGGCGGCGACGGCCGTGGCGCGCGCGCGGACGGCGACTACTGCGGGACAGGCCCATGCCGCCATCTTCTGGCTGGCCAGCGAGGACCACGACTTTGCCGAGATCAACCATGTGACCTTTCCCGCTCGACGGGAGCTGCGGAAACTGGTTTATGCCGGTGCGCTGGAAGCGGCGAGACCCGTGGGCCCGATTGTGCTGGACGACTCGATCGGTCCGCTGATTGACGAGGCGTGGGAGCTGCTGGGGAGTTCCGACGCGATGGAGGCGCTGGTCGCCGCCTACCAGCCAGGCCGGACGTTTGCACAGGCGTTCGCCGATTTCTATAAGAAGGCATTTGCAGCGCAGGGGCTGCTGGTACTGGATGCGGCGGGGCGCGAAGCCCACCGCATGGGCGCGCAAGTGCTGAAGGCCGGACTGGAACGGGCGGATGAGTTGCACGCGGCGCTGCTGGTACGCAATCGCGAACTGGAAGCCGCGGGTTATCACGCACAAGTGGCCGTTGGAGCGCAGAACAGCCTGCTTTTCCTTGTCGACGAGAAAACGGGCGCGCGAGTGGCGTTGAGGCGGACCGCCCCCAGCAGCCAGGAGCCGGCAGGCTTGTGGCAGGCTGGGCGACAGAGCTATTCAACTGGGGATTTGCTGGGGATTCTTGAGGCCGAGCCGGAGCGGATTTCACCCTCGGCGCTGCTGCGGCCCGTGTTTCAGGATTTTCTGCTGTCGACGTCGCTTACTATCGGCGGTCCGGCGGAAGTCGCGTACTTTGCCCAATCCGCCGTGCTTTTCGAACGGATTCTGGGCCGCATGACGCCGGTGCAGCCGCGCTTTTCCGCGACGCTGGTCGAGCCTGCGATCGGGGATCTGCTGCGCCGGCACGAGATGACGCTGGAGCGGGTGTTTCAGATCGGCGCGAAGGAACATGGGGCGGGCGGCGCAAATGCGCTTGCACAATTGCTGGCTGCGCGGGCTATGCCGATTGAAGGCAAGCGCAAGCTGGCCGCCACCGGCACGGCGCTCGATGGCGATCTGAACGTTTTGCTGGAGTGGATGCGGGGGCAGGACGAGGGATTGGGAAGGTCGGCGGAGACGGCCGCAAGCAAGATGCGTTACCAGATGAACCGGTTGAGAACGCTGGCAGCCAATTTTCAACTGCAACGCGAGGCTTCCCTGGGGCAACATGCTGAGACCATCTGGCAGGCGCTTTACCCTGGCGGCGGCCTTCAGGAACGTTTGCACGGGGCGGCGTATTATTTTGCCCGGTACGGTTTTGAGCTGGCGGAGGAGTTGACCGCTCATGCGGCGAATCCCTGTCCGGGGCACACGGCGTTGTGGCTTTGAAGCAGGGGATAGGGAAAAGGGAATAGGGAATAGAAAAAAGCGGCTTGTATAATCCTGGCGAATGGCGGGAGGCTTGATTTGAAGCGATTTGCGGTATTACTGGCCTTCGGGATACTGGCCTCCTCGGCTGCGGTGGCGCAAACGGCGGCCTGCGTTACGGCCGGGACCCATAACGATTTTCTGGGAATTCAGACGGTGCGGCTGTGGCCGGGGGACGCACCTGAAGCCAAAGGCAAATCCTGCCAGGACATTCCAACCCTGACGATCATGGGACCGCGCCAAGGGGCGGAGAACGGCTCCGCCGTGGTGGTGCTGCCTGGGGGCGCCTACGTTGGTTTGGCGGCCGATTTGGAAGGCCGGGAGATTGCGGACTGGTTTACCGCGCGGGGCTTTCGCGCCTTCATTCTGAGCTATCGCCTGTCTTCGAATGGCTACCTGCTGCCGGTTCCGCTGCTGGATGCGCGGCGGGCAGTGCAACTGGTGAGGGCGAGGGCGCGGGACTACCAGATCGACCCGAATCGGATTGTGGTGATTGGTTTCTCGGCCGGAGGACACCTGGCGGCGCTGGCCGGCACCCAGTTTGTCGCTGGAAACCCGGAAGCGGAGGACCCGATCGACCGCGCCTCAAGCCGCCCGGACTACCTGGTGCTTGGCTACCCATGGATTGGCGCTATCTCCAGCGATACCTCGCATTTGAGCTACTGCAAGCTGTTCAACGTGATGGATCGCTGCGAGGCGCTTCGCGCCGCATACTCTCCAGACCTGTTTGTGACGAAAGAGACGCCGCCGACGTTTATCTATCACACCTTTAACGACAATACGGTTCCGGTGGAGCAGGGATTGCGCTTCTACGAGGCGCTGATCAAGGCCGGCGTGCCTTCCGAAATGCACATTTTTGCGAACGGAGCGCATGGAAGCGGGCTGGGCAAGGGCGACGCGTCGCTGGATCAGTGGCCGGGGCTGCTGGAAACGTGGCTGCGGGGACAGGGATTGCTGAACAAGCCGGCGGCGGCTAAGCCTTAGATTGCAGGCGAGCCGGTGTCGTGTTGGGAGAGGCCATCGTGGCTCGCATTTTCTCCTAAACATCCCTCAGCGGCTAAAGCCGAGGGTCATTTCACAGCATTTTTTGGCACGATTGAAATCGTGCCCTTTCAAAACGCCGCCATGAATGCCGGGGAGTTTTTCGATCGAAGAGACGAGGGGAAATTTGGGGGCAAAATTGAGGCGGGCCGACAACTCCGGGAGTGGAAGGACTTCCCGAAACGGCCGGCCCGCTGGACCCTGAACCGGGTCTGGGTGGTATTGTTAGTTTAGGCTTGTTTTCAGCGAAAGCAAGTGTTTTTTTTGGGAAATTCCGCAATCCGTGACAGCAGTCACAAGACCCCATCAATTTAGCCCCACCTTCGTTGACTTGGGCCTTCGCCCCTGATACAAAAAGGTGTTCCACCCGAATAAGAACGACATAGATTGTGTGAGCCGCCGGTACCAATATGCAAGAAATCTTTCAACAAATCGGGGCACTTTTTCTGGGGGCGATTCCCACGATTCTGCTGTTTGTCGTGCTGGTTTTGTTCTATCAGTTCCTGGTGCAGGGTCCCTTGACGGCCACGCTGAAAAAGCGCCGTGCGCTCACCGAAGGGGCGCTTGAGGATGCGCAGAAGGCCATTGCCGCAGCCGAAGCCAAAGCCTCAGAGTATGCCGACAAGTTACGCCAGGCGCGGGCCGAGGTGTACAAGGTGCGGGAGCAGCGCGTGAAGCAATGGAATGCCGAGCGGGATGCCGCGCTGGAAACGGCGCGCAAGTTCTCGCAAGTGAAAGTGAGCCAGGCCAGGGCGGAGCTTGACGCCGAGGCCGCTGCCGCCCGCACGACGATTGAGTCTTCCGCGGCAGAACTGGCCAGCCAGGTGGTCCGCGCGGTGCTTCCGCTCGCCGCCGGGGGTTCCCGTTGAGACATTCGATTCCGACAAGTTTGAATTTGTTTCCATGTGCATCGAATCGCCTGATCCGGTTTGCGCTGATCGCCGCATTGGGTGCCGGAGTGGCAGTTGGGCCGCGTCGGGTGACGGCGCAGCAGGCGGCGCCCGCAGCTACTTCCCAGTCTTCCGCCGCCAAGCCGGCAGAGAAGGAGTCGGGCGAAGAGGCGAGCCTGCAATTCCGGCACAATCCGCTGGTTAAATCTGCCTCCAGGATGGTGTATCACGACAGCGGCGCTCCCAAGGAAGTTCAGGAGGAGCACGATGAAGTCGCAGCCAGGGCGGCCGAGATCCTCAACTTCGCCATTGTGGTTCTGGGCATCGGCATCCCGCTGTTCAAGTTCCTGCCCAAGTATCTGACCAACCGCGCCGCCAAGCTGCGCGATGACATTGAGTCGGCGCGCAAAGTGACCGAGGATGCGAACACCCGGCTTAGTGCGGTGGAAGCCAAGCTTGCGAGCATTGGCGAGGAGATTGCCAAGTTTCGCGCGGAAGTGGAACGAGAAAGCACACAGGACGAAGCGCGGATCAAGGCAACGCTCGAAGAGGAAAGCACACGGATTGTGGCCTCTGCCGAACAGGAAATTGGTGTGGCTGCGGCGCAGGCGCGGCGCACGCTGCGGCACTTTGCCGCCGACCTGGCGATTGATCAGGCCGCGAAGCAACTGGTTTTGACGCCGGAAACGGATCGAGCACTGATTGCTGAATTTGTAGGCGATGTTGCAAAGGGAGGGATGAACTAAATGGCCGCCTTTGTTTCCCGCTACGCCAGCGCATTCCTCGATGTGGTCACGTCCGCAAAGCTGAACACCGCTGAGATAGAAGTTCAGTTGTCCGATTTTCTCGGCACCTGGCAAGGCAGTCCGGAATTGCGCGAATTCTTTGTAAATCCTTCCATCCCGGCCCTGCAAAAGGTAGGGATTCTGGATAAGTTGAATGAGAAGCTGCAGCTCCGGAAGGAACTGCGAAATCTGCTTGCGGTGCTCATCGACAACGATCGCATCGGGGCTGTGGACGAAGTGGTGCAGGCCTATCGCAGGCTGTTGCAGGAGCAGTTAGGGATTCGGCAGGCAGAAGTTGTGACGGCGCGCGAATTGAGCGACGCGGAACGGACTTCGCTGCTGGCGGAGATTGGAAAATTATCGGGGTCGCGCATCGATGCGAGCTTCAAGCTGGACCCAAGCATCCTGGGTGGCACGGTGGTGCGGATCGGCTCCACGGTTTATGACGGATCGGTTCGGGGGCGGCTGGATCGTCTGAAGGAAGCGCTTGTCAGTGGACAGTGAACAGTGTGCAGTGAACAGTTTTTGGGTGAAGAGTTAACAGATTTTTAGTGTTCAGTTTTTTAGTGGTTGGCAGCCTCAGGCAGGAAACAGGCGCTGCGTTGTCAGAAACCAGTCCGCCGCAAACGGATTACCGGTAACTGATGACTGACCACTGAGAACTGACAACTGTAAGGACAGAGATGGCTCAGATCAAGGCAGACGAGATTACGCAGCTTCTTCGCGAACAGATCGCGAATTACGATTCGAAGGTTCAGGTCGACGAGGTCGGAACCATCACATCGCTCGGTGACGGAATTGCCCGGCTTCATGGTCTGGACAAGGTCATGGCCGGCGAGTTGCTCAGCTTTCCGCACGACATTGCCGGACTGGCCCTGAGCCTGGAGGAAGACCAGGTGGGCGCGGTAATTCTGGGCGACTACACGGAGCTGCGCGAAGGCGACGAGGTGAAGCGCACCGGCAAGATTCTCTCCGTGCCGGTGGGCGAAGCCATGATTGGCCGCGTGGTGAACGCGCTGGGCATTCCGATCGACGACAAGGGGCCCATTGCGACCACGGAGACGCTGCCGGTTGAGCGTCTTGCGCCGGGCATCATTGATCGCCTTTCGGTAAAAGAGCCGATGGCGACGGGCCTGAAGGCCATCGACTCGATGATCCCGATTGGGCGCGGGCAGCGCGAATTGATCATCGGCGATAGGCAGACCGGCAAAACCGCCGTGTTGCTTGACACGATCATCAACAACGCCAAGAACAACCTGATCTGCATCTACTGCGCCATTGGACAGAAGCGGTCCTCGATTGCACAGGTGGTGCAAACGCTGACCGAAGCCGGCGCCATGGGGCACACCATCATTGTTGCCGCCTCGGCTTCAGAACCGGCGCCGCTGCTTTATCTTGCGCCGTACTCGGCTACCTCGATAGGCGAATACTTCCGCGACAACGGCAAGCATGCACTGGTGATGTACGACGATCTCTCAAAGCATGCCATGGCTTACCGCGAAATCTCGCTGCTTCTGCGGCGTCCGCCGGGCCGCGAGGCGTATCCCGGCGATGTGTTCTATCTCCACTCGCGTTTGCTGGAGCGCTCGGCCAAGATGAGCAAGGAAAAAGGCGGCGGCTCGTTGACGGCACTGCCGGTGATCGAGACCCAGGCCGGCGACGTTTCGGCCTACATTCCGACCAACGTGATTTCGATTACCGACGGGCAGATTTTCCTTGAGACGGATCTGTTCAACTCGGGCGTGCGTCCGGCGGTGAACGTGGGCCTCTCGGTTTCGCGCGTAGGCTTCTCGGCGGCCATCAAAGCCGTGAAGCAGGTGGGCTCGACGCTGAAGCTCGATCTGGCGCAGTATCGCGAATTGGCGGCCTTTGCGCAGTTCGGATCGGACCTCGACCCGCTCACCCAGAAGCAGCTCAACCGCGGTCAGCGATTGACGGAATTGCTCAAGCAGCCGCAGTTCCATCCACTTAGCTGGCAGCAGCAGGCGGTAATACTTTTTGCCGGAACGCAGGGCTACCTGGACGATTTCAAGGTTTCCGAGATTCGCGGTTTCGAGGATGGCCTCTACAAGTACTTTGCCAGCGCGCAGACGGCGTTCATGGAAGAACTGACCCAGAAGAAGGCGTTCGACGACGATTTGCGCGGCAAGCTGCACGCAGCGCTGAAGGAATACTCGGCGAATTTCAAGGCGGAGCTGGAAGCGGCGGTAAAGGCGTAGGAACGAGTTGTCAGTTGTCAGTTATCAGTAAGAGCCCCTCGAGTCAGGACCGGCGATAACTGGCAACGGTAACTGAGAACTGAGAACTGAGAACTGGAATGGCAAACGTACTCGATCTACGGCGTCGGATTCGCAGCGTGAAGAACACGCGGCAGATCACCAAGGCCATGAAGATGGTCTCGGCGGCCAAGCTGCGCCGAGCGCAGGAGCGGGCGCTTTCCGCGCGTCCCTACGCCAAGATGATCACCAGCGTTCTGGAGTCGCTGACGCGGCGCATCGATCGATTCGATCCGGAGACCGGCAACCTGCGTCATCCGCTCTTTGCTGTCCGCGAAGAGAAGCGGGTGCTGGTGGTGGTCGTCAGCGGCGACAAGGGATTTGCAGGCGGCTTCAACGCCAACATTCTCAAGACGGCGTTTCAGTTCATCAACGGCAATCCTGACAGGGAAATCGACGTGGAGGCCGTGGGCCGCAAGGGCCGCGACCAGTTGCGCCGCCATTTTCCCGCGGCGGTTTACAACGAACAGACCGACGAGCTTGGCAACAAGCTCCAGGTGCGCGAGCGCAAGGTCAAGACCGAAGTGACCGGCGACCATGTAGGAATGCTCCTGAAGCTCGAGACCAGCCGCGTTTACGAACTCGCGCAGAGCATCATCTCCCGTTACGTTCACGAGGAGATTGACGCGGCCTATATCGTTTACAACGAGTTCAAATCGGTCATCCAGCAGCGCGTGGTGGTGGAGAAGCTGTTGCCCATCCTGAAGATCGGCATTCCGCAGATTACGGGCGCTACCGAGCCGACCGACGAAGAGCGCGAGCGCACCGCCGAAGCCGCCGCCAGCGCGGGCATTCAGCTGGAGCCGGTTGATACCGCCGAGGCGGACACGGAAGCCAAGAGGTTCGGAACTGCGCAGGTGGATTACATCTACGACGACCCGCCGAACGAGCTGTTCGACGGCCTGCTTCCGCAGTACATTTTTTCCATGCTGTACCACGCCATGACGGAGTCGGTTGCCGCTGAACATGCGGCGCGCATGACGGCGATGGATTCGGCAACCAACAACGCTTCGGACATGATCGACTCGCTCACGCTGCATATGAACCGCGTGCGCCAGGCGGCCATTACCAAGGAGATTATCGAAATTGTTTCGGGCGCAGCGGCGCTGTAAGAAAAGCAAGCTGTCAGCTATCAGCTTTCAGCCATCAGTTTTGAGGACGACATGCACGGCGCTTGAACTGGGCGCCGGGAACAAAATAGCTGAGAGCTGAAAGCTCCTGCGACAAGAAGGCAGAAAAATGGCAGAGAACATCGGCAAGGTAATTCAGGTTTCGGGACCGGCGGTCGACGTGCAGTTTGAAGAAGCGACCATGCCGCCCATCTATCAGGCGCTGCGCGTGGTCAGCGATGGCTTCAACGTGCCATCACCCATCTCGGTAATTCTTGAGGTACAGCAGCACCTCGGCGAGGGCCGCGTGCGCACCGTGGCCATGGAGGCCACCGACGGCATGGTTCGCGGCATGAAGGCCATCGACCAGGGCGGCCCGATCCGTGTTCCGGTGGGCAAAGAAACGCTGGGCCGCATCATCAACGTGATCGGCGAGCCGGTGGACAACCTCGGCCCCATCGGCGAAAAGTCGCGCATGCCCATTCACCGGCCCGCGCCGCTGTTCGACGAGCAGACCACGCACGAAGAAATGTTCGAGACCGGCATCAAGGTCATCGATCTGATCCAGCCGTTTTTGAAGGGCGGCAAGATCGGCCTGTTTGGCGGCGCCGGCGTGGGCAAAACCGTCGTCATCATGGAACTCATCAACAACGTCGCCAAGAACCACGGCGGCTTCTCGGTGTTTGCCGGCGTGGGTGAGCGCACCCGCGAAGGCAACGATCTATGGGTCGAAATGACCGAGTCCGGCGTCATCAAGCCCGGCGACTTCGCCAACTCAAAGTGCGCGCTGGTGTACGGCCAGATGACCGAGCCGCCAGGAGCGCGTTTGCGTGTGGCTCTGAGCGCACTCACCGTCGCTGAATATTTCCGCGACGTGGAAGGCTCGGACACGCTGCTTTTCATCGACAACATTTTCCGGTTCACGCAGGCCGGTTCCGAGGTTTCCACGCTGCTGGGTCGCATGCCTTCGGCCGTGGGCTACCAGCCTAACCTGGCCACGGAAATGGGCGAATTGCAGGAGCGCATCACGTCCACCAGCAAGGGTTCAGTTACATCTGTGCAGGCTGTTTATGTGCCTGCTGACGATTTGACCGATCCCGCGCCGGCCACCACGTTTGCCCACCTCGACGCGACCACCGTGCTGAGCCGTCCGCTGTCGGAACTGGGCATCTATCCCGCAGTCGATCCGCTGGCTTCCACGTCGCGCATTCTTTCCGCGCGGATCGTGGGCGACGAGCACTATGACGTGGCGCAGGGCGTGAAGAAGATTCTGCAGCGCTACAAGGACCTGCAGGACATCATCGCCATTCTCGGCATCGATGAGCTTTCTGAAGACGACAAGCTCACCGTAGCCCGCGCCCGGAAAGTGCAGAAGTTCCTGTCGCAGCCGTTCCACGTGGCCGAGACGTTTACCGGCATTCCCGGAGCTTACGTGAAGGTTGCGGACACGGTACGCAGCTTCAAGGAGATTATCGCCGGCAAGTACGACGATATCCCCGAGCAGGCCTTCTACATGAAGGGCGCAATCGAGGAAGTGCTGGCAGATGCTGAGAAGCTGAAGGCGAGCGTTTAGAGGCAGTTCACAGTTCTTAGTTCATAGTTCGTAGTGGGCCGTTCCGCGAAGAATGAACAAAGAGCTGTGAACGAAGCGCTTTGCACGAATGAACTGTGAACTACGAACTGTGAACTGAGAACTGACCTATGGCAGACGAAACCAATCAACTCCGTGTCCGGCTGGTGACGCCCGAGCGCACGCTCTTTGAGCATGCGGCGTCCGCCGTGGAGTTGCCGGGAAAATCGGGTTACATGGAAGTGCTCTACGGAGCCGCGCCCCTGCTGGCTGAGTTAGGCGCGGGCGATGTGACCGTGCATGGCGGAACAGACGGCGGGGCTGAGGGTTTGTCGCGCTACAACGTGAGCTGGGGGTTTGTTGAGGTGCTTCCCGACCGGGTGACGATTCTGGCCACCGACGCACTGAAGCCCGAGGAGATCGACGTGCCCCGCGCCCAGCAGCAGCTCGAGCGCGGCCACAAGCAGTGGAACGAAGCCGGGATGAGCGAAGAGAAGTTCACCGAGGCGCTTCGCGTTATCGCCGAAGCCGAAGCCAAGCTGGCCTCCGCGGCGGAAAAGCACTGAGGGCCCGTACCCCAAACGAGGATTCAAGATGGAAAGCCCTGCTCTCGCGAGCAGGGCTTTTTGCTGCCGGCAATGTGCCAGAATCGTTAAGGAAGGCGAATCGATGAGCACGATCAAACGTGGGAACGCGCATGATTTGAATTCCCCGCAAAAGAAGCACGGAAGCAGCCTGCTCGCTCTTCCTCTGTTTTTTCTGCTTGTTAGCACGGGCAATTTGCGCGCGCAGGCTCTGCCTCCGACGCACATCGACGACTTCACCGGGCATCCGCGGGTCATCATCATCAGCGATATCGGCAACGAGCCGGACGACCAGATGTCGCTGGTGAGGCTGCTGCTCTATTCAAATGAACTCGATATCGAAGGGCTGATTGCTACAACTTCCACATGGCAGAGAAATGCGATTCATCCCGAAACCATGCGGGCGTTGATTGATGCTTATGGGAAAGTGCGACCGAACCTGTTGCTTCATGCGAAAGGCTGGCCGGAAGCATCGGACCTTGCGAGCCGCGTCTACGCCGGGCAAACGGCGTACGGGATGGCGGCGACGGGCAGCGGCAAATCGTCCGCAGGCGCGCAGGCCATCCTGCGTGCCGCTGAGCGCGACGACAGCCGGCCGGTGTGGATCTGCCTGTGGGGCGGCGCCAACACGCTGGCGCAGGCGCTGATTGAGATTCGCGCGAAGCATACGCCTGAAGAGACGGCACGGCTGGTGGGCAAGCTGCGCGTCAGCTCCATCAGCGACCAGGACGATGCGGGCCCGTGGATTCGGCGCGAGTTCCCTGCTCTCTTCTACATCGTGAGCCCCTCCACGCCCACCGGAGGGGAATATGCCTACGCCACATGGACGGGCATCAGCGGCGACGCTTACTACCGGAACGGGGCGGGCGCAGACTCGACGACCGTCACCAACGAGTGGCTCGAAGCCAACATTCGCAAAGGTCCGCTGGGGAAATTCTATCCGCGCTTCGCCTTCATCATGGAGGGCGACACGCCCTCGTATCTCGGCCTCATCGACAACGGGTTGAATGCGTTTCGGCGGCCCGACTTTGGCGGCTGGGGCGGACGGTATGTGTACCGCCAGCCTTATGGAGAGACGCATGCGATCTGGACCCAGGGCGGCGACGCGTTCGGGCGCGTTACGTCGCAGGACACGGTGGTGGGCGTGGATGGCGTGGAACATGTGTCAGACCAGGCGACCATCTGGCGCTGGCGCGAGGCGTTCCAGAATGATTTCGCGGCACGCATGGGGTGGACCATTGCCGACTATGCCCATGCTAGTCACAATCCTCTGGTCGAGGTGAACGGGATTCCCGGCACGCAGGTGATTGAGATGAACGTGGACGTGGGAAAGACCGTGGCGCTGGATGCAAGCCGCAGCGTCGATCCGGACGGGCGAACGCTGCATTTCCACTGGTTTCACTATGGGGAGGCCGGCGTTGCAGACGGGAACCTTGCGGCCGTCACTTTGACGGACGCCGAAACCTCGCGCGTGACCGTGCAAGCCGACTCCGCCTGCCGGCCGATGTGGCTGCCATTGATCCCCTGTAAAGGCGCCGGAACCGCACACATCATCCTTGCTGTTACAGGCGAGGGTTCGCCGAGGGTCACGTCCTACCGGCGCATCATCCTGCATGTGCAGCAGACCGCTGCGAACGATGGGTCCGGAACTGCGTCAAAGAACCAGTGAACGCGCAGTCGCCCCCGAGGTTAACCTTGCAGCGCCCCAAACGGCAGTTGTATCTTCGTGTTGGCGCAGGAAAACACGCGAGGGCGCACTGAACTGCGCGGAAGGAAATTGCAATGCAGTCATTTCAATTAGGCCGGAGCTTTCATTTGGTCTGCCGGCTTTTTCTGATTACCCTTTTCGCAATTGCCTGCGTGCCTCGGATGGCCCATGCGGAAACCAAGGTGGCTACCGACTCGGATAAAGGCAACGATATTCAGGTGAAAGTCGGAGACGTGCTTGAAGTCCGGCTGAATGCGAATCCCGCCACTGGATTCAAGTGGTATGTCCATCCGAAGTCGACCGCGCTGCTGAGGTTGAGCGGCGAGACGCAGACCCCCGGCGCGGAACCCGCCGCGGATCGGCCTCAAGTGCAGGTTTTCACGTTTGAGATAAAGAAAAAGGGGGATGGAATTTTGCTGATGCGGTACGCCCCGGCGAAAGAAAAGCCCCAACTGGGCGAAGAGCAATACTCACTGCACGTAATTATCGATCCATAACCGGATTCGTCACTGCTTGAGAATCCACGAAGCGATCTTGTCCAAAGCAACGGGCGAAATGGTTTCCTCGATATCCGCGTATTCGCTGGGCGAGCCGGTCTTCGCGGTTTGGAAGAGATGGTTCAAGCCGGGCAGTTCATCCACCTCAAAATGCTTGTTCCCTGCTTCCTGAAGCGCCTTGCGGATCGCGGGCAGGTTTTGCGCGGGAGGCACCTGAAGGTCGAGCGATCCGTTCAATACGAGAACAGGGATGGTCAGCTTGCGCAGCGCGGTTGCCGGGTCGTACGTGAGAAAGAAACGAAACCACGGCGAGGTGGCGGCTTTGATCTGCACAGCAATCTGCGCATCGGGCATACCTTCTGCTGCGAGTTTTACACCCAGCAGATGTTCCAGATCCTTCGGATCTTTTACGGTTTCAACCGCTGTGATCGTTTCGCGTTCCGTATCAGCTTCTTCGTCCGCTTTTTGGTTGCTCGCCCCGTTGGCCTCGGCAATCAGCTTTACCTGCTCCGGGATGATTTGATCGCCGGGAACGCCGGAGCCGGCCATCATGACAATGAATGCGACGCTGGGGTCCGCAACAGCGGCCATGGGGGCAACAACACCGCCCTCGCTGTGGCCGATGAGGCCGATTTTGTGCGGGTCGACTTCGGGGCGCGTCTTGAGCCAGGCGACGCCTGCCTCCGCGTCGGTGGCAAAGTCCGCAGTGGTGGCGTTCGCCAGGTCGCCTGTGGACTTGCGCACTCCGCGCTTGTCGGCGCGCAGAACGACGATTCCCTTACGGGTAAGATAGTCCGATAAAACCAGAAAGGGCTTGTGGCCGAGCAGGCTTTCGTCGCGGTCGTTTGGCCCGGAGCCGGTGATGAGCAAGACGGCGGGAAACGGACCCTTGCCTGTGGGAATGGCCAACGTGGCCGCGAGCGTGTTGCCCGCGGCCATGTTGGTGTAGGTGACTTCTTCTTCGCGATAGGGATAGGGTTTGACGGGATTCTGCGGACGACGCCGCTCCAGCTCAGACTGGTCCTTGACCCGCTTGATTACCAGCGGCAAGGGATTACCCATCTGCGTAAAGGTTCCATCGATGGTAGCCAAGTCCGGGGCGATTTTGCCTGCAAAGACTACGCCAATGGGCTTGATTTCGATGGTGAGTGTGGCGCCGCTTCGTGTGACAGGAGAGGCGGGAATCCACGTGGAGCCCTGGTCCGGGCTTTGCATCTGGGCGGTGAGTCCGTCCGCGGTGTTGACGATTTTGAAGAGGATGCGGAGTTTGATGGCGCCGGTATCCAGCGTTCCGAGCCACGTGCCGTCAATATCCGACGGCGCGGCAGGCTTAGGCGCGGGCGCGGCCGCGAATACCCCACGCTTGAAATTCAGCTCCATGGGCTGGCCCTGCGACCAAGTGCCCTTGATTTCCGAGGCGTCCTTGTTGAGCGTGGCTTCATAAGTGCCATGCACGGCGTCGACCACGAGGGAGAGTTTGGAATCCTTGAAAGTGACCGAGGTGACCGGGATGCCATTGGCGCCCTGGTCCACACTGTCGAGGGTTGCCGAGAGAGTGCCGTCTTTGGCGGCGGTGATGTGCAGGGCGAGGCGAAGCTGGGGGCCACCGGTGTCGAGCGTACCCTGCCAGTCTCCTGCGATTTGCGATTGCGCCATGCAGGCCGGAGTGATTGCCAATGCCGCAATCATACCGGCTGCGAGGATTATTGCGATTGACGACTTCATCGTGCTCCTTATCCGCGCGGAGACGATCGAAGGTGCTCTCCACGCGGTTTGACGCGCCTGGTGCAGACATGCGGATGGACTGTGAGCGCAGGCTTTGCTCGTCGAACCATGGTACGCTTTGGCGGGTGCCGAGGTTCCGGCTGCAGGAAGGATGCTGGGCGGTGTCAGTTCTCGCCCGCACCTGTCAAAATGGGGAAGAAGGGCATACAATTCTGGATTGATATGGCGAAAGCAAAGGAACAGATTTTCGAGATTGTCTGCCCCGATTGCGGAGCGATGCTGAGGGTGGATGCTGCCACGGGGGTGGTGGTGAGTCATACTTCGGCTCCGCGGAAACGTATGTTTGAGGACCTGGAAACGGCTGCCCAGGCGATGCGCGCCCAGGAAGAGCGCAAGGAATCGATCTTCCGGCAATCAGTGGATGCGGAAAAGAACAAGGCCGATCTGATGGAGAAGAGATTTGCCGAAGCTTTGCGCAAGGCCAAGGACGCGCCGGAAGGTAAGCCATTGCGGGAGTTCGATCTGGACTGAAAGCGGAACGCCTGCATTTAACAAATTCGTTGCGCGGAGTCTTCACGGCGAGTAATTTGAACCGAGACACTTCTCACCGTACCCTCTCCCCCTGGGGATCACGGCCAACACAGAAGGAGAGACCATGGTGGTTGTACCGCTTTCTCAACCGACTCAAGCTCACGTCCCTGCCCTGAGCACCTCAAGGGTAGAGGTTGCAGACTGGACACGCATTGCCGCGGCAGGCGCGATTGTGACCGGCGGCTTGCTGCTGCTCGCTGGATGGCGCCGCACCGGCATGGTGACGGCAGCTGCGGGCACAGTGGTGACGCTGCTGGATCAGCAGGAGACCATTCGCTCCTGGTGGTCGGTGATTCCCGGCTTCATGGACGATGTGCAGCGGCTGTTGGACCAGGTGGAGGGCACCGTGGAGGAGATCGACGCCAAGCGGGAGAGCCTGCGGGAGATTTTTTCCCGACATACACCTGCTGAGCAGCCAATCGACAGCTTCTAGATTCCCAACTGGAGCCGCCCTGCCGCGCTGATGCGATGGGGCGTCCACTTCGGTTCCCAAACCAGGTCGACTTTCACGCTGCTTATGTCGGGGATGCCGGCAAGGCGGTTGTGCACCTGCTCGAAGATGAGCCCGCTGGCGGGGCACTGGGGTGTGGTCAGGGTCATGGTGACCTTGACCCATTGCCGCGGCCAGGCTGGTTTGGAGTCCGGGTCGGGACCGGTTTCGATCTTGTAGATCAAGCCCAAATCCACGAGATTCAGCTTCACTTCGGGGTCGAAGCAGTCGTGGAGGGCGGTGAGGATGTCGGCTTCCGAGAGCATTGGCTAGTTTTGCCGATCGACCAGGTAGCGGGCTACGGACTTCAACCCATCCGCCCGGCTCCCGTAGGTCGCAAGCGCGGCAAAGGCTTCGTCGATTAACTGAGCGGCGTCGCGACGGCTCTGTTCAATGCCGAAGACCGCCGGCCAGGTGGCTTTCTCGGTGGCCAGGTCCTTGCCAGCGGTTTTGCCCAGGTGCGCCGAGTCCACCGTCATGTCGAGTACATCATCCACAATCTGAAAGGCCAGCCCCGCCTTGCGGCCGAAGAGGTCCAGGCGGGCGACGTCTTCAGCATTGGCGCCCGCGTAGACCCCTCCCGCGACCACACTGACACGGATGAGCGCTCCCGTTTTGGCGCGGTGGATGGCTTCAACCAGTTCCGGCGTCGGCTTGATGTGTTCGCTCTCGAGGTCGAGGACCTGGCCGCCGATCATGCCGTCGACTGTGCCGATGGCGTTGGCGATGAGGCCGATAATCTGGACGACTGCGGCCGGAGGGGCGTCGAGGCCCGCGAGCACTTCGAAGGCGCGGGTTTGCAGGGCGTCTCCGGCAAGGATGGCGATGGCCTCGCCAAATGCCACGTGGCAGGTGGGCTTGCCGCGGCGCAGGTCATCGTTGTCGAGCGCCGGCAGGTCGTCGTGGATGAGGGAGTAGGTGTGGAGCATCTCGATGGCTGCTCCCAGGCGGGCGATACCCGCGGGCACGACGCCGGCGATGGTTGCCGCAGCCTGGATGGCCAGGACGGGCCTGAGACGCTTGCCGCCGGCAAATGTGGAGTGGCGCATGGCGCCATGAATCGAGGCAGGGACTGTCTCAACGCTGGGCAAGAGCTCTTCCAGCGCGCGGTCGGTTAACTCCGCGCCCTCCTGGATCAGCGATTTCACGTCTGAGGGCATCTTCTCCATCATAAACGAGGGCGTGCACGTCTTAGGCTGAGCAAAAACAGGCCAGTGATCGAAAGAGCGGCAAGTGCGCTGAGGAAACGACCGGCAAGGACGTCGGGGGTGGCGGTCCAGTCTGCGCTGAGCCGCACTGTTCCGGGTGGGACCGGGAGAGCCATCAGACCGTCGTCTCGTGTGGGCCTGGTTGCGATAAGACTGCCGTTCACCATCACGCGCCAAGCGGGGTAATTGCGCAGGCGAAGGATGAGGAAGCCGGGATGCGGGATGTCGGCTGAGAAGTTAAGGTGCTCGGGATTGAGTTGCTGCGCGTTGGGCGGCGTTGGAGCGAAAGTGGCGCCGCAGGTGCGCTGCGCGGGGTCCCATGCGGGGTTGCCACTATCGGTGGTCTCCCCGGCGCGAATGGTTGCCAACGCAATGGACGGGTCGGTTACAAGGCAGGCGAATGGAAGGCCGGTGGGGACCAGGGTGTTGTCCGCCCCGGGTGGCGCGTATTCATCGGTGCCGGTGAAGCCAGCGCCGGAACGATAGGCGGCAGACATGGGCTGGACGGCGTCTTCGTCGTCGCAGACCTGGAAGAAGACCCGGCCCGAGAAAACGGTCATTGCCACAAAACAGGCGGTGCAGATGGATAGGATGGCGATGCGCGGCCATCGACGGGCTGCTTCTCCGGCCTTGTTTCGGGGCCAGACGGCCGAAGCAATAAAGATGGCCATGGGCGCCTCAAGCACCACGAGCCAACGCCAGGGGAACTGAAGAAACCGGAGTTTGGGCAACAGGTTCCAGACGGGGAGCGAAACGGGGAGCTGCAGTAGAAGGACGGCGGCGGGGATGAGGGCGAGGGGGATCCAGTAGTGGCCGGCGGTAAACCGGACCGGCGACCATTCCCCTTTTTTCGCTTCCCTTCCCGCAAAGCCGTCTGCGCCCCTCCGACCGCGCAGCCAACTGAGCAGAATTCCGGCGAGGGCGAGGCCGATCATGATGGTGGCGATGATGGAGACCTTGCGGAGTTCCACGTCGTGGTCGCTCAGCAAAGGGTTGGCATGGCGGCCAAAAAGCCAGCTATTCTCGATCATTTCGCCGGGGTCGCCAGTGGCCTGACGGACGTCGACCCAGCGCTGCTCCCATACGGCGGGGACGAGGTAAATGGCGGCCAAGCCGAATCCGAGGGCTGCGGCGATGGCAGCGCGCGCCGCTGGGATCCATGATTTGGCGAGGATAGAGACGGCAAGCGCAACCCCGGCGAGAAGGTAGCTGGCCATGATGCCGAGAGGGACGTTGCTGAGCCATGAGCCGGCGACGACCAAGGCAAGCAGGAGGGTGGGGCCGTCGACGATGGCGACGATACGGCGCGGCGCGGATTCGGACGGGCTGCGGCCACACAGGATGAAGAGCAGGAGCAGCGGAATCCAGAGGCCGCCGGATAGCTCGCCGAAGGCGGAACGCTCGTAGGCGCAGAAAAGGGCGTAACCGGAGAAGATGGCAGCGCATCCGGCGAGCGTTGCTGCGCCTTCAGAGAGCGCCTGGCGGGCGAGTGCGCGGGTCGCCAGCCCAGTGCCAGCCAGCAGAAGCCAGGTCAGAGCGATGGGGACGAGATTCCAGGGCAGCAGGAGGCCCAGGGCCGCGCCCAGCATCCAGGTAAGCGGAGGATAAAAGACGAAGCGGGGCTCCCCGGCGCCGTAGTTGGCGCTGGGCGACCAGTGAGGGTAGAGGATGCCGTGACGCCAGCTATTGAGGCAGTCAAACCAGGAGACGAGATGGAAGTCGAAGTCGTGGCCGCAGGAATTGCCGCGGAGGAGTTGCGGGGCGACGGCGACGGCTGCCGCGAGGAGGATTACGGCGGGACCGGTGAAGCGAAGCCAGCGAGCTTGACTCCCCGGTCTCAAAGGCGAGATCTCCACCCCCCGGACGAAGACCTGTCCGCGGGGACCCCGGGCCGGGGGCACCCGATCGCTTCCCTGATCCCTGGTCCCTGATCCCTGGTCTTTCATGGCATCAGCCGCAGAGTGTGTCGCGTTTGCGCGGCTACGGCTGGCGGGGTGAAGGGGAAGGCGAAGGTCGTTCCGCCGTAGTAGTCGGCCCACTGGTCGCGGAAGTAGGGGCTGTAGGGGTCGCCGCTTTCGCCCAGGACGATGTTCTCCGTGGAGCCGTCGATGTTGCTCCAGTCCATGGTGAAGCGTTGCGAGGGGCCAAAAGCGCGGCCGACCTGCTTTACTGTGGTGCCATCGCCGCTGAGGGGCTGGGCCCCGGTTCCAGCCATGCGGCTCACGAAAGGCAGAAACTGGGAAAGCGGATGCTCGATATCGATAACGTGCCAGCTTCCGTAGGTCCATTGAGACACATCGGAGGGCGCTTTGCCGTTCTTCATGCCTTTTCGCACGGCCTGGGTCAGCAGTGCGTCCCAGTTTTTGTAGCTCGATGGAAGCCAGTCGGGGTAGGCATGCATGACGATTTCTTCTTCAGCGAAGTTGGATTCGGCCCATTGGTACTCCGCAGCCAGCTTGCCGAGTTTGGGCTCCAGAATCAGCGGCCACAGCGCATAGCGGGTCTGGGTGACGATGGAGGCGGCAGCGGAGTTGGTAGCCAGACGGCCGTCCCAGCTCCGCATCAGGTCGGCGGCCTTGCGGAGACGATCATCCACGCCGGGCGTGTGGTCGATTGCGTAGGCGAAACGATGCCCCAGCTCCTGGTCCACTTCGCTGTAGATATCGGTCTCCACTGCGAGCATGTCTTTCGGCAGAAGTTGGTTGCGACCCTGCAGCGACTTGTAGATCCGCTCAATGCGGTAGGGGTCCCCCCACTCCAGGGTCAGCGGGTAAGACGATTTGTCGGTGGTGACGCGGGAGTTGGCGGTAGCCAGAAAGCCGGAAGGCGGATCGACCGCGCTGGGCAGGTTGCCAAAGGGAATGTAGCCAGCCCACTCGTGGGCGGAGTCCTGGATTGGAACGCCAGCGAGGCCCTCGGGGCGAAGCGGGATGTCGCCGATGGCGTGGTAGGCGATGTGGCCCTGATCGTCAGAGTAGACCAGGTTCTGTGCGGGCCAGCACCAGAGGCGCAGCGCGGCTGAAAACTCATCCCAGTTGGAGGCTACGTTCATGGGATAGAGCGGGAGCGTATTCGCCGTGGGGTCGTAGAGCGTCCATTTGAGGGACACGGGGCCCTCGCCCTTGCTCATGAGGGTGTTGACGAGCGGACCGTGAGCAGTGGATTGAATGTCGAAGTGCGCATCCCGGCCTCCGCGCACATGGATGAGTTCGTGGTCGACGGCCAGCGGCTTCCAGGTTCCGTCCGCAGCCTGATAGTTCCCTTGCCCGTCCAGCTTTTCCGCATAGAGGTCCTGGACGTCGGCATAGAGAGCGGTGAAACCCCAGGCTACGTGCTCGTTGTGGCCGGCGATGACAAAAGGCATTCCCGGCAGAGTGACGCCGGCGGCGTGATAGCCTGGCGCGCGCAGGTCGGCCATGAACCAGATATTGGGCTCGGTGAGGCCGAGGTGCATATCGTTCGAGAGGAGGGGCTTGCCGCTGGCGGTGTGGCTGCCCGCGACGACCCAGTTGTTGGAGCCAGGCGCGCAACCTGCGCAGACCTGCAAGCCGAGAAAGGCCCGCAACGGCTCCGGAATGTCGTCCGAGGCAGGCTCGCTTATTGATCCCGGAGCCGGCTTTGCGCTGGCCTGGGTGCTATCGTCGTCCTCGTTCGCAGTGTAGGGCGGCGCGGGGTGGGGCTGGCTCCAGTCGATGACTGTGCCTGTGGGCGGACGGTCGCGCCACGAGCCTACGGGATAGAGATCGGCCTCGAGCTTTTTGTTGTGCAATGCCGAAGCAATCTTTTCGCGAGCGAACTTTGCATACGCATGCATGTCCAGCTCTTCAACCATCATCAGCGCAATGCTGATGGAATCGGGGCCAGTCCATGGCTGGGGGCGATAGAAAAGCAGTTTGAACTCGGCCGGAAGGTTGTCAGGATGCTGCTGGATGAACAGGTTGACACCGCGCGCGTAGTCATCGAGGCGGGTGCGGTCGGGCGCGGGCAATTGTGAGTAGAAACGGCGGGCGACGTTGCGAAATTGCAGGGTTCGCTGGGTTTTATCGTGGCGCAGCAGCGACGGGCCGAGGAGTTCAGACAGCTCCCCGTTGGCGTTGCGGCGGAATGCGTCCATCTGCCACAGGCGGTCTTGCGCGGTGACATAGCCCTGGGCGAAGAAGAGGTCGTCCTGGTTGGCGGCTTCGATGTGGGGGACGCCGTGGGCGTCGCGGCGGACGGTTACGGGGGCGGAAAGGCCGGGTAGATGCAGATCGCCGTCGAGGACCGGCAACGCGGCGTATTCGGCGGAACGGAGCGAGAAGACGCCGGCGATTGCGGCGATTAAAAGAAGAGCGGCCAATCCGGCTGCGGACCAAAGCAGGATGCGCGGCCAGCTGCTTTTGCGGCGGGGTGGCCGGGACGTAGCGGCGCTGGAAGCGATTTGATCGGGGGAGTCTGCGGTAGCCATCTGTCATTGACAGGATACCGCCCTCCGTTTGTGGTTCCCCATAACTTAGCGTGATGATCTTCTTAAAACCGGCGAGCGGGCGAAAAGAAAGGCAGCACTCCGAAGGGCGCAGGTCTCCATGGAGAGAATTCCATTCGGGTCCCGGGCTTGCGATAGATGAGATGGCCGGGGCTGTTTGTGACAAGAGGCACGATGATGGGGGTTGATATCACCCAGGCAAGCAGCGCAGAGATGCCTCCCAGCTGCACGTTGAAGGTGTTTCCCGCCTGCCGTGCGCCACCCACAAACGCGAGCGTGGAAACAATCCCGGTTGCAATTGCGATATCCCGCACCGGGTGCCGTTGCCGGACCTCAAGAATTTCGTCTCGCGTGAACTCGTAATTCTGCTCAGCTGGGTATCCTCGCATGTAGGTGCAGGCGAGGCTGGCTTCAGAAGGGACAGTCACGGTGCATCGAAACGTTTCGCCTGAAGCCGTAGTGACTGCGATCTTGTCGCCTTGTGAAAAGGCCTGCACACGATTCCAACCGCGATCCTGCGCATGGACGGGCTCCGGGTTGTCCACCAATGTCTGCGCACCTGCGGCGGAAGAACACAACGCGATTGCCATGGGAATTGAGAGGATGCCGATCACTCGCATCGCTTTTCTCCTTCACTATGGAAGCAATGTTAGGAAGGAGTGCGATGGGTTGGCAGGGTGAATGGGACAGTTTCGCGAGTGTCACAAGGCCGAGCGTGTGTGTGGTTCAATGCACACGTTTTGGTGTTGGAGAAGGAGCTCGCGGAGAGTGCGCAGCGTGCGCCTGGATGCACAGGAAAATGTGAGAAATTGTTTGCAAATTGCGCGGCAAACCGCGCTTTTTAACCCTGAAAAGTGTCAAAAACGGGATTCACAAACCTTCAAAAACAGGTTTTGAGAAACATCCAGTGCGCTTCAATGCGCAGGCGCGGGTCATTGAAGATTGAAGAAGAAGGCCGAGAGCTGTTGCCGCAGCCGGTAAATGTCTAGCGGGGAGAATCTTCGCCATCGCCGGAAAGCATGGCTTCCATTGCGCGTAGCGGGGCGAGCGAGGCAGCGTCGAGCAGGGTGAAGCGCATGGGGAAGACGCCGGCGGGCAATTCGAGTTCGGTGACCGAATCGCAGACGACGCCGGAGGTGGCTTGCAGGCCGCGCTTCCATCCGGGGCTGGTTGGGTCGCGGACCAGGAGGCTTTCCGGGGGTAGTCCCGCGGCAACCAGCATGGTGCGGCCGATGCGCTGGAACTCGGCCCAGCGCGAAGCGATGCCGATCAAGTCGCCGCTGTGCTCGGGGAGATAGCGGCTGAGGTAGCGCTGCAACTCGGGCGCGACGGGATGCACCTGGAGCGTGGTGAGCTCAGAACCGGCGGGAAGCAGCTTGCGCACCGCGGCGGCCTTGCTGGGGAGGACCACGGGCATGGAGCTATGCAGGACTTCGGCCAGGGCGCATTCTTCCGGAGCGCAGCCCGCGATGGGCAATGCCAGGGCTTTGGACATTTCGTGGATGACGATGCTGCGCAGTGCGGGATCGGGCTCAATGACCAGCCAGCGCGTGGGAGGCTCCAGGGAAAGCCAACGATGCAGCCGAGCGCGAAGAAGCGTCTCTGACGCGCCCTGCTTACGCGCTTTGGCCACCAGGTCGCCGATGAGCCGGTCCACCACGAATTCCGCGGCGATGCGGGGTGGGAGCGGACCGGTGGGCTGATTGGCGCGCACGTAGACGCCGCTGCCATGGCGGAACTCAACCCAGCCTTCGCGCTCCAGTTCCCGATAGGCTGCGCTGGCCGTGTTGGCGTGGATAGTAAAGCGGCGAGCCAGATCGCGGGTGCTGGGAAGGCGCTGGCCGGGAAGCAGTTCCTTGCACAAAATGGCAAGGACAACCTGGGTGGTTAGCTGCTGGCGCAGAGAGACTTCGCCGGTGTGGTTCAGCCAGAGCCGCATAATTTACCCCGCAGCCGGTTCCGCAACCGGAACAGGCTGGGCCGCACGCCTGCCGCGGCCGTAGAGAACAAGAACTATCAGCAGCAGGAGCACAACGACGGGGATGACCAGCAGGCTCCCTTCGGGACCGTCGGTGCCGCCGCTCCACAGGACGGGGCCGGAGGGGGTGGTGGTGAAGTAGTGGCCCACGGCCACGTTGCCGCTATCAGCCGCGCCGTAGAAATAAGTTTCCGCCCAGTCCCATGCGGCGTGACACCCGATTGCCCACCATGCCGAGCCGGTGGCCCACACGCTGACGCAAAAGACGAACCCGATGAGGGAGGCGGCGAAGATGCCGATCCAGTTTTCTCCGTTGTTGCCGGTGTGGAGGAATCCGAAGAGGGTAGAAGTGACCCAGGCCGCCTGCCAGAAACTGGAGCCGGAGGTTTTACGCAGCTCGAGCAGAAGGCAAGGAACCACGCCCAGCCCGGCGACGACGTAGACGCCGTAGATTCCGTTTCCCTTGCCATTCAGCACCAGATCAAGGCATGCTCCCCCGACAACGGCCAGCGCCCACCAAAAGTTCAAGCCGCGCGTGAAGGTGAACTGGAGAAAGCAGCGAAAGCTTCCCTCTTCAACCAGGCCGACCGTGAGAAACGTCAGTGCCCATAGTGCGCCCGCTTTGAGGATGCTTCCGCCGCTAAGGCCAACCGGCCCAAAGTGAAGCCATCCGCCCAGCTTGAGCACTTCAATGAGCGCCGAAAGGGCGGCGAATCCAACAACGAGACCGGTGATGAAGTGAACGGCGGGACGCGGACCGCTCAGGTTGTAATCCAGGATTTTTCGCTTCTCGACGAGTGCCACGATGCCAACGGACGCGAGTATGGCGAGAAAAGGAACCAATTCGAGAATGAAGGCGACGCCGGGGGAAAAAGAGAGCTTTGCGAGTTCGGGATCAATGGCAAGAGCGATTGTTCCCAGAATGGGAGTAAGCGCCTGGTAGAAAACGTAGAAGATGAATACCGACCATCCGGCCCGCAGACCCCGGCTCCCCATGAAGATCCAAACGAGTCGGGAAGATTGAGGGCGGTCCTGGTCGAATTGTGGAAGCAGCGATTGATGATTGACGCCGCTGTCTGTTGATTCGGTTGGGGCGTCCGGAGCCGGGGCCTGAGCCTGCGGAGCAGCGGGGCTGTTGTTGGACTGCACGGCGCCTCCAGGAAATGAAACAGGTTTGCTGCTATTGAGTTCTTCTGATGGAACGATACTCCAAAGGCGCAGGTGCGGGAAGTTCCATGCGAGGGGCAACGGCTGCAATGCCCTGGATTGGGGCTGATATGGAGCCGAATGAAGGATTGAGGGACCCGAGGCGGGCGATTGGCCTTTGTGGCCTCCCACTCATCGAGCAAAAAACGCTCGATGAATGGGGCACAGGTTCATCTCCCGTGGGTCGGCAACGCCGTTGGGTGAGGGGCACCCCTGAGTTTCATCTCCTGCGGGTCGGTAACTCCAGTTACTCGTCGCGCAGGGCTACCATGGGGTCGATGCGCGATGCGCGCCGCGCGGGGAGCCAACTGGCCAGCAAAGCGATGAGGACGATGGTGGCGGTGATGCCGGAGAAGACCACGGGATCGTTGGGGCTGACGCCGCGCAGCAGGTTTGCTAACCCGTGCGCCAGGGCGTATGCCAATACGAGGCCGGCGCCTACGCCTGTGGCTGTGAGCCAGGATGCGCGGCGCAGAATCATGCGCAGGACATCTTCTCTGCGCGCACCCAGGGCGAGGCGCACGCCGATCTCGCGCGTGCGCTCGCCCACCAGGTTAGCCATGACGCCGAAGATACCAATGGCAGCCAGAAGCAGGGCGATGATTCCGTCGAGGCTCAGCGACCCTGAGGCGTACATGAGGCCGGTCAGGTTGTCGCGCAGCAACTGCTGATAGGTCTCGACGGTATTGAGCGGCAACGCCGGATCGAGCGAGGCAAGAGCCTTGCGGGCGGCAGGCGCCAGGGCGAGCGGATCGCCGTTGGTGGTGACGGCATATTCCGTACCTGCGGTCGGGACCTGGAGCGCATCCATGTAAACGGCGGCGTGGGGCGTCTGGTCCCACAGCGAATAGCTTGTCTCTTTGGCAACTCCGACGATGGTGAGCCAAGGGTCAGGCCGGTTGGGGTTGGCGCGGTCGCCCATGCGGATGCGATGGCCGATGGGATTTTCGCCGGGAAAGTACTGGGCGACGAAGCGCTCGCTCACGACGGCAACCGGTGTTGTTCCGAGGGAATCGCTTTGGCTGAAGCCGCGACCGGTGAGGATGGGAGTGCGCAGTGCGTCAAAATATCCCGAGGTGACGGGCAGATTCAGCGCACTTTGGAACTTGCCCGGAACGGTGGGGCGATTTTCGATGTCGAGATCGCGCAGCCAGCCGTTGTCGTCGTAGGGCAAGGCGGAGGTCAGCTCGGCGTGGGTGACACCGGGGAGCGCGCGCAGGCGGGCAAGGCTATCGGCGTAAAACTGTGCTTGCTTTTGCGGAGTGTCATAGCGCGTGGCGGGAAGCGCCACATTGAAGGTAAGCATTTTGCCGGGCTGGTAAAAGTCGGCGGCGTGCAACCAGGCATTCATGCCCTTCGACATGAGGGTCGCTCCAATGACGAGCGCGACGGCCAGAGCAATCTGGGCCACGGCGAATATGTTTCTGAGGCGCTGGCTGCGGCCGGCGCCAACGGAGGAGCGCGAACCGGCCTTTAAGCGGTCGGCGAGGTTGATCCGCAGCGCTTCGGCGGCAGGAGCTAGCCCGGCAACCAATCCGCCCAGGCCCGCGAGGAGAAACGAGAATGCCAGGACGCGCCCGTTGAGGCCGGTATTCGTCCAGCCTGACATGAAGCGCGCGACCCGGTCGGGCATGGTGACGAGCAGGTATTGGCCGTAGACCGCCGCGATGCCTATACCGCCGAGCGCACCGATCAGGCTGAGAAGAATGTTCTCCGTGAGCAGTTGGCGCAGGATGCGAAAGCGGCTTGCGCCCAGCGCAGTGCGCATGGCGATCTCAGGGCGGCGGGCAATGCCGCGCGCCAGTTGCAGATTGGCGATGTTGGCGCAGACCACGAGCAGCACGAAGAGCGTGCCGCCAAGAACCATCCGGTAGTAGAGATTTGTGTAGGGGCCGTTGATGTCGTCGAGCAGCGGCTCAACGTGGACCGACCAGCC
>Ga0302201_10000923_pt1 | contig 26313 bp, 25 predicted proteins | sample II_Bog_N3_2_FD_194586 | JGI IMG/M metagenome (GOLD analysis project Ga0302201, IMG submission 194586) | Peat permafrost microbial communities from Stordalen Mire near Abisko, Sweden - II_Bog_N3_2 | ecosystem: Environmental > Terrestrial > Soil > Wetlands > Peat | place: Sweden: Abisko... | reverse complement strand
TGCCGGACGCCCCTCCAGCACCGAACAACCGGCGCGGCTCAACCTTGTCAGTCCTGAATATTTCCCGGCTCTGCGAATTTCGATGGAACAAGGTCGCATTTGGAATCAGACCGAAAATCACAACGCGGCACCACTTGTTGTCGTCAATCAAACATTCGCCAGGCGTTACTTTCCCAGCGGAGATGCGATCGGGCACGCGATCAAATTCCCCGAAGTGCGGGACGAACCCCCATTCAATCTCGCCGCGACAGGCGCTAATGGAAACCTGCTGATTGTCGGCATCATTCAAGACAAGCTCGACGACGGACTGGCGAAACCCGTTCTGCCTGAAGCCTTTGTCCCTTACACCCTTGGCCTGCGCATGGGTACGCAGATATTGGTCCGCTCTGAAGTGTCTCCGCTCACGCTGCTCCATGCTGTCAGTGCGAAAGTGAATTCCATCGACCATGATCAGCAGACCAACAGCGGCACCGAAGACCTGGAGCACTGGATTCAGGATCAGCCGGAATGGGCCCGCGGCCGCCTGCTTACCTGGCTGTTTGGCGCATTTGCAGCTTTGGCACTGGCAATGTCCGCCGTTGGCCTTTACAGCGTGGTCTCTTACTCCGTCGTGCAGCGAACCAATGAGTTCGGCATCCGCATGGCGCTCGGTGCGCAGCGCACGCATGTGCTTGGCATCGTTTTTCGCTCAACGGTTGCCAGCGTAGGCAGCGGCGTTCTAGCAGGAATCGTACTCACACTCGCCCTCAGCAAAGTGATGGCTCACTGGACGACCGACAGCAGCAGTGCGTTCAACCCCCTGGTAATCGTCGGCGCTACACTCGTGCTCGCATCCGTCGCAGCATTAGCATGTGCGCTTCCAGCACGCCGCGCAGCCGGAGTCGATCCCATGAAGGCAATCCGCTACGAGTAACCGCGCTGGAAGCGAGCAGATAAAGACTCACCGCAGCCCGGTATGCAGGTAAGCCAGAAGCGCCACCATTTGCTCGTCGTCAAAGCGCCCTGCAAACCCCGGCATCAGTCCCCTGCCCACAAGGACATTCTGCCGAACCGCCGCGTCCGTTGCTGGGATACCGCTCGGAAGCGTTTTGCGGTCAAACAAGCCATGCAGGTCCGGAGGCACCTTCTTCAGCGCCAGGTCATTTTCCTCGTGGCAATGCGCACACCGCGCCTGGTAAAGGTGCTTCCCTTCCGCTTCCTGTGCAGTCAACGGCGGCGCTGAATGGCAGCCATCCAACCCAATACATAGGCTGGCCGCCAGCCCCACCCAAATTGAAAACCAACCATCTGCCTGTCTCGGCAATCGCAAAGCCTTACGCCTTCTTCGCAAACTGCCCGCTCACGTAATCCCAATTCACAACCTGGAAGAACGCCTTCACATAGTCGACGCGCTTGTTCTGGTACTTCAGATAGTAGGCATGCTCCCAAACATCCACGCCGAGCACCGGGTTCAGCCCCGCGCTGATGGTCGCATCCTGGTTCGGAGTCGTCTGGATGGCAACCGACCCATCCGGCAACTTCACCAGCCAAGCCCAGCCGCTGCCAAACACGCTCAAAGCCGCCGCAGTCAGTTTCTCCTGAAATCCAGACAGTGAGCCAAACTTCGTATCGATTGCCTTGGCCAACTCTCCGGTCGGCGCAGCGCCACCTTTGCCCAGCGTGAGCCACCAGAATGAATGGTTAAAATGACCGCCACCGTTATTGCGAACCGCATTCAGCGCGGCCGGCGGGATCGTCCCCAGGCTCTTCAGCAAATCTTCGACCGACTTCCCTGCCAGTTCCGGGTGCGCGGCGACGGCTGCATTCAGATTGTTCACGTATGCCTGGTGATGCTTGTCGTGATGCAGGTGCATCGTTTCCGCGTCGAAGCTCGGTTCCAGCGCGTCGTAAGCATAAGGCAACGCTGGCAGCGTAAACGGTCCGGTTGGCGCAGCGGCAGGTGGCGCGGCGGGTGCTTGGCCGTTCGGGGATCCCTCGGCAGCACGAGCGGTTTCGGCGAGGAAGGCGGCGCCGGCTACGGCGCCCATTTGCAGCAATGCGGTTCTGCGGTCAATTGAATACATGGGATTCAGGTTCCTCCAATTAGTTTTTGTTGGTTGGGAAGCCCGCGAAAGTACGTTTCGCAGGGATAAGGATTGCAAAACCAGTCTGAGCGGATGAAGCGGCAAGGTCAAGAGCAAGGGTTCCCGCAAAACGGGACGAACGCTACCTTCGGCTTCAATCTTCACCCCTGGAGAACGTATGCTGTGTTCATGCAGCTCCCATCGCGTGCACAAATTCAAGAAGCCCAATCCGTGGTCTATCGCCATATGCCAGCCACGCCTCAATATACGTGGCCGCTCATCAACCAGCGTCTTTCCGGAGGTCATCAACCTGGCGTTGAGGCATGGATCAAGCATGAGAACCACAGCCCCGTCGGCGCTTTCAAACTACGCGGGGCGCTGGTATATGGATACTGGCTCAAAGAGACGCATCCGAACCTGACTGGCATCGTCGCCGCAACCCGCGGGAACCACGGTCAGGGCGTTGGCATGGCCGCGCGCCTGCTCGGACTGAAAGCAGTCATCGTCGTTCCTCATGGCAACAGCAAAGAGAAAAACCGCGCCATGGTCGCCCAGGGTGTCGAGTTGGTGGAGCACGGCCACGACTTTCAGGAGTCGCTGGAATTCGCCCGCACCCTCGCAGACCAGCGTGGCTTTGTCATGGTCGACTCCTTCCACGAACGCCTGGTCATGGGCACCGCCACCTATGCACTTGAATTCTTGCAGGCCGCGCCACCGCTCGACATCGTGTACGTCCCAATCGGTCTCGGCTCGTCCATCTGCGGCGTTTCAGCAGCACGGAATGCCCTCGGGCTCTCGACAGAAATTGTCGGCGTCGTCGCCGAGGGCTCCCCTTCCTACGCCCTGAGCTTCGAGCAGCACAAAGTCGTCGAATCTCCCTCGCTCACGGCCATCGCCGACGGGCTTGCCTGCCGCAAACCCAACCAGCTAGCCATGGAAGTTATCTGGGAAAATGTCTCTCGCATCGTCAAGGTCTCCGATGCCGCCATCAGCGCCGCAATGCGCGCCTTCTATGAGGACACCCACAACCTTGCCGAAGGCGCTGGCGCCGCAGGCTTGGCCGGCGCGCTCGAAGAACGACACTCGCTCAATGGCAAACGCATCGGGATCGTTCTCACCGGCGGCAACGTCGACCGGGACATGTACAGCCACGTACTTTCCGCGACCGAAAAGGACGAGACCATAGCATGACTTCCCCCAGCGAAAACCTTACCCCCATGTCCCACGCCGCACAGAACCGCTGTTTTGGCTGCGGCAAGGCAAATCCCACCGGCCTGAATCTGGAGTTCCTGCTCGCTGAGGATCAATCCGTTGTCTGCAATGCCATCGTGCCCGACACCTTCGAAGGCCCGGTAGGCTATGTTCACGGCGGCATCATCGCCACATTGCTCGACGAAGCCATGAGCAAAGCCGTCCGCGCGCGCGGCATCATCGCAATGACCCGCAATATGGAGGTCGACTACCAGCGCCCTGTCCCTTCCCTCGCAACCATTCGCCTGGAAGCTCGCGTCGTCCGCAGCGAGGGCCGAAAACACTATACCGAAGCCACAATCCTCGATTCCAGAGGCAAAACACTTGCCACCAGCAAGGCACTCTTCATTCAAATATTTCCCATCTAACCACAGATGCCGCGCAATTCCTTCGCCGGCTTACTTCAGCCCCGCCAGCCAGGTAATGATCGTGCTTTCAAGAAAAATCCGGTGATCCGACCAGGAATGATCGGTAGCCACATGAATCGTCTGCACCTTGTTTCCGCCCTCCGCGTGAATCTCGGTAACAAGCGCATCCGCATCCGGCGCTAATCCGTCATTCGCCGTGAGCACAAGCAGTGGTGTGCCCGTCAGCCCGCGCGCCGCACTCGCAAAGCTGAAAGTTTTGGAATTGACCGTCACCTCGTCCGACATACTCTGGGGAGTGACGCCAGCGAGACTTTCCATGTCGCTCGCCATCTCGGCAACCACTTTATCGCGCGGACCCATCCCAAAGTGTCCGATGTCGATTGCGCTGATCAGGGCCACCCCAATCAACGCATGATCGTGTGACGCTGTCAGCACAGTGACCCACCCACCCATGCTGTGTCCAGCAATGGCTATCCGCTTTGTGTCGATTCCCAGGCGCGCGGAATTCGCGGGGTCCCGCAGATACGCCAGTACGGAGTCTGCATCCTCCAGATTCTGCGTAAAACGGAAAACCCCCGGACTGCCCCAGGATCCGCGGTAATTGAAAGTCACAGCATTCCACCCAGCCCGCCGCGCAGCCTGCGCCAGGTCAAGATTCTTTTCGTTTCCCAGCAATCCATGACAGATCACCAGCGTGGGATGCAGCCCCGCTCCGGCTGGAGAATAAACCAGCCCATTAATAAGAAGTCCGTGGCTGGGGATATGCAGCACGGTCATGCCAGCGGGGTGGGCAGTATCAACAGGCGGATCGGTATAGATGGCTGCGGGAACAGACTGCGCAGTTGCCGACATTGCGGACACAGTAATAAGCGCGAGAAAGAGGAAACGCATGATAGACACTCCTTGGGATCGAGATCTACTTTCAGAATCCTACCTCAATGTCCCACGGAGAAAGTTCAGCGAGGCGGCGATGAGACCGCCTCGCCAAGTAATCAATGAATCATGTTGATGGTTTCCTGTGTAATCGTATCGAAGGTGGTCACCGCCTTTGAACTTGCCTCGAATGCGCGCTGAGCAATGATCAAGTTTGAGAACTCAGAGGAGATGTTGACGTTGGACTCCTCAAGCGCACCATCCGTAACTGTTCCCAAACCTGATGTGCCGGAGGTGCCTACCGTAGCGGTGCCGCTTGCCAGTGTTTCAGCGTACTCACTATTGCCCACGTCCTCTAGTCCCTGCAGATTCGAAACATTGGCCAGCGCCAGTTGTCCAACGCTCTGCTGCTGTCCATTTGAATATGTAGCCGTGACGGTTCCATTCGTGCTCACTGTAAAGCTCTGATAAGTGCCGCTGCCGTAACCATTCTGGATAGTCGAAGCAACAGCGGAGGGCGTATCCACCTGGCTGATAGTCGGAGCTCCACTCGTGCCCAGAATATTCCATGTCATGTTCAAGGTGTTCGCTCCGTCAGAGAGGCCCGAAAATGAGATTCCGCTCACATCTGCCGCCGGGCTCACCAGGTCCCCGTTGGCATCGAAAGTTAGCGATCCAGTTGCATTGGCCGCCGCAACAGGATCCTGAATCACGCTACCTGTACTGGACATGTTGGCGCCTGTAATGGACAACTGGCCGCCAGCCGTGGAAGTGACCTGCACATTTTGAATGCCTGCACTTCCCAAAGCGGTATTAAGAGCGGTGGCGTAGGCTGCCAACGTCACCGGTTGCGGGCTCATTGTGGAGATAGCTGGCAAGGCGATTGTCGCTGTGGCCCCGCTCGCAGTTTCCCCGGTGATCGCCAGGTTTGTTCCCGGATCGACTGTTCCTGTCGTCCCCCCACTCGCTCCGAAGTTGTAATTGATGGTTGAACCGGCCATGCTCTGGCTCACAGTCCCGGCGGTCGCCGTTGCCGTGGGCAATGTCACGGTCAATACGCCCCCGCTCAAGGTTGCCGCTGCGGGCACGATTGCATTGATCTGATTCTGGAAGGCCGTCAATGATTCCCCGGCTGCGGGCACTGCCACCGCTGTTCCGCCTATCGACAGGGTTGTCGATGGGTCAACTGTGGCCGGTGAGCCGTTGCTCGAGCTGAAGTCGTAGGTGCTGATCGTGTTCAACCCGGAAACGGAACTTGTCGGCGTCACGGTATCGAGAACTTTCGATGCGGCTGCCGGAGTCGCCGAAAGGCTGTCCGGCAACGAGACGTTATACGACCACTGGTTGGTCCCAGTCTTGGTATAGGTCACCGTGGCCTCATAGCTCTTGCCCATTGAGTCGTACACCTGCACCTGCCCGGGGACACTTGTGCCCACCGCAGCCGCTGAGTCCAGAGTCGCCGTCATGCCAAACGTCGTTGTGGCCGAAGGTGCTTCAACTTGTCCCACCGGAATATTGATAGGCGCCAATCCGCCAGTTGTATTCACCACCCCATTCACGGCCGGATAGCCCATCACATTCAAACCGTCTGATGAGACCAGGTTGCCGCTTGATGCCAATGAGAAATCCCCCGCCCGCGTCAGAACGTTGCTTGCCCCATCGTTCAAAACGAAGAAGCCGTTGCCATTCAATTCCATGTCGGTGGAGTTGCCGGTCGTGTCGCTCGATCCCTGGGTAAAATTCGTTTCGTTTGCAGACACCTGCACGCCCTCACCCAACTGAATCGCATCACCAGAACCGCTGGTTCCGAGTTGCTGAGAAAAGAGATTGGAAAAGTTTGTCGTCTGCGTCTTGAAACCCGTCGTGCTCATGTTCGAAAGATCGTTCGCAATCGTGTTCAGCGCCGTGGAATCGGCGTTAAGGCCGGAAAGCGGGATATAGAAACTTGCCATGGTGATTCTCCTCTGAGTGTCATCGAAGGTTGGCGCCGGCCCTCAAGGCCGGCGGCGAACAGGATTCATTGGACCCCGTGTAGCCTGGACCCGATCGGTTGTTTCCGGGAATGGCCGTCAAGAGCGTGAGCAACATGGCTGGCCGCTGGATTCGCTTCAGGGACCGCGAGATTGCCCGGTGCATGATGAAGCCGTGCAGCAAAGGTCGCCGCTGGATCCGATCCGGCTGCGCCCGATACCGATGGCTGGACTCCAGCCTCGGCGCCCGCTTTTGCGCGCGCCGCCCCTTGAATTTGCGAAAGTGCATTTTGAGCAGTCAGGCCGGCCACTCCGGGGCTCGCCCCGCTCGATGGTGCGGCCGCTGAACCCACTGTGCCGGTCCCGCTTGATGGGGTACCCAACGCCGTCGTCAAGTTTTGGTTGATGTCGATCAGTTGTTCCAGGCTGTTTACCTGTACCAGCTGATTGATGTATGCATTCGGATCCTGGTCCGACGTTGGGTCCTGATTCTTCATCTCCGTGACGAGCAAAGTCAGAAAATCGTTGGACGAAATCGTGGACGAGTCATCACCTGTCCCCGTTGATCCGGTTGTCCCGCTCGTTCCGCTTGACGCAGCCGTGCTTCCTGCTACGGTGGTTGCACCTGCGGAACTGGTCAAGGCCGCTGCGGTTCCTGTCAACGCCGCTCCTGCCGCCATGTGGTGACTCCAAAATCCTGCTGCCGCTGCCATCATCCCTCCTGCTTTGTTTCCTGTCTCATGCCATCAGCGAAATTCGGCCGCCCAAATTCGTTTGCTGCACTGAAGTATCTTGCTGAACCGCCTGCGTCAACTGCGAAGCCGCTGTAGACGCGTGCTCCCCCGAAACCGTATCGGCATTCCGGTTTCCAGAAAATCCGTTTGCAGCTTCTTGTCCGTTCTCCTGCCTCGACCCCTGCCCGGATTCCTGTCCCGCTCTTTGCTGCATTCCATCGCCTTGCGATCCAAGCTCTCCGAACTCATGAGTCCTGCCCGAAGGAGCAGACAAGGTGATCGTTTCAACCGCCGAATGGTGTTCGCTCAAAAACGCGTTCAGGCCATCCAGGTGTCCACCCATTACCTGTGCCGCGTCGGCCGAAGCGGGAACCAGGGCCGCGTGGATCGCCCCCCCGCTCACATCCGCGCGCACTGAGACCCATCCAAGGCGCGGATCCTCAAAGCCAGCCTCTGCTTGCTGCCCTCCGGCATGCACCCAGGTCACGCGGTTCGCTCCTTCCGCATCCAGTGCCGTGAATGTTTCCCCCGCCCCTTCCCCGCCATGACCCACGGCGGCTGCGCTTGTTGCTCCGTTGGAGGGGGCCGGGGGGGGCACAATCGCAATCCCGCTTGCTGCTGTCGCGGGAACCGGCTCGGCCCCCGCACTGGCTGAGCCGGCGTGTGCCTGAATCCCCCCGCTGCTTCCTTCAGTCGCGCCTGCCGGGTGGTGGTTATGTGCCGGCACAACCGCGTCGACGTTTACCGCAGAAGCCCGATTCTCATGACTGGAAACTTCCGGATTGGGAATTGAATTCGCCGATTGGACACCCGTGGTTGGCTGAACCGGGTTGCGGGCAGCGGCATTGATCTCGCCGCCTTTTGCAACCGCAGCTGATTTAGGTCTCGGGCCTCGGTTGCCGGTTTGCGTCGGGCTCCAGCTACGGCGCTCCCCCTGTGCTGCTCCAGAGCGAGCCTCGTTCTGGGAAAACATATCCGTTGCGACCGGACTCTCCAATGACTTCGGGGGAGTGGATGTCCCCGTTACTGAAACCGCCGGGCCGGCATTCGGAACTGCCTCGACCTGAGGGGAAGCTGAATGCCACTCTCCCGCAGTTCTAGTCTGGTTGTCTCCGATTTGGCCGCCGGACGCAATCTGTCCCTTCAACAACGCCGGCGCGCTTGCACTCAGGTCCTGGTCTCGAGATTGTGCGCTTTCTGCGCCCACTAAAGCATGTGGAGTATCGATGCGTTCTTTCCCCGCTCCCGGATTTGAAGGCGTACGCACCGCAGCCCTCGACGCAGGAGTCGCAGCCAAATCGGTCTGCCCCTGCGCACAGGCCAACTGTGAAGCCCTGTCCGGCAGGGCCGCTGTCAAGACGCCCTTCTCCTGCCACACGGCCTGCATGTGCGGGACCGTTGGCGCAAAGCTCTGTTGAATCGCGTGGCCTGGTATCAAATCCGATTGGAAGGGTGCCATCTGCGGCGCCGGCGCAGCTGCTTCATCGGGTGCCGGTAAGTTTGTTTTCTTGCGCGATGGGCCCGCCGGATCACTCACTGCGAGGTCTTTTGAACTCCGATCCGAGGGTTCGGCCGCCGTTGTGGCCGATTTTTCCTGAGAAGCTCTCTCCACAAAGTTCCCCGGCCTGCCTCCGGCTCGTTGTTCCATCGCAACCAATCCGTCTGATTCCTGTCCCAATCGCACTTGTGCCGAAGACTGCGAAATCTGAACCTCTATTCGCGAAATAACCGACCCGGGAATGAATGGCTCTGCCCCATCGCTTCCTGTCGAGTTTCCCTGCTTCGGCCCCAGGTCGGAATCCAGACTCGCCTCGATAGAGGGCTCCTGCGCATTTCGTTCGGAGGGTCCAACCCCCAAAGATGTCAAAATGGATTGCCAGACAGCACTCGCCGAGGCCGGATCGCCTGTCGGGGCATTTCCGCCCGCAAGACTCTCACCCCATCCAGACTTGTGCGTCCCGGAAGGGTCATTGAGCAGCCCCTTCGGGCCACCCCCTCCCGGCATGATTTCGATTCCGGCTGCAACGGTCATGCCCTGGATTGGAGCAGCCGCCGTGCCAAAGGGGGAGAAAATATCTTAGAGAAGTGTCAGGAATGGGATAGTCAATCTGGCTTCGGGAAGGCTTTCATTCTCCCCCTCAGATTCTCCTAAAGTATTCACCTCAGCGGTCGAATTTCCCTCGAAACTGGCCCCATCCGCGGAGTCTTCCGCGTGCACCAACTGCCCGCGTGCCTGATGGAGTCGGGAACTGTACCAATCGTCCAGCGCTTGCTGGCTTCGCCGGCCGGCATCTACAGCGTCCAGGGATTCCGCGTCCGTAATCAATGACTCCGCTTGTTTTCGAGCCACGCGCGTGGACTGAAATTCCAGTTGGTGGTTTGCCACATCCACTTTCTTGGCTTCAATCCGAGGGGCAAGCACCGCGGCGATACGTATTGCGGTGCGCGTCTCTTCCAGACCCGATAGCCGATCCGGAAGCTCTCCCGTGCGCGCACTCGCGTCCACCAGCATTCGGCCCCGGCGATCACGATTTTCCGTTGCCTTCAGCGCATCTTCCAGCCGGTTGAGTTCTCCCTGGGAGGACTCAAGCGCCAACCTGCTTTGCTCCTCCTGCAAATCGCGGATTCGGAGAAGACGGCGCAGCGTGCGCGAGACAGCCATCGGCTTAAACCTCTTCAGCCAGGCTCGAAAGCCGGCGCAGACAATCGGCAAAACGCACCTGCTCGTGCGCATCCTGATTCATAAAAGCGCGCATTGCTCCCCGCGCGCGCAAAGCCCTGTCGAGATCCGGATCCGAGCCCGGCTTGTAGGCCCCTATACGCACCAGGTCTTCTGAGCGGGCATACACAGCCATCAATCGTCGAATCAATCCAGCATCTTCGCGGTGTGCTGGAGACGTCACAGCCGGCATCAATCTACTGATCGAATCCAACACCTCAACCGGCGGATACCATCCCTCGGCCGCCAGCGCACGGGAAAGCACAATATGCCCATCGAGCAGCGAACGCACTGCATCCACCAGCGGATCCTGCTGGTCGTCGCCCTCCATCAACACTGTGTAAAAGGCTGTAATCGAACCCACCCGAAATTGCCCGGAGCGCTCTACCAGCCGCGCCAGCTTCGTAAATACAGAAGGCGTATACCCCTTCGCTGTAGGCGGTTCTCCAGCTGCCAACCCAATCTCCCGTGCCGCCATGGCAAAGCGAGTCAACGAATCAAGAACCAGCAGCACATGCTTGCCCTGCGCGGCAAAATACTCCGCCAGCGTGGTTGCAGCCAGTGCCGCCCGCATCCGCATCAGCGGGGATTGATCCGAGGTTGAGACCACCACCACCGACCGTGCCCGCCCCTGAACCCCAAGCGCATCTTCCAAAAACTCGCCCACCTCGCGGCCGCGCTCCCCCACCAGGCCCACCACCGTGACATCGGCTTCCGTGTTGCGGGTCATCATACCAATCAGCGTGCTCTTTCCCACGCCCGACCCGCCGAAGATCCCCACCCGCTGACCGCGCCCCACCGTCAGCAACGCATCCAGCACCCGGATCCCGGTTCCCAAAGGGGTTCGAATTGGCACACGATCAAGAGGAGAACGCACCGACCCATCCAGCAGAAGAGTTTGCGAGACTGCCGGCGTCCCACCTTCATCAATCGGCTCACCCATCGCGTTCAGCACTCTGCCCATCAGCGCGGATCCCACTTCAATCTCCGGACGTATCCCGAGTGCCGCGACCTGGTCTCCGAAGCGAATCCCTTCCGTGGTCCCCACCGGCATCGAAAGTACATTGGACCCGCGAAATCCGATAACTTCAGCCAGATGCGGGTTTCCGAACTGGTCGGTCACCTCGCAGCATTCGCCTACCGACGCCAGCGGGCCCGCCGACTCAATCGTTTGCCCAACGGACTCAAGCACCTTGCCCCGCCAACGCCAGGGCTGGCCGCGATCAAGGCGCGCGAAGTAACGCGTAAGCATGGGATTCATGAGTGAGCTTCCGTCCTGACCGCTTTGCTGCCCTGCGCGCCGTTGCCTTCGCCTGTCTCTCTTCGTGCCCCGCCCGCGCGGTCAAAGAAGCCGCGCTCAATCTCTCCAAGTTGGGCACGAATACCCAGGTCTACCGATCCAAGTTCGGTCTCAATCACGCAATCTCCCAGCCGCATCCCTTCACCTACAACCACCTCGGGCTTTACGCGCAGATTGGGCAACACAGCAAGCGTTTCCTTCCAAAAGGCAAGGTCGCTTGCAGGCACACGCACACGCACCTCGGTCGATCCGGAAAGTTGTCCCAGGGCCACCCGCACCGCACCGGTCAGGAGCAGGGGATCCATCTGCGCTTCACGCCGCAAAATACGGGCGGCTACCGCAAGAGACAGTTCCACCACCTCTCGCTCCACCTGCTGCAGATACCGGTCGCGCTCCCTGGCAAAAGACTCAATCAGCTCAGCAGCCTGGCGTGTACGTCGCTCGTTTTCCGCGGTGATGGTCTGTGACTGCGTTTCGCGCTCGGTCTGCCGACCCTCTCCCCGGCCTTTTTCCCGACCGGCCTCGAACGCTCGCCGCGTCTCTTCTGCAAGCCTTTGATCGAACTCAGCTCGCAATCCGGCTTCCGCCTGCCCTTTTCCGCGTTCCTGTGCGGCGTCCGTCTGCGGTGCTGCAGACTCTCCCCACCCCACCCAGGCCACTTCGGCGGGCGCATTCGGGTCGTCGAGGTAAAGATAAGCCTCGATCGAACCCGCTCCCGTCCTATTCACTGCCGGTACATCCTGCTGCACGGAAACCCCTCTTCAGATGACAGGTTACAGATGACAGTCAGAACCCAGGTCCTGATTGCCGGAACCGCCTGTAAGCGCTGGTTTTTACCGTCATCTGTGACCTGTAATCTGTGATCTGTCCTTTGCAACCTTTAACCTGCATCTCACGCCAACATCTCATCTCCGGTTTCGAGCTTCAGAATCACTTTCCCCTCGGCCTCGAGCCGCCGTGCCAGGTTCAGGATCTCCTGCTGCGCTTGCGCCACTTCGCGCGAGCGAACCGGTCCCAGCACTTCCATGTCTTCCTTCAGCATCTCGACGGCTCGCGTGCTCATCGACTTGAATACCTGCGCACGCAGTTCGTCATTGGCGCCCCGCAGTGCCAGTGCCAACTGGCGCTTGTCCACCCCGGAGACAATCTCGCGAATGGTGGCCGGAGGCACAGTCACCAGGTCTTCAAACGTGAACATCAGGTTCCGAATGCTCAACGCAAGTTCCGGTTGCCCCTCCTCAATCGTCTCCAGAATCTTCTTCGATTCCTCCGCATTGAGCCGGTTCAGCAGGTCCGCTACAGCTTTGAACCCCGAATAGCTCTTGCGTGCCGTGTCTCCCACGTTTTCTAACCGCCGGTGCAGAATGTGAGCCACCTTCTGCGCCATCTCCGGAGAAAACTGCCGCATCTCGGCCAATCGCTGGATCGAGACCACCTTGTGCCCCTCGCTCAGGTTGTCCAGCACCAGTGCCGCCCGTCTTGGGTCAAGGTGCGCCAGCACCAGGGCGATCGTCTGCGGATGCTCCGAGTCCAGAAGCTTTCCCAACTGCTGCGGATCCGTGCGCTGCAGCTTGGCAAGATTGCCCTGAGCAGCCTCCTGCGATCGCCGCACCAGCATCAACAAATCGTCTGCACGCTCCTTGCCAAAGGTCTCCACCAGCAGCCGACTGGCGTAATCGATTCCCCCATGCAATACAAATCCCTGCGACGCGAGCAGTTCCCAGAATTCCTCAAGAACATCGGAAGAGAGTTCCGGCGTAATCCCCTTTAGATCGGCAAGCTCCTCGGTCAGCCTCTGCACATCGGGCTCGGGTAGTGCGCGCAGGATCTCCTTTGCCAGTCCCTCCCCCACAGCAACCAGCAGAATTGCCGCTTTGCGCAATCCCGGCAGATGCTCCGACTGCCGGCGCCGCGCCTTTCCGTTCTCGTTTCCCTGCTCGGCCATTGCGTCCTTCTTTCCGTTGCTTTCCGATGCCCGCTTTTGCGGACTAATCGGATTGAATCCAGCTTTGCAACAGCCGCGAGCTTTGCGCCGGCTCACGCTTCAGGTGGTCGCTGACTTGGTCGAAGATTTCCTGCACCCGGATCCGCTCGGGGTCGGGTTCAGCGGGCTCGGCGGGATTCAGAACACGCTGGGCCGCAGCTTCCGTTCCCGGCGGCAACTCTTTCGCCGCCATCGTTCCCGGTTTCGCGGATACTGCCCGCACGCCTTTGAGTGCTGGCCGCACTGCGAATGCGACAACGATCAGCAGACCAATCAGTAACGCAGCGTACTTCACCAGAACTGGCGAATTCTCGACCGTGGCCAAAACCTGTCCGGGAAGGGACGCCGGCTGGGCCGTGCGGTTCTCTTCGAATGCCAGATCTTCGACCGTCAGCAAATCGCCCCGCGTCGTATCGAAGCCCACTGCGGCCTGCGCCAGCGCCGTCAGATTGCGCAGCTCATCCGCTGACCACGGCTTCCAGACAGCAGCCTTGCCGTGCGATGCGGCCTCGGCCAGCCGGTCATTGACCACGATGGCTGCCGTCATCCGCCGTACCCGGCCGGGATTTTGCAATACATGCCGCACCGTTTTTGAAGCTCCGTAAGTTCCGGATTCCGTCTTTGCGGTCTGCGGTGCTCCCGCCTGTTGTGGATAGACGGGCAAAGCCTGCGCGTTCGGGGCGTTCGAAGCGGTGCCGGGAATCCCAGCGGCAATCGGTTGGGCGCCCGCCGTCTGTTCCGTCCGCTGCATCGAAAGCGTTACCGTCTGGTCCGGATCGTAGTTCTCCTGGGTCTCCTCGGTCGCTGCGGCGTCATACTCCATGTTGACGGCTGCGCGCACGTTGCCCACGCCCGTTACTGGCTCGAGCGTCGCAATCAGTTTCTGCTCCAGCGCCTGCTCTGCTCCCAGTTCCATTGCTTCGGCGGTCTTTGGCCCCAGCGGCAGATTGCCCGCGGCATCCACCAGCACCACATGATCCGGCGTCAACCCATCCACCGCCGAAGCCACAAGGTTGCGAATCGCGTCAGGCTCGCCGTCGGCCAGCGACCGATGACGAAGTTTAATCACCACCGAAGCCTTTGCCGGACGTTCCTGCTCGTGAAACAGCGAGTCGTGGGGCAAAACCAGATGAACCTGCGCCGACTCAATATCAGCCAGCGACCCCACCGTGTGCTCCAGTTCGCCCTCGAGAGCCCGCTGAAAATTCACCTGTTCGTCGAACTCCGATCCCACCCAGTTCGGCTTGTCGAAAATCTCAAACCCGAGACGCCCGCTCTTAACGGTTCCTTTTGCGGCGGTTGCCAGGCGCGCCTTGTCCAATTGCGCCGCCGGAACCCGGATCCCTGTACCGTCTGCCGTAGGCTCGAAGGTGATCTGTGCTTGGGTCAGAACCAGTCCCACCTGCCGTGCGTCATCCGGCTCAAGGCCCGCATAGAGGGTACGCCAATCCGTGCGCAACCCATACCAGAGCAGACCGCCGGCCAGAGCCGCTATCAGGATTCCCGATACAACCGCCCAGCCACGCTGCGTCGGTCTCATTCCGGCCCAGCGGACCTGCGCCATCGTACCGAGTGCAGCCAGCCGGTCAATCATCTGGGGGCTGCCTGACGGTGGCGGCGCGCTCTTCTCCATCTGTAATCCGGTTGCCATGGTTCTGCTATCCCCTGGGAACTTTGAACTCTGAACTTCGAACTATGAACTTAGAACTGCATCCCGATCACCGATTGATAGGCCTGAACTGCCTTGTTGCGGACCGCGATTGCCATCTCAAAGGCCATGCTCGCTTTTTCGGTGGCAATCATCGCCTGATGTACATCCACACCGGTGCCGGTCATGAGTCCGGAGACCGTCGCATGCGCTTCGCTCTCCAGCTTCCCCACCTGGCCCACCGCATCGTTGAACAACTCTGAAAACGGAGCTGGCCCGGCAATCTGACCGCCGCTCGGCACATGGGCCTTGAATGCCGGATTGGCGCCGGCCGCTGTGGTTACTGCGGATATAACTGAATCAATGGCGTTCATTTGCTCTCCCTTTATCCCTTGGCAATTTCAAGAGCCGAGGTAATCATGCCCTTTTCGGCCTGCACTGCAGACCCATTCAATCCATAGGCACGCGTTGCCCCCATCAGGTCCACCATCTCTGTGAGTGGATTAATGTCCGGATATGAGACATATCCATCCGGACCGGCGTCAGGATGCCCCGGATCGTAGCGCTTGAGAGGAGGTCCCGGATCGGCAACTACTGCGGCGATATGCACACCCGGCATCCCTCCTCCGGAAGAATTCCCGTTCAGCAGAGATGAACCGGGAAGAGCGTTGAGAAGACCTCCGGCATTCCCTGAAAGTGGGCTGCCAGCTGCCCCAGCCAGTGAATCCAGAAACCCCGGATTCTCCTGGTTGGCTTGAAACACCACGTGCTGCCGATGGTAAGGGCCGCCACCATCCACGGTGCGCGTCGTCTCTGCGTTTGCCATGTTGGCCGCCACCACTTCAGCCCTCATCCGCTCGGCCTGCATGGCGCCGCCCGAGGTTTCCATCATCCCAAACATATTCATAGTGTTTCTCCTACTTGTCGGCGTGGATGGCGTCCATCACTCGCTGATTCTCCACATGAAGCAGCGCCACTCCGGTCTTGAATCGCAACTGCGCTTCGGCCAGGTTCAGGCTCTCGCGATCAAGCGAAACATCGTTCCCGTCCGGTCGCGAGATCAGCCCGTCAGCGGCCTTGACGCGCACCGGCCTCGCTCCCACTCCCTCGTCCACGCCATTCATCGCCCCCCGCATCTCCGCTTCGAAGTCCATCCCCAGCGCCTTATAGCCGGGAGTGTCGATGTTGGCCATGTTCGCTTCCGCCAGCTTGGCCTGGCTGGTTGCCAGATCAAGATAGCGGCCAATCTGGTCGCTCAGCCGTGTTTCCACCTGCATTTCCATTGGCAACTCCCTCGCGATTCAACCGGACCGGTTCCCGCTCGCTCCTAGTTCACGGTGTACCCGAAATCGATCTCGCGGGGTGTCAGCACAGATTCGTCCCCGGCCAGTATGGCCGCCCGCTCCAGAACATGCTCCAATTCCCGGACATTTCCCGGCCATCCATGCGCCGCAAGTTTGGCCTGTGCCTCTGAGTCCACGTGCTTCACCGGGGCATCGCGGCCCATCTTTTCCATAAAGTGAGCCACCAACTCTGGAATGTCTTCCGGGTGTTCTGTCAGCGAAGGGGTCCGAATCAGGAATACTGCGAGCCGATAGTAAAGATCGGAACGGAAAGCGCCTGACTGCGTCTGTTCGGCCAGGGCTTGATGCGTCGCTGCCACAATGCGAACATCCACCTTGACGGTTTCGTTCTCTCCCACCCGCTGCAACTCGCCACACTCCACAAAGCGCAGCAGCTTGGCCTGAAGCGCCAGGGGCATCTCGCCAATCTCATCGAGGAATAGAGTTCCCCCGTCAGCTGACTCAATCCTGCCCACCCGCCCTTGCACCGCTCCGGTGAATGCGCCTCTTGTATGACCAAACAGTTCTGCTTCCAGTAAAGCTTCAGGAATTGCCGCACAATTGATGGCAACAAAAGGCTTACGGCTTCGAGGTGACAAGCGGTGCAACCCTTCAGCCACGAGCTCTTTGCCAGAACCTGTGGGACCTTCAATCAGCACCGGCGTCGTGCGTGGGGCTACCAGGCGGATGCGGCGGCTCACTTCGAGCATGCAGGGGGCGTTCCCAATCAGCTCCGGAAGTCTGTCCACAGGCTTCGTATCGGCCTTGCGGGCCAGGATTGGAAGCGGAGGAACCGTCGGCAAAGGCGGAAAGACGGGAGATATTTCCGCAGCTGAGAGACCGCCATGGTTACCAGGAGTCATCGAGTCAAAAACGGGAATGATCCTCCCCGGCGCGGCTGCCTGTTTGATAAGAGCCGGCGCCGCATTCCACGCCGCCGTGTCGGTGTCCTGGCAGCGGCGTAATGCGTACAGCAGTTCCTGCCGATAAGGGCCGCGTGGGCTCTCCTGCACCGGGAAGCTTCCCGTCGTTAGCAGGTCGACTGCGGGATAAGCTTTACGCAGATCCGTGAGAAGTTCAGCGGTATCGAGATCAGGTAGCCAGGAATCGACGATAATCGCGTCCAGTGTATTCGCTTCGGCATGGGCCCACGCCTGGGCGCCACCCTCCGCTACAGTCACCTGCCAGCGCAGGCCTGTCAGGATTGAAGAAAGCCGCTCGCGAAAACTGCTGTCGGCGCTGGCCACAAGCGCTGTGCGCGGCCGAATTCGGGTTGCTGCGCTAAACACTGGAGCATGAACAAGCTGCATGGGCTTTCTCCTAAGAGTTCAATGGGGTTAACAAAGCTGGTTCGGTGCAATCGCCAGGACCGCTGCGGAGGCCCTGGAAACAATTTCGGCGGGGATTGGAAGCGCTGCGGGAGTCATATCCGAATCCAGGGGAACGACATATCCCTTCCCGCGCACGGTGCGTATCAACTCCCCGGGTGGTGGGTCCTGCAGTTTCCGGCGAAGGTAGTTGATATACACATCCACAATGTTGGTGGTCTGCGCCGGCTCCAGATTCCATACCGTATCCAGCAGTTGCACCCTTGAGACGCAATGCCCCCGATTGAGCATCAGGTGCTCCAGCAGTGAGAACTCTTTGTTGGTAAGTGCGATCTGCCGTGTTCCCCGCCGGGCGGTATGGTCCATGCGGTCAAGTTCAAGATCCCCCGCTCGCAACTGCAGACGGGTTTCCCGTTTGCGCCTTAAGAGCGCGCGGCAACGAGCGCGCAACTCATGCAAACTGAATGGCTTGATCATCATATCGTCGGCCCCCAGATCCAGGCACCGAACCCGGGTGTCCAGTTCCTGGCGGGCCGTAAGCACCAGAATCGGCAGCTCGGCATTGAGTCGGCGTACCTCCTCCAGTACCTGCTCGCCATCCTTCACCGGCATGTTCAAGTCAAGAATCGTCAGGTCCGGCATCTCCTCACGAAAGGCCTCCACGGCCGCTCCCCCGTCGCAGGTCAAGCGGACCAGATGGCCGTCCGCCTCCAGCCCACGGCTCAAGAACAATCCCAGAGCCTTGTCGTCTTCGGCGATTAATAACCTCATGGCAGCCTTTCTTGGCGCGCTCTCAATCAGCAACGCCTGCTTGCTCTCAAAAACCCTTCATCCGGTCTGCGCCGTTGGCATTTACTAACCATTGGCACTCCTTCACCTTCAATCCGCCGGGAAAGAAACTCAAGATTGGAAATGAGAAAGTACGAGAGGTGGAATGAAAGGGGAATCCGGGTGGGGGCGCTTTCCCGAAAGGACAGGATGACCGCTGCCGGGTGACAGCCGTCACGGTGATTCAGAATGTATTTGGGAAATCGGGAAAAAACCGGCACGGGAGATCTGCAGCCCGGCGTCGCAGTCGCTGCAATATGAGCCCTGAATTGAGTGGTTTACCGCTGCGCGACTACACCGTTCGCCCGGCGCGAGGCTGCTTTATCCGCGTACATCGCGGCATCCGCACGCTCAATCACGCTCTTCATCGTTTCGCCCTTGAAGTATTCGGCAAGACCGATGGATGCGTTCACCTTTAACGTCGTCAACCCATTGGTTCCATGAAGCTTGTAGTTCCCGCACACCCATTGCCGCAAGCGATCGGTTTGGGCGTTCGCCGAGTCCTTCCCACAATCCAGCAAAACCAGAAACTCGTCACCGCCCCAGCGCGCAATCACGTCCGTAGACCGGGACGCCGATTTCAATTCCCCGGCAAACTGCTTTAGCAACTCGTCCCCAACCAGGTGGCCATACTCGTCGTTCACTTGCTTGAACCCGTCAATGTCGAGAATCGCGATCGAATGAGGCGTGTCCTCCGCAATCCGGCGCGCAATCTGGCATTCTGCGAATACCCGGCTACGGACGCCAGTCAGCGAATCGTGAGACGACATCTGCTCCGCCTCTTCCAACTTGGTCTGGTAGACCGATACCTCGGCGCGAAGATGTTCGATGGCCGCCTTCCCGTCCGCAGCCATGCGATCGATCGACGTCTTCAGTTCCGCGGCGCTCTTCTCAATCGAGGCTCGGATCTCCGTCAGGTCGTCCAGGCTCGCAATTCTCCTCAGCCGCGCCGTTACATCGTTGATCTGCCCCCGGCACCTCTGGTCGCGCTCGCCTACCGATTCGGCTGTCCGCGCCATCACGATCAGCAACCCCTTAACCTCTTCGGTCCGATCTTGATAATGCCGCGCAGCTTTCCTGCCCCAATCCTGCAACTTGCGCCGGACTTCAGTTTCCGAGGTTGCCAACTTCTCAGGACTCAGTCGCGCGGAAAGCTTCTCGCTGGATCTGCTTAAACCCTGCTTCAGTTCTTCCCCGAGGGCTGGGCAAACGTCCAGCCCGCATCCGCCCATCTCGCACAGAGCAGAACGGTAAGCGGCAATAGCTGCTGGTAGAATTCCGGTCTCGTCCGGCTCATCCCGCACCCCGGCACCGGTCGTTGCTGCATCTAGGTACTTTTTGAGCGAAATCATTTGGCCTCAGGGATTTCACCTGCTCGCCGTACTTCGACATCGCAGAGATAATCCAAACCCTATATCGGCACATTCCCCAATTCCCTTCAACGGGAATCGCCATGCTCTTTTCCCTTCCACCACACGCCGGACACGAAGGAATATCGAATATCGTAAAATATTCTGGCGCGATTCGCTTTTTATTCGCTATAATCCGCCCATGGCTGTTACTCGTAGGCAAAAAGAGGTCATCGACTTCCTCGGGTCGTTTGTGGCGCGCAACGGGTATTCTCCGTCCTTTGAAGAGATTGCCCGTGGAATGGGGCTCAAAAGCCTGGCAACCGTCCACAAACACATTACCAATCTGGAAAAGAAGGGGTTGCTCGACCGAGTCCACAATCGCAGCCGCTCCATCGACGTGCTGCCTCCTGGCTCACGGACCCGCTCCAGCGATCGCCTTCCTTTAGCCGGTCAAATTGCCGCCGGACTGCCCGTCGAGGCAACCGAATTCCCCGACAGCATTTCACTCCACGATGTCGTCGGCAATCGCGATGTCTTTGCCCTCGAGGTCCGCGGCGATTCCATGCGCGATGAGCACATCATCAGCGGAGACTACGTCTTGGTGGAGCGAACTCGGACCGCCCGCCAGGGCGAAATCGTGGTGGCGCTGGTTCATGGCGCCGAAACTACTTTGAAGCGGTTTTACTCCGAAGGCAGCGTGGTCCGTTTGCAGCCCGCAAACATGGAAATGGAGCCAATCTACGTTCCCGCCGCCCAGGTCTCCATTCAAGGTCGAGTACTCGGTGTGCTGCGCAAGTACCGTTAAACAATGCGAAGAAAATCGGTTGGGCAACTGCTCTCCCTGCGCTTCTCCGCTGAGCCGGGGTCCACAGCCCTAGTCCCCTATAGCCTGCAAATTCTCAATCCTTCATACTGCAAGTACAAAGTAACGTTCAGTTTATGCGCGGACACCTGAACGAACAGCTTAGATATTGTTATACAACTTACTGATTGTGAATTAGTTATTTTGCTTTAATAGCCGCTATCTAATTTTAGGTGCGAGCCTTGCACTTTCCCACAAAAAGACACTGGCCCCATTTTCTTGCGGAAGCGCTCCTGAAATGTCACTTCAGCGCGAAGTTCACTCGAGCCCGATTAGTTTGCCGGCGTTTCAATAGAAAATGCAAAAGGCCTGACCTTCAGGCCGGGCCTTTGCATTGAAAAAATCTCATGCCGCTTACGCCAGCAGGCGCTTCACTTTTTCTTCAATTACGTCCTGGGGCACATAACCAACTACCTGGTCGGCCACCTTACCGTCCTTGAAGAAAAGCAAGGCTGGAATCCCGCGAATCCCATACCGCGAGGGGGTTGCGCCATTCTCGTCCACATTCACCTTAATCACCTTCAGCCGGCCCGCATAGGCCGTAGCAATTCCGTCTACAATCGGCGCGATGGCCCTGCAGGGCCCGCACCACACAGCCCAGAAATCCACCAGCACCGGCTGCTCGCTTTGCAGCACTTCCGTTTCAAACGTCGCATCGCTAACTTCCAAAACTCCCAAACCCGCCATGATCCTCCTTACGGCACCTGCACTCAACCCAGTGTACCGGCTTCCGCGCTCCTATAGGATGCGGATTGGACACGAAAGTCGCAAACTGCTCCCGAACTGTCAACTGGAAGGCTCGAACGGCGAGGCAAAGAAAAATCGGATTTCCGGCCGGACAAGTCTCTCGCTCTGTAGCACCGTGGAAAAGTCGGGACCAAATTAGAAGCGCCCGGATCCAGTAAGGACCACGGGCGCTAGAGCAGCCCTCCCCCAGAACTGCCCACGCTGCGAATTTAGGTGTTCTTGGCCGGAATAGCAAGGAATCTTAGGTAATCCACAGGGTAATCACCAATGGGGGATAACCAGAACGATACTGGCCAGCCGCAAATGATTCACAAATTGACAACCCACAATGGCCTCGCAGATTAAAGAGAGGCCCGCTCCCAATCGCCGCTTGCTCCATATTGCGAGAAACCGCTGACCATGAATTCCGGTTCTGGAATTCCTTCAAGCGCCTGGCGAATGGCATGCGCCGCGCCCTCCAGCCCCGCTTCATTTGCCATGATTACCAGAACCGCAGGGCCCGCTCCGCTAAGAGCTACACCTAAAATGCCATGGCTTCCCGCTAGCGGCAACAACCGCGGCAGCAACGGACAAATCACAGCTCGATAAGGCTGGTGAATCCGATCCTGCATCGCGATGCTCAACAAGTCCCCACGCCCCTGTGCAAATGCAAGCCCCAGCAATGAGACCGACTGGATATTCGCCACTGCGTCAGCCCGCGAATAACTGGCCGGAAGCACAGCCCGCGCCTTGACGGTCGCAAGCGATTCTGCCGGAATCACAACCAATGCCCGCCATTCCGCCGGCGGTGTCACCTGGGCCATGTGCACCTTTCCACCTGCGGATGCGGCCGTCACAAACCCGCCAAGCCAACACGCCGCTGCGTTGTCCGGGTGGCCTTCCAACTCGCATGCCTCTTCCAAAATGCGCTGCGAACTCCAGTCGAGCTCGCCAAAATGCACAGCAAGCGCGATCCCCGCCAGCCTTCCCGCTGCCGATGAGCCGCAGCCCATCCCCAGTGGAATCCCGTTTTTCATGCGAATCGCCAAAGGCACAACCGGCCGGTCACACCGCTGCAGAATCCGTTTGTAAACGCTCAGAATCAGATTGTCATCGAGCTTCCCGCAGCGCTCCTGGTCGCGACCCGAGGCGGCAATCGCAAACTCCGGTGCCTCCTCAGCCTCAATCTCAAGATAGAAGTCGAGAGCAATGGCGGCCGCATCAAAACCCGGCCCCAGATTTGCGGAGGTTGCAGGAAGACGAAGCCGAAACGCGCGGCACCGTGCCTTCAATTCTTCGCTCATCCCACTTTGCCCTTCAAAGTGGCCAGCACGGCTTCCGCTGTAGCATCCACCGCCTGTGCGTTCCGGCGCAGTCCATCAATTTCCTGTTCCCGGCCCGCTTTCTCTTCATCCGTTAGCAGTGTTCCCTGGTGGAACCCAATTGTGTAATCGGCATCCTTCAATGTGTGTCCCGTCAGCAGCAGAACAACAGTTTCGCCCGACTGAATTACACCTTGCGCCTTCAGCTTCTTAAGGCCCGCCAAGGTCACAGCGGAAGCCGGTTCGCAGCCAAGACCCTCTGCTCCAATCTCCGCCTTGGCAATCGCAATCTCAGCCTCGGTCGCATCCAGGCACCAGCCGCCCGTATCCTGGATGACTCGTGCCGCCTTGCGCCACGATGCCGGATTGCCGATGCGAATCGCCGTCGCCCGCGTATGCGCCTCCACCGGCTCCATCTCCGCGCCGTTACTGTTTTTGAAGCTACGCACCAGCGGATTGGCACCCTCGGCCTGTACCACGGAGATGCGCGGAATTCTGGCCACCAGTCCCAATTCCTTCATTTCGCGGAAGCCTTTTCCCAAAGCCGAACTGTTCGCCAAATTCCCGCCCGGCACAATCAAGTGGTCCGGCACGTTCCAGTCAAACGCCTCGGCGATCTCGAAGGCTGGAGTCTTTTGCCCTTCCAACCGGTAAGGATTCACCGAGTTGAGCAGGTAAATATGCGCTTCCTTCACCACTTGAATCAACAACTTGAGGCAACCATCGAAGTCCGTCTTCACCTGGCAGGTGACGGCACCGTAGTCCATGGCTTGCGACAACTTGCCCCACGCAATCTTTCCTTCCGGAATCAGAACCAGCGCGCGCAGCCCCGCACGCGCGGCGTATGCAGCCATGGCGGCCGACGTATTCCCGGTCGACGCGCACGCCACCCACTCAAAGCCGCGCTCCTTCGCAATGCTCATCGCTGAGGTCATTCCGGTGTCTTTGAACGACCCGGTGGGATTCATCCCCTGGTGTTTGGCGAATAGCTGATCGATTCCCAGCGCCTTCGCGGTACGCTCCAGATGGTAAAGAGGCGTGTTCCCCTCCTGCAGCGTCACCGCACTCCCAAAGCTGTTCAGAATCGGGAGCATCTCTCGGAATCGCCAAACCCCTGATCGGTCCAAAGCCTCAGTCGAACTGCGGCGCTCGCGCCACAACCACTTCAGTGCGCCGGCGTTGGGGCGGTCGTTCCCTCCACGCTGGCTCCAGCCCGGATACTCAACTTCAAAAAGATCGCCGCAAAGAGCGCATCGAAAATCCGGCTTGGCCTCGCCGCGCGGAACCCGGGTCCCGCAACCGAAACAACGTAACTGATGCAAATTGTCGTTCATGACTGGCTTTAGCCTACCAGCGTACGCCGCTTTTTGCAGAGGCGCGAAGATGAACCTGTTTCCAGGCCCTCCGTCAGAATCCCAACAGCACCGGTTCCCTTTCAAGCACGATCCCGAATCGTGCCTCAACCGCTTCTGAGATCCGCTCCGCGAGAGCCAGAATCTCCGCTGCTGTAGCCCCTCCGCGATTGATTAGCGCCAGCGTATGCCGTGTCGAAATTCCCGCAGCGCCCAGCGCATATCCTTTGCTAAACCCAGCGTTTTCAATCAACCAAGCAGCAGGAACCTTCACCAGGCCCACGCCGTCCTCCCCCGCCGGAAAGGTTGGCAGCTCTTTCCCGCTGACTTCGGCGATCTTGCGCACCGCCGCCGCGTCCACCACCGGGTTCTTGAAAAAACTGCCCGCGCTCCGGCAATTGGGATCACCCTCCACCAGCAGCATCCCCTTCGATTGCCGCACCTTCCGCACGACCGCTGCCACCTCGGCTAACGCGGGGGCATTTCCCTTCAACTCCGTCTCAATCGCCCGTTGCAAGTCCGGATAACCAACCGTTGGCGCGCCGCCTGGTGTCAGGCGGTAATCCACCCGAGTCACAATAAACCTGCCGCGGTCCACCGTGTTAAACCGGCTCCGACGATAGCCAAATCTGCACTCTGCCCTTGAAAGCGGCCCAATAGACATGTCCCGTAGGTCGATTGCATGCACTTGGCTAATGACAGACGCCACTTCTTGACCGTAAGCGCCCACATTCTGAACTGGGGTCCCGCCAACAGTTCCCGGAATCCCCGCCAGGCATTCAACGCCAGCGCACCCATCCTGCACGGTTCGTTCGACAAACGCGTCCCAATCAGTCCCAGCCCCCGCTCCATAAATCATCTGCCCGCTACCGTCCCGCGCCTTGGCCGATGCTATCCATCGATTTCCCAGTTTCAACACCAGCCCATCAAAACCCCCGTCCGCCACCAGCAGGTTGCTCCCTCCGCCCAGCACGAACAGCGGCAGTCCGCGCTCCCGTGCCCACCCTGTCGCGTCCGCGATTTCTTTTTCGCAGCCCGCCTCCACAAACCAGCGCGCCGGCCCGCCAATCCCAAAAGTCGTAAACGGCGCGAGCGGCTTATTTTCTTCCATCATTCCTTCAATACCCATCGGCTTCAACCTACACCACAGCTTTCGAGATAGAATGGTGGCAGGCTTAATCCCTGCCGGAGGCAAACATGTACCCAGAACTGATGGTAATCCCGATGCGCGAGGAACTCGTCCGCGCAGGCATTTCTGAAACCCGCACCGCCGAAGATGTCGACGCAGCCCTCGCCCAGCCAGGCACAACCCTCCTGGTGGTGAATTCCATCTGCGGATGCGCGGCCGGCAAAATGCGTCCCGGCGTCCGCTTGGCCCTCACCAACTCCGCCGCTCAGCCCGATCACAAGATCACTGTTTTTGCCGGCCAGGATCGCGAAGCCACCGAGCGCGCCCGCAGCTACTTCGACGGCAACCCGCCCACCTCTCCGGCCATCGCCATCCTCCGCGATGGAAAGCTCGTCTACCTCATGCAGCGCTACATCATCGAGCAGGCTACCGCCCCACAAATCGCCGGCGAACTGACTCGCGCCTTCGACGAATTCTGCGCCAAAACCACCGTTAACTAACCATAGCCGCTCAATCGGCAAACAAAACGGCCTCCCGCAAGGGAGGCCGTTTTGCGTTCCTACACTTCCTATTCCTGAGCCCCTATGGCAACCTCTGCACCTTGCTGTGCTTCAGCGAGTACGTAAAGTAGATCACCAGCCCGATAAGCAACCACACGATCATCACAATCCATGTGATGCGCTCCAACTGGGTCATCAGGTACCCGGCACTCAAAATCCCAAGAATCGGTATCAGCGGCACCAGCGGAGTCTTGAAAGGCCTGTGCAGCTCAGGGCTGCGCACCCGCAGAATCCAGACGCCCGCGCACACAATCGTGAACGCAAGCAGCGTGCCAATATTTACCAGCTCAGCAAGCTTCCCGATTGGCAGAAATGCCGGCATGATGGCCGCAAACGAGCCGAAGATGATCGTTGTGATCCAGGGAGTCCGAAATTTCGGGTGGATAGCCGAAAACGCCTTGGGCAACAGGCCGTCCTTCGACATCGAGTAAAAGACACGTGACTGTCCAAGCAGCATCACCAGCATCACCGTTGCCAGCCCGAACACCGCTCCAATCTTTACCAGCATCGAGCCCCAGCCCACACCCGTCGCATCAATCGCCAACGCAACCGGTGCAGAGACATTCAGCGTCTTGTAGCTCACCAGACCGGTCAGCACCAG
>Ga0302201_10000920_pt1 | contig 26380 bp, 7 predicted proteins | sample II_Bog_N3_2_FD_194586 | JGI IMG/M metagenome (GOLD analysis project Ga0302201, IMG submission 194586) | Peat permafrost microbial communities from Stordalen Mire near Abisko, Sweden - II_Bog_N3_2 | ecosystem: Environmental > Terrestrial > Soil > Wetlands > Peat | place: Sweden: Abisko, Stordalen... | reverse complement strand
GTGCGTCGGCTGGAATGCCAACGGCGAAGATGACCGTAGCCCTCCTCGAAGCGCATCCAGCAGGATCAGGACTGAGAAGAAGCGAACGGTGCTTTTCCTGGACTCATCGACCACGGAACGAAAAGGGGTGCAGTCTGCCCTATAAGTAACTCCTTACAAATAAGACGTCGCCCGCGAAAGGACAAGGGGCCTCATCATGGGTAATCGTTCTAGCCTGTAGGAAGTGGTTGCGAGAATGTGGCAATTGACCGCTTCGATGTCGTTGGACGCAACAAGTCGAAATACCCAGTTTGTCCACGATGCCCACATCTCTTTCATCGCCAAAAGTTACGCCGACTCTCGGAACCTTGAACGAGAAAAACCAGCTCCGCTTCGTCGATCCAGTTTTCAAGCAGGTTGGCGGTGGCCAGATCTATGCCTTGATCGCAAAGTGCATCGGGTACCTCGAAGAAATTCCGTGACCTGGCGGAGATGGCGGGCAGCGCGCACGTCACATCATTCCGGATTTCCTATCCGAGACTGTCAGGGGAGCGTTGAGATGCACCATCATTCGGAGTTGGGAAACAGAGTTCCACTTCGATTCTCGCCACAGAGCGACTTGCACATTATTTACTCCGCAACTCTATGTGCCAGACGAGCACCGGAAACCCTAACTATGCCGCGTTGGCAGGATGGGCATGCTCGTGCTTTCGCCAGCCTGCGATCCCACTCACCACGAGACGGCCGTGTTGGGTGGGACACAGGCGGTTGCTGCTCTGCGCTGATGCTAGTGTTCGGTGTAGACGTAGTCGTTGTAGAGCCAGACTCCGTCGATTTTTGAGTAGAGCCTAGCGTAGATTTTGACTCCGTTGGCGGGCAGTGTTGGAGCGGTGGCGGAAAGAGCGGTGCCTTTGTACAAGTACAGTTCGCTACCGCCCGGCGCAATGGCGCTGAGGTTGAGTTGGTAGTCGGAGGCCGAGGTTCCGGCGGTCCACTGGAAGAGCAGATTGGTTGTGCCCAGGATGGTGGTGATGCCGGGCGTGGGAGAGGTGAGTGCTGCCGGAGCGAGGGTGCCGCTCTCGGTATATTCGTAGGCGTTGGACTGCCAGACTCCGTTGATCTTTGAATAGAGGGTTGCGTAGATGATTACGCCGTTTGCGGGTAAGGCTGGCGCAATTGCGGAAGTCGCCGTGCCTTTATACACGAAGAGCTCGCTTTGACCAGGAGCAACGGCGCTGAGGTTGAGTTGGTAGAGAGTGACGCCGGCCCCAGCGTTCCACTCGAAGCCCACATTCGTTGTGCCGAGTTTGGTGCTGGGTCCCGGCGTCGGTGATGTGAGCGTGGCCGGAGTGGGAGTGCCGCTTTCGGTGTATTCGTAGGCATTGGACTGCCAGACCCCGTCGATCTTTGAATAGAGCGTTGCGTAGATGGTTACACCGTTTGCGGGCAAAGTGGGCGCGATGGCGGAAGTTGAGGTGCCTTTGTACAGGAACAACTCGCTTTGACCAGGAGCAATGGCGCTGAGGTTGAGCTGGTAGAGGGTGACGCCGGCGCCGGCGGTCCACTGGAAGGTGACATCGCTGGCGCCTAGGACGGTGCTGATGCCCGCTGCGGGAGATGTGAGCACGGCTGGTGTGCCGATGCCTTCTCCGGTGATTGTTATGGACTGTGTGGAATTTGCCGCGTTCAGGGCGTTGTCGATCACCGTCAGTTTCTCATCCAAAGAACCCGCATGCACCGGAGCGAACTGGATAGGCAGATCGCACTGCTGACCCACCGCAACGCTGCCGGTAGCACAGGCACTGCTGTCGCCTGGTGCGAGCGGAAAATCCGCAGGATAATTTACTTTGTTGATGATCAGCGGCTCATTGCCGATGTTCATTAACTGAACTGTCTCTGCCCCATCTGTGGAATCGCTTGAGTCCACGTTCGTCGCTGTGGCAAAGCTCACGCTCGGCGCATCGGCGAAGTCTTCCTTGAACACAGAGTTGCTGTTTGAGTCGGCGATATAGAGGTTTCCAATTCCATCCACGGTCAATGCGGCAGGAAAAATGCCCGACGCATATGGCAGCGTAGTTTCGATGTAACTCCCCGCTGACGGTGTCATTTTCTGAACGCCGGAGCCTATGAAGCTTGTGAAATAAACGTTACCGTTCCCGTCGACAGCGACCGCAAGTGGGTTGACCAGCGACGCCGTCACAGGAAGAGTGGTTTCGTTATAGCCTCCGGCTGTCGGCGACTCTTGCAGGATACGACTGTTGTATGTGTCGGCGATGTAGATATCGCCGGCAGCATCCACAGCGACGCCACCTGGATTTGAGAGTGTGCTTGTCGGAATCACAGATTCAGTCCACGCTGAGGAACTAACGAATTGACTGTTGGTTTCCTCCAGGATTCGGCTGTTGAATGTGTCGGCGATAAACAAGTCGCCGTTATAGTCGACTGCAACCGAGCCGGGAGTGTTGAGAGCGCTGGTGGGAACTGTGCTTTGGACATAGCCGGATGAGGTTAGTGTGTCCATAACCACGCGGTTATTTCCGGAATCGGCGATATAGACATTGCCGGCACCATCCACCGCTATGCCGGATGGGAATGAGAGATTGTTGTCGACCACGACCGGTGCGCCACCGCCCGCTGGTTCAAGAATCACTTGACCGTGACTTGAATCGGCAACATACACATTGCCCAAGGCATCCACGGCGACGCCTCCGGGATTGAGGAATCCGCTGCCGATAGTGCTCTGCGTTCCCGGCAGGAAGCTCACCTGGGATCCGAGTCCAATGGCCGCGAGTTGGTTGGTGGTGATGATGTTCCCGCTCGCATCTGTCAGCGTGATTGCGCCATAACGGATGCCCGACCGCGTGGGGGTGAACTTTATATTCGCAGTGCAAAAGCTGTAACTGCTCAGAGCGCCGCCGACTGCGCATGAACCACCAGGCAGCAGGCTGAACTCCTGCCCTGGAGCGCCCGCCGCACCTACTGCAATGTTCGCAACTGTGCCTGTTCCCGCGCCGGAGATGACGTTCATCTGGAACGTTGTGCTGCTTCCCACATTCACTTCCGGATCGATTAGCTGGGGAAGATTGCCGGTTTGAACTGAAGCGTAGTTTGCATCCGACTGGTAGATTGCCTGGATGCTATACGGCTGCTGACCAGGTGCAAGGGAACTGGTGGTCAGCGTCGCAACTCCATTATTCAGGACCGCATTTCCCAAACTCTTTCCGGTCTCGGAATAGCCGGAGAGGGTGAAAGCAACTTCACCAGTGGGAACTGCGCCTCCTGCGACTCCATTGACGGTTGCGGTAAAGATTACGGGGCTCCCCGCTATGCCAGGATTTGCCGAAGACGTCAAAGTTGCGGTCGGGGATGCCTGATTGACTGTTAGTTGCACGGTGGCGGACGAAGTTGTGTAGTCAATAGTGTCAGTCGGGTTAAAGGTTACAGTGAGCGTCTGATTTCCACCCGCCAGAATGGCGCTCGCAGCGGGTGAGTAAGTAAACGTGCCGGCGGTAACGGTCGCCGCATTCAATTGCGTTGCGCTTAGAGGAGTGCCGTATGTAATGGGAGCGGGGTTTACCCAGCTGATGGGAGGCGCGACCGGGCTCGAAGGCTGAATCACTGTCAGCGTACCGGTCCCGAACTGGAAGGTGTAATTGGCCGCTGTCAATGTGCCCAACGATGCCGTTATGGGATATGTGCCCACTGGCGAGGAGGCCGTTGCCGTCGTGGCCAGCGATGGGGCGCCGAAGACGACGGGGAACTCGACGGCATCGCCATTGACGTAACCGGTGATGGTGTAGGTCAAGGTTGGATTGACCTGGTTGATGTATTTATTGGTGTTGTTAGGCGTGACGGTGAGCAGGGCAGGAGTTACAGTGAAACTCCGCACTACGCTTGTGGCGGCGGAGTAAGTCGAGTTACCCGTCTGCTGCGCGGTGATTGTAATTGACCCAATGCCAATGACCTGCAGTGTGTTGCCGGAGAGCGTCGCCTGACCTGTTACGGTGTAACCGATGGTCAGCCCCGAACTCGCGGTGGCGTTGAGCGTGATGGGCGCCACGCCGTAGGTCTGATTCGCCAATGCGCCAAAGGTGACGGTCTGCGAGAGCTTATTGACCGTCGATGTTGCGGTCGGTGTCGCGGTAGCACTGGTAGTTGTTACGTCTGTCGCAATGAACGTGTAGGTTCCCGAATTTGTAACCTGCAATGTGCTCAGATTGAATGAGACCGCGCCGGCCACAGCCGCTGACGACGCGGTGTAGAAGACGTTGCCCGCGCCATCTTTTACGGTCAGCGATACGGTATCCGCGGAGGATGTGACCACGTTCCCCGCGAGGTCCTTGAGTTGTACTGCGACCTGGCCGAAGCTGGAAAGGGCATCGATGGAAGCTGGAGGCGGTGTGCTGAACACCACCTGCGATGGCGGCCCAACAACGGACTGCCCGGTCAGTGCAATATGTTGCGTGGCCGTTGAATTGAGAGAGTTATCGGTCACCGTGACGGAGCCGCCCACGGAGCCGAGCGACGAAGGATCGATAAGGAAGGTCAGGTCGCAGACTCCGCCATTGGTCAGCGACGTGGAAGTCGTGCACCAGGCGCTGTCCTGCTCCTGAGTGTAGGACGCGGGTGAGGCCAATGAGTTGATCGCGAGGGGCAGGTTACCGGTATTGGTCAGAAGCACCGACTGCACCGATGACGAGGTCTCGTCGTTCACATTGCCGAACGCGAAGGTCGCATTGGAAGGATCAAAGCGGTAAACCGCGTTGTTGGCCTGGTCGGCGAGATACAGCGTTCCTTGGGGCGTTATCGTAACGCCAATCACCGACGGGTTGGTGAGGTTGAGCCCGAACGCCGAAGCATTGTCCTGCGCATCGATGCGGAAGAGCGCATTCGCGCCTGCGTCGGCGACGTAGAGCGTACCGGCCGCGTCAACTGTGATGCCAGTTGGATTACTCAGTGTGAAGCCGCCGGGCGAGGTTGAGCTGTCCAGTAGCTTGGTATTTACGCCCGCCCAACTTGTGATGTAAACGGCAGGCTCAGAGGTTGTGACATAGATGTTCTTCAAGCTGTCAACCGTGAGGTTATTCACAGTTACCGACGAGCTTGTTCCGTAGGTGTAGGTTGCGAGCGTGTTGAACCTTGAGTCCGACACCACCACTTGATTGCCGCCGGCCTGATAGTAGTTGCCCGCACCGTCGAGCGCGAAGGGGCTCACCGTGCCCGAACCGGGCGATACCTCGTTAAGATTGCCGCTTTGGTATTCGAAGATCCCGGGACCCTGGTTGACCGCGGTCAGGTAGAAGTTCCCCTGCCCGTCAACGGCAAGGCTGGAGTTGGGTCCGCCGTCGGCGCTGGTCGGATCGAGCGCAAGAGATACAGTTCCCGCCGGCGTGATCTTTTGAATAATCGGCGCCGAAGAGTTGGTCTGATCGAGGACATACACGTTGCCCACTGTATCTGTCGTCAGGGCCGATGGAACCCACGTGCCGACGATCGTGCTCTTGTTACCGGTGAGGAACGTAGCCTGCGGTCCTTGTCCCACGCCATAGAAATCGATTGCGTGTGTCGAACCCACCCCGTCCGTAACCCTCACGGTTCCGGCGCGCATTCCCGGATACACCGGCGAGAACTTCACCTGGAATGAGCAAACGCCGTTCGATACAGTGCAGGTGTTGCCTGTGGGCAGAGTCCACTCATTGTCGCCCGCAAGATCTGTGGCACTGATGGTTGTAATCGAATTCCCCGCGGGAACATTCATCGTCACCCAGGCAGATCCCGGCGTGCCGATGGTTGCGAATCCCGCATTGGCCCTTGGCAGGTTGGACGATTCGAATATCTGCCCGGCGCTGGCCAGGTACAGATTTGCATTTGCGTCCACGAAAATGTTTGAAACACCCGTGATCGCTGGACTATCGAGAATTAAAAACGGAACTCCGCCTAAATATGCGTGAACCTGGTTGGTTGTCCCATCCGCGACATAGACCGAATTGCTGAGCCCGATGGCAAGCGCAACGGGATTCGTCAATCCCGATGCAATTGTGGTGTAGGTGCCGGTAATGCCGGGAATTTCGTTCAGCACGTTGGACGAGCCGGTTGAACCGGTCACGTACATGTTGTTATTGGAATCGATGGCGACAGCGTTTACTTCCACAACCCCAAGCTTCGCGAAGCCGATGGGAGTTGCTGCGGATTGACCCGGGGCACTCTGCAACACTGTGCTGTTTGAAGGGACGGCGACGTAGATGTTGCCGCTCTTGTCCACCGCGACCCCGGTCGCCTGTGAAATGCCTGTGTAGGGCACTGCGACCTGGTCCATTGCCGATTTGAATTTGATGACATTGACGTTATTGAACCCGCCGTTGCTGATGACATAGAGATAGCCATTGGCATCCATGGTCATTGCGCCTGGTGAGGTCAGGCCGGAAATGGGCAGCGTTGTCTGGTTCCCGGTGGGGTCAACTTTATAAACCACGTTGTTGGGGGTGTCGCTGACGTAGATGTTGCCTTGCGCGTCGGCAACCGCGCTGCTGGCGCTGGAGAAGTTGCCCGGCAATGAATGCACCACGTCAAGGAGCGACGCAGCATCCGCGGAGATTCCCTGTCCGGAGAGGCTGACCGTTGTCTCTACCGGTCCCGCACTGCTGTTCTGATTGACAATCAGCGATGCGGATACAAGTCCCGCCGATGTGGGAGCGAACGTGACGCTGACCGTGCAGCTTGCCTGTGACGCAAGCGCATCTGAACAGGTGGTCGCACTCACGCTGAAGGGCGTGCTGGTCAGCCCGCTAAAGGAGAGGGACGTAATGGCTGTGTTGCCGATATTGGTCAGCGTCACTGTCTGTGCGGCTGAAGTGGTGTTCGCAGTTATTACGCCGAAGTTCATGCTCGGTGTGCTCAGTTGCAGATAGGGCCCCGACGGCACTCCCGTGCCGGTGAGCGGGATGATGTGGGGGCTGGTGGGGCTGTTATCGGTCAGCACCAGCGACGCGCTGAGCGCTCCCGTTTGCTGCGGCGTGAACCCAATGTTGAAGTTGCAGTAGTGGCCGCTCAGGGGGGTTAATTGCGAACCTGCTGAGCAAGTGCTGGCCAAAATCGAAAAGCTCGAACCGTTTGCCCCGGTAATGGTCGCGCTGCCAAATACCAGGTTGGCCGTACCGCTGTTGCCGAGTTCTACTTCTTGCGAAGTCGCGGCGACATTGAGGGTTTCGTTTCCAAAACTCAAGCTCGATTCAACAGTGAAGCCGTCCGGCACCGTCTGGATCACAGGAATCGTGATCGTGTATGAGGTCTCTGGATCGTAGTTCGCGTCACCGCTATAAACAGCGTAGACGCTGTCCGTTCCAGCCGGCAGAGCGGTGGTTTGCAGCGTAGCCGTTGCAATCTGCTTGCCACCGCTGGTGCTGCTGCTCACGGAAGAAGTCCCCAGGCTCAGGCCGTTGGCAAAGAACTGCACACTGCCAGTAATTGCCGGGGACGATTGTTGCGAGAATACAGTTGCGGTCAGAGTCAGGTTTGAACCCAGGTAATCATCGCCGGCAAAATTGGACGTGATCGACACCGTATCGGTCGCGCCCGTGATGGAAATGGTCTGTGCATTCGAGGTTGAGGTGGAGTCATTTGTGTCGCCCGAATAAACAGCCGTCACCGGCAAACTGCCGGGATAGAGTGCGGACGTGATCAGGGACGCAAGAGCTGTGTATGCGCCGTTTGAGAGCGACGCGCCGCTCACCGCAACCGGCGAACCCACTGCGCGTCCATTCTGATAAAACTGCACTGTTCCGGTGGGCGCAGTCTGGCCCTGCGTGCTCAGCAGAGTCGCATTGAGAGTTACGGGGGAGCCGACTGTCGTCGAGTTCGTGCTGCTTCCAACCGTCAATGAAGTTGGTGCTTTGGTGATCGTGATGGCGCCGGTCGCCGGAGAAGCCAGCGCAGAAAACGTTGCATCGCCAGCATATGTGGCGATAAAGGTATACGTGTCCGGCGGAGTGTTCAGTTGAATGAATTGGGGGGAGCCGGTCGTCGATCCGGGCGCACCCACATTGGGTGTCAGCGGCGAACTTCCGATATAGTTTGTTGCTCCCGTGCTGGCGAGTTTCACGTTCACCACCACATTCCCGGTCGGGTTGCCGTAGTTGGTCGTACCAGCCACAGCGATGGTGAAGCCGAAGGTTCTCGCCCCGTAGGCCGAAGTGGTCTCGGAGGGCTGAAAGGTTACGGTTGCGCTGGATGCAATTTTGGTGATTGAAAGGGGCTCGTTCGCGGAGGTACTTCTGTCATACGCCACGTCACCGCCATACACAGCTTTCACCGAAGTGGTCCCGATGGGGAACCCGGTGGTCTCTCCGGAAAAGTTCCCGCTGCCGTCCAGTGCGAAAACACCGTAGCTGTGACTGTTGTTGTCTTCAATCGTGACGAATCCGGTGGGAATTCCGCTGCCTGAGTTGGCCGTAACGGTACCGGTAAAGGACACGGAGTTGCCGTAAGGGGCAGTCGTGATGCCACCGAGGGAGAGCGTCGTTGTCGAGGCAATGTACGACACGTTGTTCCACGCGTTGATCATCGCGGTCAAGTCAACGGAACCGAGTCCCGTCACCAGGTCATAGCCCTGCCCTGCGTTGTACGTTTCCTGGGACGTCCCGTAGTTTGCCTGGCCGGGGTCCGCGTTGCTCCCAGTAGTAGTGTCATAGAAAACGCAGCTCGAGGGCGGTCGTGTCTCCGACTGACTTGAACCGTTGCATGCCCCCCAGTTTTCGCTTGCACCGAGCTTGTAAAGTGTGGGATTGATCAGCCCTTGCCGCCCGTGTGCCTGGTCAAGGATCGCAATCAACGCTGCCATTGCCGGTGACGATGCCGAGGTACCTCCCCAGAATTGCGGGGCGAAGTTGAGGCTTGCCGAGTTCCCATCGGTGCAGCCTCCGCTGACGCATGTGAAGTACCCCGGGCCGCCCGCGTCCAGAGAAACGTCGGGAAAAGTGCGTCCGTTGCCCGTTGGAATACCCGGAACTCCGGTCTGCCAGGATGGCTGCGCGTAAATCGGGCTGTAGCCGCCCCCGGAACCATTCCAGGAATCCTCCGGGATATGGCCGCTCACGGTGGTCGTCTGGAATTCCGCGTTCGCGAAGATTCCAAGCAGATTATTGTCGCCCCACCAGTAGAGACCGTTTGCGCCCCAGTCGGCGCTGGTGCCGCCGACTGAAGTCACATACGGATGGGACGCGTAAAGGCTCGCGCCCAAGGTCGGATCGGTGTAAGGATTGTCCACGCTGCCTGCAGATTGCCCGGATCCCCAGTCTCCTGAACCGGCAAAATAGCTGATGCCTTCCGCCGCCGCCTGCTCACCTCGCGCCACGGTATAGTCCGTAAATGACGACGCTGAAGAAATGTATGTGCCGTAGCTCAGACTGACAACATCGGCCAGATCGTTATCCACCATGTAGTCCTGGGCCAAGTCAAGGTCTGAACAAATAACCATCACGATCTGTGCACCCGGAGCGATCCCGTGCGCCACTTGCATGTCCAAGGTGGGCTCGACATTCCCTCCCCCTGGGTCTCCATAGGGGACAAGGACTGTTAGATTGGTGGGAAGGTTCTGAATCGTGTTGTAGTCGTCGTAGTCGCTGACGCTGTAGTTGCCATTGCCATGGTTGATCAGGCCGCCCATCGGATCGGTGTCCTCTGGAAGTCCAATCCGTTTACCCGCTCCCGACAAGTTGGAAGGCACGTTATACATCGCACGCAGATCCAGCCCATCGAAAAAGTAGCCCGTTCCATAGGCATCCTGCATCATCGGCGCCAGACCGTTCCCGCTGTTCTGTGCACGAGCACCTGCCTGTGCGGCAGGATCCTTGCCGGCATGGATTGCCGGCACCGGATGGAAGTCGTTCATGCTGGCCACGCCCTCCACCACCCCGGCAAGTGCGGCCGGAATCCGCATCGGCTGGGCATTGGCGATATGTTTCTCGCCATTCACTTCGAAGTAGTGAATCTCTGTCCCGAAGGCTGAACGCACCTGTCCCGCCGTGCCCGTGAATTCGATTGTCTGCTTGCCGCGGGCGAACTTTGATACGGTCAGTCCCTGCGATTCAAGCCACCCCTTCACCGCAGCCATGTCGCTGTCCACCGGCCCAAAATGCGCGCCATACTCTTCCGGCGTCAGCCAGCGATGGAAGTTCTCAGACTCCGGGTGCTGCAAGTCCGTTAGAAACTGCTGCAGCGCCGCTTCCTGGTCCGCGCTATGCCGGAAGACGAGCTTCATGTAGCCCATCGGCATCTCGTCCGGCACCGCCCCACGGTCAAACTCCGGCCTGGCGAGCGGATGAACGGAGCCTTTCGCCTCGACGGTCTGCCGCATGTCCACTGCCGACACGATCCGCGGTTGCGGCACATAGGCGATGTTCGCATGGGGCCTCTGCGCCTGATCACCGGCAGCAGCCTGCGCTCCCTGTGCCACCACGGGCAAACACACCGCCAACAACACTTGCAGCAATCGGATCATGAACCGCCAAACAGGGAACCCCGTACGCCGTGCAACCGGGGTATTGTTCAAGTTCAACGCCAAGGCAAAAGGAACATCGGGGTTCGCACGCATACAGGCCTCCAAAGGACAGACCGTCCGCATGGGGTTGCGGATCGGCTCAAATTTTCCCTTTGTCTGGATAGCGTCGGAAACGCGCGAACTCTATCACCGGATTTGATTATTTTTCTTGAAGGCCTTTTCGTCGGCAGCGGGCTTTTCCCAGGGCCGCCCAACTCTATTTACCTCGGGCGGCTACCGCGTTTGGCTCGAATCGCTCGCGTGTCTGCTGAAACTCGCCCGCATTGCTGCAGCCTCAGCCAGCAGCGTCCGGGCTTCGACGCCGTGGCCTTCGCGCTTCAGAATGCGGGCCAAAGCCAGCAGCGCATTCGCGGTGTCGGGCCGATCTTCCTTCGCGGTGGTGCGATAAATTGCAACTGCTCGCCGCAAGCTCGCCTCTGCTTCAGGCAGCCTGTCTTGAGCCGCATACAGGCTTCCCAGCGCTTCGTGATCCGCGGCAGCGAATGGCGAATTATCACCGTTCAGCTTGACCTCCATGGCCAGCGCGGCCTGCAGGTTATTCGCCGCCGCATCCAGTTTCTTCCGGGCAAACTGAACGCGTCCGAGGTCCGCCATTGCGCGCGCCAGCAAGAAGCTTTCCGAACCCAGGTGCATTCGGCAGAGCGTCACGTCCTGCTCCATCAGCGGCTCCGCGAGGTCGGGTTTGCCTTCATCCAGGTAGGTGAGTGCCAGCAGGCCTTCATCCACACCGTAATTGCGACTGCCCGCGCCGTTCGCCTCTTCGCGAGAGTGCAGTCCATCACGGCCAAACTTCTCGGCTTCCGTTACATCGCCCATTTTGCCCAGAACAAATCCTGCAGCAGCCTCGGAGGCGCCGGTTGAATCGTGGGCAAAGCCAAGAATTTTCAGCCGGAGGTCCATCGTCTCGCGCAGCAACGGGGCGGCTTCTGCGTAACGGCCTTCCCGGGCAAGCAGAAATCCGAGCCGCGTGGCGGTTTCCATCTCGGCCAGCACCTGCGGGCTATCCCGCCAGGCACCGAGTCGAAAGTGGTTGAGAGCGGTTCGGTACACAGCTTCCGACTCATCCCACTTTCCTTCGTAATACAGCAGGTTTCCCAGCGGGATGTACAGATCGAAGTACGGAAAGCTGTCGGGACCATCAACCCTGCGCGCTACGTCGAGAGCCCGGCGCGTAGATGCCTCCGCATCTGGAAGGTGGTTATGGTACATCTGGAGGATTGCACGCTGTCGCAACGCAGCGAGAGCCTCAGCGTCATACCGGTCATCGATCGGCTTGATGATGGCAAACCACCGCTCACTATCCGCAAGGGCTCGATAGTAATCTTCGGAGTAAATATCCACGTCCGTCAAAATACCAAGGGTCTCTGCAACCTGCGGCGACCGCTCCCCATAGAGCTGCTTGCGAATTTGCAGGGACTCCGAATACAGGCTGTAAGCGCGATCGAATATGCTCTGCGTGCGGTAGGCTGCGGCGAGCGTGTTGAGTAGTTGGTCTTTGAACTTCGGGTCCAGGTCCGTCGCGTGTTCCACCTCTTCGGCACCCATATCCAAAAGATCGCGCGCTGACATCTGCTTTCCTCTCGTGTTTCCGGGATTGCCCAGGGAAAAAATCGCGCCCAGAAACTGGGAAACCCTCTCCGCGGAGTTTCGTTCTTGTTCAAGACGTCTCGCCTGAATCACCATGGCCACACTGAAGCTTGCCAAAATCACGAAGACTGTGATTGCTGCGCCCACCGCCAGTTTGTAGCGCTGGCAAAACTTGCCCAGCTGGTAACTCCACGACGCCCCCCGCGCCATCACCGGGAATCCGCGCAGATACCGATCCAGGTCGTCAGCCAGATCTCCGGCCATCGCATAGCGGCGCTCCGGTTCCTTCTCGAGCGCATGAAGAATAATCCGGTCAAGGTCTTCATCGAGGCGCGGCCGCGGCGGAGCCTTCTCACAGATCAGCTTCTCCAATTCGCCGATGCGCGCAGTGGAGATCTCGAAGGGTCTGCGCCCGGTTAGCAGTTGATACAGCAGGATCCCCAGCTGATAGACATCGGTTGCCGTCGTAATCTGTCCGCCCCGCACCTGCTCTGGGCTGGCATAGTCCGGGGTCATCAATCGCGCTGCGTCCAGGGTCACTCCGCTGTTGATCTCCGTGGCGTCCGGATTCAACGCCTTGGCAATTCCAAAATCCAGCAACTTGGGGATCCCCTCTGCCGTGACGAGGATATTGTCAGGTTTCAAATCCCTGTGCACCACCATGTGCCGGTGTGCATACTCCACCGCGCGACATACTTCGATGATCAGTTTGATCCGAGCGCGGCGGTCCGGTTTTGACTCGACGCACCAGGTGTGGATTGGCTTGCCGGAGACAAACTCCATCACCACATACGGCGTGCCCTCAGCGGTGGTCCCCCCATCGATGATGCGCGCAATATTGGGATGTTCCAGATTCGCCAGAATTTGGCGTTCGCGCACAAAACGCCGTCGCAGATCCGCCGTATCCATGCCGAATGACGCAACCTTGACCGCGACATCCTTGCGATAGGCGTCGTCGGCCCGCACCGCTCGATACACAACGCCCATGCCGCCGCGGCCAACTATGCCAGTCAGGCGGTAAGGACCAAGCATTCCGCCTATGGACGGCAGCTTCGACTCTACGGCCTGCAATGCCGCAGCGCCCACAATCCTGCCCATTCCTGTTTCAGAATCCAGTGTCGCCAGGAGCGCCACCGCCCGCTCACGCAGTTCGGGAGAAGATCGGCCTACGTCGTCGAGGTACGAATCCCGTTCCGCGGACTCCAGCTCTGCAGCCACGGAGAAGATTTCCTGGAGCTGCGCCCAGTCTGAGTCGGAGAGAATGGTTTTCATGAAGAGACAAGTCTAGCAGGCTAAATGAAGGTTGAAAACGCTCCTTAAGGTTCGGCGCGGGTCGTGGCGGCTACGCCTCTCAACTCGTGCTTCATCCAGGCTTTCGCCAGCCTCAGGTCGCGATTCACGGTGGCCACCGACACCTCCAGAACCAGGGCCGCCTCATCGCAGTTCAGGCCGCCAAAATACACCATTTCCATGAGCCGGGCTTTGCGCGCATCCTGTTGCTGCAGCCGATTCAACGCCTGGTCAAGTGAAAGCACTTCCTCTGGATTGGTGTAGACCAGCAGAGCCGAAACACATTCCACAGTTTGCAGCGAGAGCTTCTGGCCGCCGCTGCCGCGCTTTACACGGTGCAAGCTTCGCGCCCTATCAATGAGAATCCGCCGCATGATCGACGCCGCCACGGCAAGGAAGTGGGCACGATCCTGGAGATCCATATCTGCGGAAAGTAGCTTGAGGTACACCTCATGCACAAGTGCGGTGGCGCTCAGCGTGTGATCGGGACGCTCCCGGCTCATGTATCCAACTGCCAGCAAATGAAGCTGCCGGTAAACCACTGCCATCAGACCATCAAGGGCATCCCTGTCTCCTGACCTCCAGGCGAGGAGAAGCGACGTCACATCCGTGCCTGCGTGTGACGGGGGGGCCTGCTCAAAAGAATCATCATTCTTCATCAGCATGGAGGGGATTATCGATTGTGATTATAGCGCTGAACCTGCGTGCGATTAAACAGTCACAACCGCAGCACAGATCCCTCTGGCCCCGAAATCCGGCAAACGAGAGGTACCCTTCAAAGCGGGATCGCTGAAACTCAAATGAACACAATTCCAAAGTCGGCTTATGGCCTGGCGCCCCTGACGATGTTCTGCATCCTATCGAGGGTGCCGCGCCTTAGGCCTCATCCCTTACAGAACTGCCGCTGCATGAGAGGGCAGGATGCTGTTACCCAAGTAGTAATAGGTGCAAGTCCTGCACCGGGCCCAACCGGGTTCAGAGGCATTTGGAGGATTCCCAACGATGGACAGATCTTCTGCTCAGCGGAAAGAAGATTACCAACGATAATGGACCTTATCGCAGGTAATCCCTCCCGCCTGTTGGAATTCATTTATAGAGGTGTAGCGATTGACCCCTTCCGTGCCCTGGAAGTTTCTGGCTGCAGGGGCCACAACATATCTGACACACCATCAACGTTCATGGGGGGTAGATATATTGTTGCCGTCAGGGTGTTGCTCATGAGCAAAATTCTCCAACAGCGGGAAGTTGCCAAGGGCCCGCCTCAATGGTGACCCCTATCTGTTCTTCATCGCTCACCTCATAAAATGCAGAGAGAAGCGTCCATAAATCTTGCAGCACGGCTGGGATGGCCCCTACCAGCCTATTGCTACCAACAGAGTTTTAGGGCTTGAGCAGCCTATATCGCTCGAATATCCGCCCGCATCGTTGTACGGGAACGCATATTGCTGCATATTGACGGCCTGGGCTTCAATCCATTGCGCATAGTGGTCATATGGTTCCTGCTGATAGAAGCTTGCTGGATTTCCCCACATGCCTTGATTGGTTAGATCGCCGGCGGAATTGAATTCCGGTGTACCCGAGATAGGAGCGGTGTGCCGGAAGATAGCTGCGGAGAGGTCCGGATTGGACGGTAAGCCTGAACCATTGGGCCCCGCCTGCGGGATGGTAATTCCGTTGAACGACCAGATGCTCGAGATGTAGTTGGCATAGTAATTCTGATCCGCACCACCGGCATTGAAACCCGCAGCGCCCGGCTCGATGATCCGATACGGAGCATAGACCAGGTCCGACTGGAAGTCGCCACCCGCAGTCGAAGGAACCGCATTGGCATAGCGTTGGAAGGTAACTGACCTGTCTTCCATGAATGTCTCCTCATTTTCTCCGAGCGCAATATTCGTGCCATCGCCGCAGGTTAGATTGAACGCTATCTTCAGGCCGAACGCATCCACCCGCGTTGTGTCCATGTTGATGGAAGTGGCGCCAACGGTGAACTCGATGAAGTCCCAATAGTCGGTATTGTCCTCATTGCCTGTTGGGTCATTCAGGAAGAAGTACATACGCCCCGCCGAGTTCGCGCCCATAGCATAGGTCGGATTCGCCGCGATCGAAGTATCCACCGTGCTTCCGTTGATGGTTGCCGTATAAGTGATCTGACTGTCGGTGTACTTACCGTTCGTCCGGTTCAAGAACTTGACCATCAAGGTATCCCCGGCAGGTGTGGCAGGTATACCGCTTCCGTCGAAGAACGGCGCGCCTCCCCATAAGTTGGGGTTGAGAGCAGGTGTTGTCGCGGAGACGATTGTGCTGGACGGCGAGACTCCCAGCGAGTTGTTGGCCAGGACCTGGTAGTAATAGCGAGTCGAGGCAGAAACCAACTCATCCTGGAACCAGTTGCTCTTGGTGGTCCCTATCTGGTTGCCGCTCGATGGCGTGAAAGTTGCCGCAGTGCTCCGGTAGATGTAATACGTCGTTACCACCGTTCCCACGCCCGAGTTAGTCGAGTTCCAAAGCAGATCGATCTCGTTGGCGCTCTGTGCCATTGCGGTCAATCCGGTGAGAGCAGTGGGAGCAGAAGTTGAAGCGACTGATGGAAGTGATGTGGCTGAAGCCGTGGCTGCAGTCGAAGTTCCGGCGGGAGTGGATGCGACTACCTGGTAGTAATACGTCGTCGAGGGCTGCACACCGGGGCCTGCGGGAGGAGAAAGTGTAGCGGGATAATTGCTGTCAAGATAGTTGGTGATGCCAATGGTGGTGCCCATCAGATTGGAAGATGACGGAGTAAAGTTAGGTGTAGTGCTACGGTAGACGGCATAGTTGACCGGGGCAGTATTGGGGGCCGAGGTTGTGCTCGCAACCCAGCGCAGGTCGATCTGTTTGGATGAAGAACCGACTGCCGTCAAAAAAGTAACGGGAGCCGTAGCTCCCGTTGTTCCCGCCAGTGTTGTGGCGGACACTGGTCCGTCCGCCCCCGAGGTTCCAGAGGAGTCGGTAGCCTCTACTGTATAGCTATAGGTTGTGGATGCCGTAAGGCCGGTGCTGGAATACGTCGTTGTGCCGACGGTAGAAATCTGGCTCCCATTCTGAAAAACTTCGTATTCCACGTCGGATGTAGTGCTGGCCGTCCACGCCAGGTTAATCTGGCTGGAGGACGCGGCCGTCGCTGTCAACCCGGTGGGCGCTGCCGGCGCGCCACCGTTGGCGACTCCGGACGTTTCGATTTCGATTCCATTGATCTCGGCGTTATCGATGACCGAGACGAACTGAATCACGATCTGACCAGATGAATTTGCAACCGCATTGAACTGTTCGGCGACCGCAATATTCTCGCCGCCTGCTGTGGCGAAAATATCGAAGTTAGTCAACACCTGTGTGCCGTTGATCAGGACATTGAATTCCCGTTTGCCTGCCGCTGTCCAGTAGAACTCATCGAAGTGCAGCCGGACAAGGTACGTGGTTCCAGCTGTAAATCCGGGGAGCGTGTAAGTGAAGTTGCCGTAGCGTTGAGATTGATAGACGGCTTCGGGCGCCGGATTGGTTACGTTCGCCGTACTGATTGTCGCCGCGGTAGAGGAAGCCGTTCCGCCGGTAAAGTACTCGTCGGCCACATAGCTGCCGGATCCGGTTCCACCGGCAGCTATATCTAAGACGTCCGTTCCGCCTGACGACGTTGCAGCAAAAGTTGCCGAGTAGATATTCCAGCCAGCGTTGTCCTGGTTGATTGTCAAGACTTGCTTGCCTGCAGGCAACGTGACCGTAGCCGTCACATTCACCCACGTTTGATAGCCGCCTGTCGCAGGAACGTTGGTCGGCCCGCTCAAGTTGGTGCCTGACGAATTAGATAAGTGGAAGCCATCGGTGACGGCGGTTGGAGCGGCCACCACGAAGGTTACGGTGTAAGTGCCGGCCGTGGCAACATTCACCGTGTACCGGAACCATTGTCCGGCAGCCGTCCAGCCAATGTTGTTGCCGCCGCCAGTGGCCGATGTGACTTCCAGGTCCACGCCGTCGGAACGATAGCTGTTATCCGTTCCATTGACTGCCGTGACATTGTAGCCAACGCCCTGGCCGCCAGTGTCGTAGTTCTCAGCCAGCACCTTGCCGGGAATGGCCCAGGGCGTTCCGCCGTATGGCCCTTCGCCCGCCGCAGTGATGGTGTAAGCAGCTGTTCCAATGGCGCTATTGTTATAGCCGGAAGCCGCGGCAATGGCTTGGATGGTCTCGGTCGCGCTCACCGTGATAGGCGCGGAGTAGAGGGTCGACGACGTGGTTGGCGTAGTGCCGTTGGTGGTGTAGTAGATTTTCGCACCGGAGGTGGTGTCGCTGATGGTCACGGTCTGGGAGGTCGTATAGGATCCCGCGGCAGGGCTGAATGTGGGCGTGGCCGCGGTTGGTGTCGAGATGGTATAAGCCGCCGTAGCGACCGCGCTATTTGAAAATCCAGTGGCCGCGGCGATGGCTTCGAGGGTTTCTGTTGCGCCGACCGTGATGGGCGCGGAATAGAGGGTCGACGAAGTGGTTGGCGTGGTGCCGTTGGTGGTGTAGTAGATTTTCGCGCCAGCGGTGGTGTCGCTGATGGTCACGGTCTGCGCGCCGGTGTATGTTCCCGCCCCGGGGCTGAAGGTTGGCGTTGCCGCTGGACTTGTTCCGGAAGTTTCGATTTCAATTCCGTTGATCTCGGCGTTATCTACAATCGTGACAAACTGAATCACGATCTGCCCGGAGGAATTCGCAACAGCATTGAACTGTTCAGCAACGGCGATATCCTCGCCACCCGCCGTGGCGAAAACATCGAAGTTAGTCAGAACCTGCGTCCCATTGATCAGGACATTGAATGTGCGCTTGCCAGCCGCAGTCCAATAGAACTCGTCGAAATGGAGCCGGACCACATAAGTGGTTCCCGCAGTAAACCCGGGGAGCGTGTAGGTGAAGTTGCCATAGCGCTGGTGTTGATACACCTCCTGGGGAGCCGGGTTAGTGACGTTCGCTGTGCTGATTGTCGATGCTGTGGCGGAAGCAGTTCCCCCTGTAACGTACTCATCGGCAACGTAGGAGCCAGCAGCGGTCCCCCCGGAACTTATGTCCAGGATATCGGTACCACCCCCCGTTGTTGTGATGGTGTACGCCGCCGTTCCAATCGCACTATTGTTATAGCCGGTGGCTGCGGCGATGGCTTCAACGGTTTCGCTCGCGCTAACGGTGATGGGTGCGGAGTAGAGCGCGGAAGAAGTCGTGGGAGTAGTTCCGTTGGTGGTGTAGTAGATCTTGGCACCGGGAGTCGTGTCGCTGATGGTCACGGTCTGCGCGCTTGTATACGATCCTGCGGCCGGGCTGAAAGTGGGCGTTGCCGCGGTGGGCGTCGAGATGGTGTACGCCGCCGTTCCAACCGCGCTGTTGTTATAGCCGGTGGCCGCGGCGATGGCTTCAACGGTTTCGCTCGCGCTGACGGTGATGGGTGCGGAGTAGAGTGCGGATGAAGTTGTGGGAGTAGTTCCGTTGGTGGTGTAGTAGATCTTCGCGCCGGAAGTCGTGTCGTTGATGGTCACCGTCTGCGCGCTGGTGTACGTTCCTGCGGCCGGACCGAACGTCGGTGTTGCCGCAGTTGGCGTGGAGGACTGAATTACTTCAATGCCTCGAATTGACGGAAGGTCGTCATAGCCGAGGGTGAACTGCACTGAAAGGATGCCGTGTTCGTCGGACACGCCAGTCACTTGAGCAATGACTGCCTGATCGATTGCGCCGGCATTGGCATAAATGTCGTAATTGGTAAGGACCTGGTTTCCGTTCACGACAACGTTGAATTCACGACGGCCGGCCGTGTTGTAGTCGGCAACGCCTTCAGCCATGTGGAGACGAACGGTATAGGTGGAATTTGCTACCAGGCCGGTGAAGAAGTAACCGAAGGCTCCGTACCGCTCTGTCTCGTAGACTGCCTCGGGCGCAGGGTTCGTCACGCCTGTGGTGCTGATGGCCTGCGTCGTGGTGTTGGTTGCACCGCCCGCGGTGATTGTGTTGGCGGGCAGGCCGAAGCTTCCGGCATCTTCATCAGCATCGAACGTGCCTACTGTCGCGGTCTCACCCCCCGGACCACCTGAGTCGATCGCCACATAGGTTGTTGAGCCCGCAGCATCGCCGTAGGCCACGCCTCCCGTTGACGGAGTTACATCCAACGCGCGAATTTCCGGCTGGTCCGCTGCTCCTGGAGCTAACTGGAGATAGATCACTCCATTTCGATCCGCGATGGCGTTGATGGTTTCCGTAATTACCTTGTTTTGCGCGCCGGCCGTCGCAAAGATATCGAAGTTGGTCAGCACCTGTTCGCCGTCGATCAGCACGTTGAACTCACGCTGACCGGCTGCCGTCCACGCGGACTCGGCAAAGTGCATGCGAACGTTATAGCTGCCGCCGGGGGTCAGATGCGCAATCGTCCAGGTCTGCGGTCCCCAGCGCTCAGAATGATACACGTCCTGCGGTGCGGGATTAGTGACGCCGCTGGTATTCACGGTAGCAGTAAAAGCGTTGGTAAACCCGCCGCTCACCAGTGAGTTGACGATGTAGTTGCCGGTGCCACTGTAGCCGGCTGCGCTCACATAAATTGCGCCGCCATTGCTTCCCACACCGCTGGCGGGAGTAGTGATCTGTGCCTGCGACGCGGCTGATTCGCCTGAGTATTCGCCGCTGGCGGTCACCGTGTAGTAGTAAGTCTGTCCGGGAGACAGGTTGGCATCTGTATATGTGGTTGCCGTGATATTGTTCGCAATCAGCGTCTGGTTTGTCTGCGGAAGTGTGGCTGGATTCGGTTGTGCCTGCGCTTGGGGTCCGACACCGGAAACCTGGCTGCGGTAGACGTTGTAGGTGACATCGCTGCTCGTGCTTCCAGTCCAATTCAGGGTAACCTGGCTTTGAGAGTTTGCGGTTGGTGTCACGGCCGTGGGCGGAGCCGGGGCGGTTGCCTGGTATACGTTGACGTAGTTCACCTGGAGAATCTGTGGATAGGTAGTCGCGGCGCTGACATTGCCGGGGAACGGCCCGCCCATGTTCAGGTCGAGGATGATGAACATGGGATTGTTGAAGGGCCATGACGCCAATCCGCCGTTGTCCCAGGATTGATTGGCCATAATATCGTCCGGCGTCAGCGTTCCGATGATGTTGGTAATCGAGTCGACGTAGAAGCTGATCTGGTTGGGGCTCCAGATGGCGCCGAAGATATGCGTGCCACTCCAGCCGCCGCTTAGTGTGTCGCGAACGCCCAGTCCCGTGTCGGCGTAGGCCTGGCCGTGGAGCGTGCTGTAGATTTGAGTCTCGTTCGCAGCACCGATGTACTCCATGATGTCCATCTCGCCGCAACTCGGCCAGTTGACGGCGGCGATGTTGGTTCCGAGCATCCAGAAGGCCGGCCACACACCCTGATTTCCGCTACCTGCCGGCAACACCATCTCCGCTTCGACGCGGCCGTACTGGGTGCTGAACAGGAAGGATGTATTGGCGGTATTGCTGGTGAAAAGGCGCCCGCTGGTGACACCGTTCGGGGCTCCTGATGCCGCAAGGGCCTTGATAATCAGGTGGTTATTGCCGTCGAGATAGACGTTTGGCGTGGCCGGGTTGCACCCGTTAGTGGTTTGGCCGTAAAGGCAGTTATAGGATTGTGCACCATCTGCCGTGAGGCCCTGCTGCAGGGTCCAGTTGTTCGGATTGGGCGCGGATCCAGCGGCGCCGGCGAAATTGTCGCTCCATATCAGTGTCCAGTCTTGCGTCTGGGCGGCCAAATTCATTCCGAGGCAGAGGAGCAGCATCGGAACGACAAAGAAACGGAACAGATTGAAAACACTGAACTGGGTTGACTTGTGCGCCATGGGGAATCCTTCCAACGGAGAATGGGCTCATCTCAGCGAGCCGTTAGCGACTCTAGGCTGCCGGAAGATGCTGCGAAACGTTCTCCCTGTTACCGCGCGGTTGCAGGAGAGTTACAACGGACGTTACATTGTTGTCTGAGAAGTTTGATATTTGGCCGAACATTTCGGCCTGGATGGCGGGAAGCCCTGGAATCGTGCGGAAATCGACGAAAATGGCGCGGTTGAACATGAAGGGCCGGGTTGAACTCCGGCGACTGTAGCGTAGTGGAGAGCTTTCCAGTTATGACAACTCAGGGAACGGTTCCTCATCCTGCGCACACGGATCATGGGCACATTGACCCGGAGCGCGTGGCCAGGGAACGGGCCGCGCTGCACGCTGTGCTGGCATCTGGGGTATTCGAGAGCAAGCCACGGATGGCTAGTCTCCTCAAATACATCTGCGAACGACATTTTGAAGGCAGCATCGATGCCATCAAGGAGTATTCGATCGCGACGGATGTGTTTGGCCGCTCTCAATCCTTCGATCCTGCCACCGATTCCATCGTTCGGGTAGAGGTATTTCGGCTGCGGAAGAAGTTGCGTGACTTCTATGAGCGAGAAGGCGCGAATCAGTCTATAGAGATCGTGGTGGCGACCGGACATTATCGCCCCCAATTCATCGACCGGATTTCCCAAATCCCGCCATCAGACCGATTGCCTGATTCGGCTTCAATGGGAGATACGGCAAGTAAGGAAGGCGGGATCGAAGAGCCGCCATCGGCTCCAGAAGCAAGCCTGGTTCAGGAAGATTTGAGCTATTTGCCGTTCGATCCTCAGGCTCGGGCGGACAAGCTTCCGCATGACCGGCTAACAATCCTGGCCATCGGCGCGATTCTGACCATAGCCTCAGCCGCCGCGTTGGGAATGTGGTGGTTCAGTCACGTCCGTTATGGGATCCACAATAACGCTCCCCCTGCTTCAACATCGTCTTCCATTACCACGTTATCCGGACCGGAGGTGCGCATCCGATGCGGATACTCGCGCTCTGTGTTCAAAGACGCGGAAGGAAATGAGTGGACAGGAGATCGATACTTCACCGGCGGCTTTGTTACGGAACTCCCGAACCAGCATATTGCCCGGACGCGCAACCCGGAGTTGTATCTCACAGCGAGGTCGGGAGTCTTCACCTACAAGATTCCTCTCGCTCCGGGGGTTTACGAAATGCGTCTTCACTTTGCCGAGACTACGTACACCCCAACCAGCACGCTGGGAGGCGGAGAGAACAGCCGTGTATTCGACGTTCAACTCAACGGGCAACCGCTGCTGAGTCATTTCGACATTGTCTCGGATGCGGGCGCGAACACCGCCGACGTGCGCGTGTTTCGAGACATAACTCCAAATAAGGACGGCTATCTTCACCTTGATTTTACCGGCTCATTAGGCTTGCCTATCATCAACGCAATTGAGATCGTTCCCGGCCTGGAGCATCGCTTGCGGCCAATTCGCATGGTCGCGCAGAACAGCTTCTTCGTGGACAAGGTGGGCAACTTGTGGATGCCGGATATCTACTTCAGTAGTGGACAGCTCGCGGAGGATAAGGTTGTGGTCTCCGGCACACCGGAGCCAGGACTCTTTGCCGGCGAGCGGTACGGCAACTTCAATTACGCTCTACCTGTGGATGAGGGAAGTTATAAGCTGACTCTATACTTTTCAGAAAAATACTGGGGTTCCAACGTATCGAAGACCGGAGGCATCGGCAGCCGTGTCTTCGATGTCTACTGCAATGGCGTTGCCTTGGCTCGGAAACTGGATATCGTGAAGGAAGCGGGTTCCGGACAAGCATTGATCAAAACGTATAACGGATTGCGGCCAAACGCCCAAGGCAAGCTAATCATCTCTTTCGTCCCGGATGTCAATTACGCGAGCGTTGACGCCATCGAGTTGGAAGAGGATGCGCATTAATTCGAAGGCTTCTTCAATTGAAGACGGGCGAATGGGGTGTGCTTGAGCCGCTCTTCCGTGACCCAGCCGGAGCAGTGAGCGAACTGAAGGCGCAGTTTACAAACAACAGAATGAAACCGTGGCCCAATCCAGTTGGAGTAAGAGCGCCTTCGGGATGGCCTGTATCATTTGGGTTTCAAGTATCGTGAGCAGAATGCTGACGTTTTTAGAACACTTCTCGATTCTCCCGTCAGCGCAAGCATAGCGAACACCATCTCGAAGAGTGCGAAATGCTCTGTATTTCCTTTGACACTTTTCGCAGAATATGAGCCCGGGGGCAAAATATTTACGGCTTGCCTCAGTGCGATTCAAGCGACCTTTTCTCTGGCCTGCCCTGCCCTGACGATTTGCGATCTCTCGGACAACGGAGTTCCATAAATCATCTGTAACGATTCGCCATTCCGGCACCTCGATACACTCCCATCCTGATTCTGAACGCCAAAAGCACCTATTTCTGCTGAACAGACTTGAGCTTTACGACGGATCCGACTTCGTGCGACTCGCTTTGCAGTTGATGGAGTTGGTATTCGCGTCCACATTCTACGACATGAAATGGATTCAATTGAGAGGACCGAACCGGAAGGTTTCTTTGTGACCGTCCGGCGCATCTCTCCCATTTAAGGACGCTCGCTTTCACCCGACGGTTAGACAGGCGACTCCCGCTTGGTTCAAATTGCACAATGGGCGCCCCGCCCGCTCTTGTTCCAATCCTATTAAGTTTGCGTTATTCGACGTAGACCTTTGTGGACTCGCTTGCGAGCGGGTCATGGCGATTGAGCGTGCTACCGTTTCCTCCGTTAAGTCCCTCCGAACGGAACGTTTGGATGATTGTGAACGTAACCCCCCTCGAGTGGATTAATAAATTTCGAGTTGAAGCGTCATCTCTATGAACAGTTCAGAAGGTGTTCCCGTGGCTGCATGCACTGCGACATTTCCAGCGACCGAGCTGTCCCTGCTCTTTGGAGAGCATCACAGGCGTGTGCTCACCGCAGCTTATCGCGTCACCGGTAACATGGCCGATGCGGAAGACGTGGCGCAGGCAGTGTTTCTGCGCCTCGCACGAGCGGATGGTCCGGTGACGAATGCCGGCAGCTATCTGTATAAGGCAGCCATTAATGGAGCACTTGACCTGCTGAGGCAGCGGAGAAGCGCCCAGACTGAGCCGCTCGAATCCGCTGAATACGCACAGGCGGCGGGGGCGGGCAGCTCGCCGGAAACCGAAGCGTCGGGCAGAGAACTTGGCGCACTGTTGCGGATTGCGATCAGCGAATTGCCGACCCGGGCGGTTGAAATGTTCATCCTTCGCTATGTTGAAGAACACGGGAACCGGGAAATTGCGGCGTTAATGGGTACCTCGCAGGCTGTTGTGGCTGTGACACTATACAACGCGCGCTCAAGATTGAAGAAGCGACTTTCAGAATTGGAACGGGGAAAACGATGAAACAGGATGAGACGCGTTTGAGAACCGCGGTCCAGGCACTTCAGGCCGATGAGCCGGGAGCTGAGGAGATAGCCGTTTCAGCCCGGCGCGTGGCGGACAGGCTCGGGATCGATAGTGTAACTGCATCACGAGTGGACGCCATCACGAGTTGCGATGACGTGCAGGGTCTCTTCGGAACTTATCGGGCCGGCACGCTTTCGCCAGCGCGCGCATTGCTGATCGAAGCTCACCTGCACGACTGCAGGGATTGCAGTCGCCAGTTCAGCGGAAGGTTAGGCACGGCGGTCCTGGATTGGACGGCTCCGAAGCCTGGGCGCGTGTTTGCGTGGCGTCCCCAGGTGTTTGGATGGGCATCGGCGTCCGCCATCGCGCTGCTGGTCACTGTCTTCCTTGTCTACCAGGCCTATTGGCAGGTGCCGCCCGGAGTGCGTGCCGAGGTGCGATCCATCGACGGAGCAGCCTATCGGATTTCCGATGCCGGCGATCATCGGCTTTCGCCAGGAGAGAAACTGGGCGAGGGCGAAACCTTGAGAACAAGCGCCGGGGGGCATGCGGTGCTGCAGTTGACGGATGGATCGACGATTGAGGTGAACGAGCGGAGCGTTGTCGGCGTGGGTGCAAGAGGGCGCGACATGACGGTCACGGTTGCGAATGGAGCGGTGATTGTCGAAGCCGCCAAGCGCACTTCAGGCCATCTGTACGTAAGGACGCCTGATTGCCGGGTCGCAGTGACGGGAACTGTTTTCTCAGTAAACGCCGGCTTGAAGGGCTCGCGCGTTGCAGTCCTTCAGGGCACGGTGCACGTGTTCCATGCGGGCATTGATACTGTGGCAACAGCGGGCAACCAGGTGTCGACCAATGACAACCTTAGCTCCGAGCCACTTTCCGAGCAGATTGCCTGGAGTCACGATCGCGATAAATACCTCGTGCTACTTTCGCAGTTCGCGGAGTTGCGGCAACAGATCGAAAAGATCCCATTTCCGCAGCCAAGGTATAGCAGCGATTTGCTTGACCGCGTTCCAGCAAACACCGCGCTCTATATCAGCGTGCCCAATCTCGGCGATTTTCTGAGTGAGGCAAACCAGACATTCCATGACCAGTTGAAGCAGAGCCCGGCGCTCGCGGAGTGGTGGAACAGTGGACATGCAAACAATGCGGCCGATCTTGATGCGACGGTGGAAAAGATTCACCAGATGAGCAAGTATCTAGGCGACGAAGTTGTGATTGTGGGGAGCGGGCAGGCGAAGAATTCAGGATTCGCGATTATTGCGGATGTGAAACAAGGCGGCCTTGATGACTTGTTGAAGCAGCAATTCCCAGCTTCGAATTCGAAACTTGGAATCACCTTGCTCGATCAGTCATCGCTAAGCGGAACCGGTAAAAAACTGAAGGACAATCGCAGTGTTTATGCGGTGGTCAGAGAACACGAAGCAATTTTCTCAAATAGTGCCGCGACCCTGACGCTGATCAACGCGCAGCTGAACGCCGGCGCCAGCGGCTTCGGGACAAGTGATTTCGGCAGGCAGATTTCGGCTGCGTACGGGCGCGGCGCGGGAATTATTCTGGCGGCGCATCTTCGCCAGATCATGGATACGCAGGCGAAAGAAATGCATGCCACAAAACGCGCCGGCGAGGCGATAGAGAAGAGTGGAATCGAGAACGCGAGCTACCTGATTGCAGAGCATCGCGAGGTGAACG
>Ga0302201_10000918_pt1 | contig 26434 bp, 19 predicted proteins | sample II_Bog_N3_2_FD_194586 | JGI IMG/M metagenome (GOLD analysis project Ga0302201, IMG submission 194586) | Peat permafrost microbial communities from Stordalen Mire near Abisko, Sweden - II_Bog_N3_2 | ecosystem: Environmental > Terrestrial > Soil > Wetlands > Peat | place: Sweden: Abisko... | reverse complement strand
GATCGATGAGTAAGAAGGTCGTGAAAGTGAAGAGAACCAGTAGGACTGTCATAAGGCACCTCGTCGTTTGATTTGCTGAACCCTTGCACTTTTACTAAAGGCAATCGCTGGGCCAAAGTTGCGCGGAGAGCGGGGAGGGACGAGACAGGCGACGATCTCCCATGAAATGAAGCGAATAGACGAGGAGCAACTTTGCAACGCGAGCGGGTGCGTTGAAATCGTCAACAGCGCTGTGATGACAATCGCAACAGGCGAAAGCTTGTGTTTTCAATGTTTAGACGCGAACAATGACGATGAGTGCGTGGAATCAGAGAGTTGCGGGAACGCTATGCACTGATGAACCTTGCAACAGCCAAAGTTGAGGAATGCAACACGCTGGACCTCTTCCGGCTCGCATTGGGTTCTGCAAAGTCGGTCTGTCTCGATTGTCGAGATGCATCCTTATAATGAGTGACCATGGAGTTCGAACATTTCACTGCCATAAGCTTTGACTGTTACGGGACCCTGATCGATTGGGAGTCTGGGATTCTTCCAGTCATCCGGGCGCTGCTTACAGGCGACGGTCAAAGCCTGGCTGATTCCGCGATTCTCGAACTCTATGGGGAATTTGAGGCGGAAGCGGAGAGTGGTCCATACCGGAGCTACCGGGACGTGCTGGAGGCGGTGGTGCGGGCGTTTGCGGACCGCTTTCATTTCGAGGCCAGCTCCAAAGAAATCCGGTCACTGCACGAATCGGTACCGGAGTGGCAGCCTTTTGCGGACACGGTGCCTGCGCTGCGCGAACTACAGAAGCGCTACAAGTTGGCGGTAATTTCAAACATCGACGACAGTCTGTTTGCGGAGACGCGCAAGAATCTGGGTGTGGAGTTTGAAGTGGTGGTTACGGCGGAACAGGCGGGAAGCTATAAGCCTTCGATCAACAATTTTCAAATGGCGCAGCACCGGCTGGCGATTGCACCGGATCGGCTTCTGCACGTTGGGCAAAGCGTCTATCACGATGTGGTGCCGGCGCGGGCGCTGGGAATCGCGACGGTTTGGGTGAACCGGAAGTCGGCGCGTCCGGGGATTGGCGCGGTTCGGGGCAGTTCGGTACCAGCCCTCGAGCAACAGCCGGATCTGGAAGTTCCCGACCTGGCTTCTCTGGTTCGAGCAATTCGCACGATCTGACCGGGCGTGAGCTCTCACATCGGGAACGGCATGGGAAGGATCTTCTGCTGGATGGCGACTGTGACCAGTTGAGCTTTATTGTGGATATCGAGTTTGCGCATCAAGTTGAATTTATGCGCTTCCACGGTCTTGGTGCTGAGTCCCAGAATCGCTGCCGCCTTCTTCGCGGTGTGTCCTTCGGCGAGCAATTTCATCACTTCGCGCTCGCGCAGAGTCAGGGTGCTTCGGCGCAGCGGCACCGGCACGGGCTGAGTCCGCAGGAACACGTCGTCGGGCGGTTGCGTTTCGGCCGGCGGACTTAACGATCTTTCGCCGCCGACATCAGCGCCGCGGACATCGGTGCCGCGGTACACTTCGCGCAGAGCATCCAACAGAAGCGGCGCGGGAGTTTCTTTCAGCAGGTATCCGCTGGGGCCCGAGCGCAGGGTCCACCGCACGCGCTGCTCATCTTCCTGGGTGGTCAGATACACGATGCGCGTTCCGCCGCCGTCTTGTTCGATGAGGCGTCCAGCGGTAAATGGCGACATGCCCGGCATGCTGGTATCGAGCAGCACCAGGTCGGGGTGATGATCCAGAACCAAGCGGAGGGCTGCCGCGGCGTCCCCGGCTTCGCCGACTACGGCAAAGTCGGGGGCGTCTTCCATGAGCCGGCGCATGCCGTAGCGCGACATTTCGCGATGGTCGGCGATGACGGACCGAATGCGTTTGGAAGACTCCGGATGAAGCGAATCTGTCTTGGTGGCCACCATGCCCTTTGATTGTACCCGCACAGGACGCGTCTTTGGCATGGTAAGGGGCATAGTAACCGGGCATAGTAGCCGGCGGCGCGAGGATTTTCACAGCGAAGGCCGGAGAGCTGAACTTTTCCGCTTCATTTACAATGCGTGTTCAACATGCTGCGCTACTTTACTTCCGGGGAGTCGCACGGCGAGGCGCTGGTTGCATTTCTTTCCGGGTTGCCGGCGGGGTTGGCGGTGGAGCAAGCGTTTGTGGACCACGAGTTGTGGCGCCGCCAGCAGGGCTTTGGACGCGGCGGGCGGATGAAGATCGAAACCGACCGGGCGCACTTTCTGTCGGGTGTGCATCACGGCAAAACGATCGGCTCGCCGATCGCGGTGATGCTGGAGAATCGCGACTGGCAGAATTGGAAAGAGTCGCTGCCGGTGGAGACGGGCGATCCGGAGAAGCATAAGCGGGTGGCGTCTCCCCGGCCCGGTCATGCCGATCTGGCGGGGGCTTTGAAGTACGATTTCACGGAGGCGCGCTATGTGCTGGAGCGCGCCTCGGCGCGGGAGTCGGCGGCGCGGGTGGCGATTGGCGCGCTTGCCAAGTTGCTGCTGCGCGAGTTGGGCGTGGAAGTTCTGAGTCATGTGATTGCGGTGGGCGCGGTATCGATTGCGGATCGGGAAATTGCGTGGGAGCAGATTGAGCCGATGTCACGCAAAGACGAAGTAATGCTTTCTTGCGCCGACGCCGATGCCGAGCAGCGAATGAAAGAGGAAGTGGATAAGGTTCTGCGCACGGGCGATTCGGTGGGCGGAGTGTTTGAGGTGGTGGCGCGCAAGGTTCCGCCGGGTCTCGGCAGCTATGCGCAGTGGGACGAGCGGCTGGATGCGCAGTTGGCGGCGGCGGTGATGTCGTTGCAGGCGGTGAAGGCGGTTGAAATTGGGAGCGGGATTCAAGCGGCGCATTCTCCGGGATCGGCGGTACATGACGAGATCGGTTATCGGAGCGACGCGGAGTTTGCGGGTTTTACGCGCACGCGCAACAATGCGGGAGGCATTGAGGGCGGAGTGTCGAACGGGCAGGAGATTCGGGTTCGCGGCTATTTGAAGCCGATCTCGACGCTGCGGCGTCCGTTGCAGTCGGTGGATTTTGCGACGCGGGAGCCGGTAAAAGCGGCGTACGAGCGCTCGGATGTGTGCGTGGTGCCGGCGGCGGGAGTGGCTGCGGAGGCGATGGTCGCGCTCACGCTGGCGAGGTCGGCGCTGGAGAAATTCGGCGGCGACTCGATGAAGGAGACGAAGCGGAATTTTCAGGGGTATTTGGAGCAGCTGAAAAAGTATTGATGCGACGTTGGTGTTCTAAGGAAACTCTGATTAAGTGTCGGCAGAAAGCATGGACCACAGGGTCCACAGAGGTGCACGGGGGGAACCGGGGCTTAATCGGGGTTTCCCTGGGGAGTTCGCGGTATCAAAGTTACACTGTCATCTTGGGCGAGAGGCCTGTGTGTTGGGATGGATTCGAATCCATAGATCCTTCGCTTCGCACAGGATAACAACCCAAACCTACGACAATGATCTATCCAATTGTGAAATTCGGCGATGCGGTTCTGGAAACACCCGCGGCTGAGGTGACCAGTTTCGACGACGGGCTCAGGAAGCTCATCGAAGACATGTTCGAATCGATGTATGCGGCGCGGGGCGTGGGTTTGGCGGCGCCGCAGATCGGCATTTCGAAACGGATTGCCGTGGTGGACGTGACGTTCAAGGAAGATCCCGACGCTAGGCTGGTGCTGATCAATCCCGTAATTGTTAACAAGGAAGGGCGGCAGCGGAGCAGCGAGGGCTGCCTGAGCATTCCGGAGTTTCGCGAGGATGTTACGAGGGCCAAGATCGTAACCGTTCGCGCGCAGGATGCGAGCGGGAAGTTTTTCGAGCACACCGGCGAGGATTTGCTGGCGCGAGCTTTTTTGCATGAGACCGACCACTTGAACGGCAAGCTGTATATCTCGCACATCAGCGCGCTGAAGCGCGACTTGATCAAGCGCAAGATCAAGAAGCTGGTGAAAGTGGGAGAGTGGTAGAAAGGCAGGTCTCAGGTGTCAGGTCTCAGGAAAAACCCGCGTTGCGCAGCAGCCCAGAGCGTTTTGAGAATTCCTGAGACCTAGCACCTAAGACCTGAGACCTATGCTTTTAGTTTTCTGCGGCACGCCACGATTTGCGGTTCCGACGCTTGAGAAACTGGTTGAGGCCGGTCATTCCGTGGCGCTCGTCGTAACGCAACCGGATCGGCCGCGAGGGCGCGGGATGGAAGTGGCCGTTTCTCCCGTGAAAGAGTCGGCAATTCGCCTGGGCCGTCCTGTGGTGCAACCGGCCACCATCAAGAACAATACTGAGTTCCGCGATCAACTTGCGGCGATCCGGCCGGACGCGATTATCGTGGTCGGCTATGGGCGGATCATTCCGCAATGGATGATCGATCTGCCCCGGCTGGGCAATTTGAATCTGCATGCTTCGCTGCTGCCGAAGTATCGGGGAGCGGCGCCGATCCAGTGGGCGATCGCTTGCGGCGAATCGGTCACGGGAGTGACGACCATGCGCATTGATGCCGGGCTCGATACGGGCGACATTCTGCTGCAGCGTGAAATGTCGATTGGGCCGGAAGATACGGCGGAGACGTTGGGGCCGAAGCTGGCGTCGATCGGCGCGGATTTGATGGAGGAGACGCTGCGCGGGCTTGAGAACGGGGACGTTCATCCAAGTCCGCAGGATGATGCGCAGGCCACGCTTGCGCCGATTTTGAAGAAGGAAGACGGGCGCATGGACTTCGCTCGCTCGGCAAACGACCTGTGCAACCGGCTGCGCGGCTTTCAGCCGTGGCCGGGGGCGTTCACGAGTTTTAAGGGGAAGACGCTGCGGGTGCATCGCGCGCAACCCGCGCAACGTGCGCCGGCGTTGATGCCGGGAGACGTCGGAGTCGAGGGCTCACGCTTGTGCGTCGGGTGCGGTAAGAACAATGATGCGGAAACCATGCTGGAGCTGGTTGAAATCCAACTTGAGGGCAAGCGCCGCATGACGGCGCAAGAATTCATCAACGGTTACCGGCCCCAATCCGGCGACCATTTGGGACAATAGGCTGCGATGGCTGTTTCTCCAGCGCGCGCCGCAGCTTTCGCAATTCTCTTGCGCGTTGAGCGCGAGGATTCCTACGCAGCGGAACTGCTCCATTCCGAGCCGCTGGCAGCGCTTTCCTCCCGTGATCACGGGCTTGCCACGGAACTGGTGATGGGAGTGCTGCGCTGGCAGTCACTCGTCGACGAGCGACTGGCGGAAGCGTCATCGCAAAAGATTGAGCGGTTGGATGACGAAGTTCTAATCGCGTTGCGCCTTGGAGTTTACCAACTCCGGTTTCTTTCCAGGGTTCCTGCGCGCGCCGCGATTTTTGAAAGCGTGGAACTGGTGAAAGCGGCGCGCAAGCGGTCGGCGGCTTCGTTTGTGAATGCGGTACTCCGCAAGATCGCCGGCGCCCCTGCGGAGGGCGCTTTCGCTTCCATCGAAAGATTGGCCGACGAAAGATCGACCGACGCGATCGGGCTGGCTCGGGCCTCTGCTCATCCTTTATGGTTGGTGGAACGCTGGACGGAGCGATATGGATTTGAGGCCGCGCGGCAAGTCTGCACCTTTGATCAGGCGGTTCCGGAGACGGCGATTCGTATTCATGGCGAGCAATCTGCTGTCGGGAATACCGACGGCGAACTTGCCGCAGCGGGCGTGCAACTTGCTCCCGGGCGGTTGTTGGCAGGGGCGCGAAGGGTTCTTGCGGGGGACGTGACGGCGTCGCGCGCTTATGTGGAGGGGCGGGTTTCGATTCAGGACGAAGGCTCGCAACTGGTCGCACTGCTGGTGGGGCGCGGAGAGAAGCTTCTTGACTGTTGCGCTGCTCCGGGCAGTAAGACTGCGCTGCTGGCGCGGCGCAACCCACGCGCTGAGGTGGTAGCGACGGAGTTGCATCCGCACCGGGCGCGGTTGCTGCAGAGTCTGAATCGTCTACCGAACGTGCAGGTGGTCGCTGCGGACGCGCGTCACTTGCCATTTTCCGGTGCTTTTGACCGCATCCTCGCCGACGTCCCTTGCTCTGGAACCGGTACGCTGGCCCGCAACCCGGAGATTAAGTGGCGGCTCAAGATCGAAGACCTGCACGATCTTCAACTACGGCAAATTGCCATCCTGAAATCCGTGCTTGCCCATCTGGTGGCGGGCGGACGGCTTGTCTATTCCACATGTTCGCTGGAACGTGAGGAGAACGAAGCGGTTGTGGAGGCGGCGGTCGAGGGCGCGATGGAATTCAAGATCGGCGATTGCAGGGGAGAGCTGGAGCAATTGCGGGAGTCGGGGGAACTGCGCTGGAAAGATGTCGGGTCGCTTCTGGCAGGACCGTATCTGAGGACAATTCCAGGGGTGCATCCTTGCGATGGGTTCTTTGCAGCGATGATCGAACGGAGATGAGATCGGGCGGAGATGAGTTCGGGAAACTCTGATTCAGTGGCGGCAGAAAGCGTAAACCACAGGGTACACGGGGGTACACGGGGGGAACCGGGACTTAGGCAAAGAGCGTTGTAGTGCCAACAAAATGCATAGGTCCTTCGCTACGCTCAGGATGACAGAAGAAGTTGTTCTACGAACTCACCGAGGCGACACTAGCGGACCTCGAAATTCACCGTGCTGCCCGCCGCGATTTTCTGGCCCGGCGCTGGATTCTGGCTGACGATCATGCTGGCTGCACCGGGCTCGGCAGACGGCGCGACTCGCGAAATTTGCGGCTCGCCGGTCGGAGACTGTGGCGGAAGAAGGTTAACTTTGCCGATTTTGATACCAGCGTCCTGGAGCGTGAGTGTCGCGCTGCCGAGCGGCTGTCCTGTGAGGTTCGGCATGACATAGGTTTGCGGCGCGGGACCGTCGCTTACCAAAAGGCTGATCTTTGGCGCCGACACGCCGCTGGCATTGGCGGGAGGGCTTTGCGAGATCACCTGGCCGGGCGTTGCGTCGGGCAGGTTGAGGTGTGCAATCGAACCCAGACTGAACCCGCGACGCCTGATATTCAACTCGGCGATCCGCTCGCTGCCGCCCGTCGCGTTGGGAATCGCGATCCGCTGCGCTCCCAGACTTTGCGCCACGCGGATCGACCAGCCTCGCCGAACTTTGGTTCCCGGCGGAGGCATCTGGGTCATGATTCTTCCTTCGGGAATGTCGGGGCTGTAGAACTGGCGCTCGACGACCATTTGCAAGCCCGAAGCCGAGCTCGCATGTTCGGCTTCGGTCGGACTCAGGCCCACCAGTTTCGGAATCGCCACTTCGCGGCCGTGGATTGCAAACTGCATGGCGGTGAGCGCGGAGACGAGCGCGACGGTCAGCAGCACCAGCGCCAGGAGCAACATGCGAAAGAACTGCCGCATGGAGACGATTATAGCTGGGGTGGGGCGCTGCTTTCTTCAGTGGCTCCGCGAGCGAAAACCGCTTACCACCAAGGCCACGAAGGTACACGAAGGAAACCTTGAAACCATAGACCTTCGTGACACTTCGCGGCCATGGTGATTCGTGGGTTCTGTCAGATCTATCGTGAAGCTGGGCCACTACCGGCTCGACTCCTGATTTGACGGCGCGCTTGACGGCGATACTGCCGCCCGCATCTTTTGTTGCCCGACCCATTCGTGGATGCGGGTGCTCAGCACATCCATGGGAAGCGCGCCGCCGGAAAGTACCTCATCGTGGAAGCCGCGGATGTCGAATTTGTCTCCCAGTTGATCTTTCGCATACTGGCGAAGCCGCAGAATCTCAAGCTGTCCGATTTTGTAGCCGAGCGCCTGCGCCGGCCACGCGCTATAGCGGTCGGTCTCGCTCTGTACCGTGACTTCGTCAATGGCGGAGTGCTCGTGGAAATAATCGACCACCTGTTGCCGCGTCCAGTGCTTGTAGTGAAAGCCGGTGTCGACGACCAGGCGAATCGCCCGCAACATGTCATCCTGCAGGTGGCCGTAGTAGCTGTAAGGATCCTGGTAAAATCCGACTTCCTTGCCCAGCCGTTCCGCGTACAGCGCCCATCCTTCGATATAGGCGGTGTAGCTTTCGTGCTGGCGGAAGAGCGGCAGGTTGGGCAACTCCTGCGCAATCGAAATCTGCATGTGATGTCCGGGCACGCCTTCGTGATAGGCGGTGGTTTCGATATCCAATACCGTGCGCTTGGCGAAGTCGCCGGTGTTGACCATGATGTGGCCGGGCCGTGAACCGTCGGGAGTGCCGTCGACGTAAGCAGCATCGGACGCTTCTTTTTCGCGGAATTCCTCGACCTGCATCACTTCCAGCTTGGCCTTGGGCAGGCGTCCGAACAATTGCGGCAGCCGGGCGTACATCTGGTCTTCGTACTTGCGGTACAAGTCGAGGATCTCCTCGCGTGAGTGGGCGTGGAGTTTTGGGTCGGCGTCGACGGCTGCTTTGAAGCTTTTCATGTCTTTGAAGCCGAGCTGGTTCACCACGGCCAGCATTTTGCTTTCGACCTCTTTCACCTGGTCGAGGCCGAGCTGATGAATCTCTTCGGGCGACAGATTGGTGGTGGTGCTCTCTTTCACGCGGAAGGCATACCATGCGGCGCCGTCGGGGAGGGCCCATGCTCCGGGCTCGGTTCTGCCATGCGGTGCGTAGTCGTCTTTCACGAAGGCGGTGAACTTTACGTAGGCTGGGGTTACGGAATCGCGCACGGCAGCCAGGCCGGCCGCGCGCAGGCGCTTGCGATCCGCTTCGGAGATTGCATCTGGGAATTTGTCAAAGGGATGAATGAAGGGACTTTGTTCTGGCGCTGTGGTCGCGATTCCGTCGGCTTGTGTCACCACTTTTTCGAGAAGGATCTTCGGCGGCATTCTTCCCGCGGCCATGCCTTTGCGCATCTGCTCGATGGTCTGGTCGAACAGGCGGGGAAGCAGTTTCAGTCGGGTGATGTAATCCTCATAGTCTTTTACATTCTCGAAGGAGAGAACGCTGACCAGTTGCGGAGCGTCAATGTGAATTCCGTTGAACTGGTTTACGGGCATCTCCCACGGCTTAAAGCGCGCGCCTTCCAGGTTCATTTGAAGATCGCGAACCATGATCTGCTGGTTGAGCGCTTCCTGTTCCGGAAATCCGGCGGTGTCAATCGCCTTGAAGCGGTCGAGAAAGAGCCGGGTCTGTTCCAGATCGTCATCGATCGCTTTTTGCGAGAAATCGTCGACTTTATCGTTGTAGCGCTTGTCGCCGAGGATGGAGGCGTAGAGCGGGCTGGTGCGCATGGTGTATTCCCACTGCTCGTGGAGCAGGTCGGTGAGCGCTTTGCGCCGGGATTCGAGATCGGCGGGTGGATTGGCGGCGGCCACGGCGGCCGGAATCAGCATGGCAACAGCTAGCAGACAAACGAACAATCGCATGGAAACTCCTGATGGAAACTTGTTGGCGTTAGAACGGCTATCCCCACAGATAGCGTTGTTCTGTGAACCCTTGTTCTGATAGACGAATATACGAAAGCGGGTGGTAATCCGTTCCGTAAAAAAAATCATGGCGCGCGCTCGTGCCTCCACAAAAAAGATCCACCACGGAGATGCTGAGTCACGGAGAAGTTCTTTTCCAAGCCGTTTCTCCTCCGTGTTTCGGTGACTCCGTGGTGGGATTGGCTGTCGCGGTCGGGCGCCCGCCCGTGAGCGGATCTAGCGAACCTGCCACACCGTGTCGAGTACCGTGCCATCCACCCACTTCACCACGGCGCACGGACGATCGCCCAGCTTTGGGCGGGCGGGCTTGCCGCAGATTTTCTCGACTTCGGCTTTGATGTCTTGAATCGGCCGAATCGGCAGCTTCGATCCCATCACGGCGTGGAGCAGGTCCGTGCGCCGGGGATTGATGGCGATGCCGCGTTCGGTTACGACCACGTCAATCATCTCGCCCGGCCCGGTCATCGTCGTCACCACGTCGACAATCACGGGGATGCGATCGCGGAACGACGGCAGCGCTAGGATGGTGCAGCCGGCGAACAAGCAGTTCTGCCATCCGCCAATGCCGTGCAGCAAGCGGCCGTCGGAGTGCGTGACCACGTTGGCGTTGAAGTTTACGTCCACTTCGGTTGCGCCCAACACTACGGCATCGACCAACGAAGCGAAGTTTCCCTTGCCGTGGTAGTTGTACGAAGTGAAGGGCGATGTGGCGACGTGGCGGGGATCATTGGCCATCGACTTCACGCCATCGAGATCGAACGTCTGGCCATCGAGGATGTAATCCGTGAGCCCTTGTTGCAGCAGCTCGACCAGGAATTTCGTGGATCCGCCGCGGACGAAGCGCGCCTTCACGCCATCCTGCTTCATCATCTGTTTCAGATATTCGACGAATGCCAGCGCAATTCCGCCCGCTCCCGCCTGGAACGAGAATCCGTTCTTCATGATTCCCGTGTCTCGCAACAGCTGCGCCACCATCTCCGCGATGCGGAGACGGTCGGGGGAACGCGTGATTTGGGTGGTGCCGGAAACAATCTTCGCCGGATCGCCGATTGAATCTACCTGCACCACAAAATCGACGTTGTTGCCCTGAATCTGCCAAGGTACGCACGGAAACGGCACGAGATTATCGGTGACGACGATTACGCGGTCGGCGTAGGTCGAATCGGCCAGCGCAAAACCGAGCGAGCCGCAGGCTGATTTGCCATGCGAGCCATCCGCGTTGCCGAAAAAATCGGCGGTCGGGGCGGCGATTACGGCAATGTCGACGTGGACTTCTCCATCTTGAATTGCCTGGTAGCGGCCGCCATGGGAGCGCAGCACGCCCATGCCGCGCATCTTCCCTTGTGTGCAGTAGTCGCCCAACGGCCCGTTCATCGAGCCTTCGATGTGATGGATGACGCCTTTTTCCATCAGTTCGATGGCGCTTTTCTGGGACGGGAACGATGCGCTCGGGAACCATATCAAGTCCTTGACGCCGATCCTGGCGGCCGCTTCCAGCGCCATCAGCGCCACTTTGTCGCCGTCGCGCAGATGATGATGGTTCGAGATCACCATGCCGTCGCGAAGTCCGCACTCGCGCAGCGCCGTCTCCAGATCGGCCACGCGCTTGTCGCCGCTATCGGGGTAGTCTTTGTTCGAGCTGATCGCCGGCGCCGCCTTGCGCCCGCGCGGCTGATACTTTCCCACACCCGCGAACGGAGTCTGCGGTTGGCCGTTTGCCACCGTCGGCACGGTGCGTCCCGCCGCATTCTGCGCGAGTTCTATTCTTTCTTTCGCGTTTTCAGTCCCACTCACGAAATCGCTCCCATCGCTTTCGCACGCGCCACAAGTTTTAGCGCTCGTTGCACCACCGGCGGATCGATCATTTTTGAACCTAGACTCACGACGGCCAGTCCCTTGCTCTGCGCTTCTTCGAAGGCGGCAACCACTTTTTTCGCCTTTTCGATCTCGAGCGGCGTCGGCTGAAACGCCTCGTGGATGACGCGAATCTGCCCAGGATGGATGCAACCCATACCTTCGAATCCAGCCGCGCGCGAGGCTTCTCCCCATCGCCGCAGGCCATCCATATCGGCGACATCGCTAAAGACCGAGTCAATCGCCTGCACTCCCGCCGCGTGCGCGGCATTCACCACGCGTGACCTCGCATATTGCGACTCGTGGCCTTCGGTGGTTTTCACCACTCCGAGATCGGCGGTGTAGTCTTCGAGCCCAATGGTCAGCGCCACCACGTTTTCGCTCGCCGTCGCGACCGCAAACGCGTTCTCAATTCCCAGCGCCGACTCGAGGATTGGCATGATCCAGATTGGGCGGAGTATTCCGTTGCGCTGCTTGAGCTCGGCGATCATGCGATCCACTTCGCGTACCTGCTCGGGTTCTTCAACTTTCGGAATCAAAATCAGATCGGGACTTTCGCCGACAATTTCAGCCAAATCCTCGAGCCCCAGGGGCAATTGGTTGATGCGCACCATGCGCTCGCACGATCCGAGATCGACCGCCCGCAGGGTATTTCGCACCAGAATGCGGGCGGCATCTTTTTCGCCGCGATGCACGGAATCTTCCAGGTCGAGAATGACGGCGTCGGGCGCATGCAAGGAGGCGTTGATGTAGTACTTCGGCTCCGAGCCGGGCAGATAGAGGCGCGAGCGCCGCAGCCGGTCTTTGGGCGAGGGCGGCGGCAGCGGACGCTGCTCGGGCAGCGAGCGTTTTCCCAGCGTCATTCCAGCGCGCCGGGCCGCGGCCTCGATGCGAGCCGAGAGTATGAAAGGCAGCGCGCCCTCATCGTGAATGGCGACCTGCGCGTGCTGAATGCCCAGTTCAGCTAGAACTTCTCGCGCCTGTTCGAGGATCGCAGAGCCGTAATAGGGCGCAACCCGAGATTCCAAGGCGATCTCGACCCCGCCGCTGTCACGCGCTTCAAGCGCGACATGCGCATCCGACCGGACCTCTTTGCCCCAATGGCCTGCCTGGGCGGAATGCGGGGGCGTCGTCTCGACAGCGCTGCTCATAAAAAACCTCAACCACAGGGTACACAGAGAACCACGGGGAAAACCTGAGTCTCTGTGCCCGCTGGTTATCTAAAGCTTTTCCAAGATCGCATCCGTCATCTGCAGGGTGGTGGCCGCACCCTGACTGATTGCCTTCGGGCCGCCGGTAAAGCGCATCATATCGTATGTACGGACTTTGCCTTCTTGCACTACGTCTGTAATCGCCTTGCGGATGCGGCTCGCCTTTGCGTCTTCGCCGACATGATCGAGCATCATCGCCGCCGAAAGAATCATGGCGATTGGATTCACGATGGGCGGGTTCAGTTCCGCGTACTTGGGCGCGGATCCGTGCGTTGGTTCGAAGACGGCCACGTCGTCGCCTATGTTGCCCGAAGCCGCGAATCCGAGTCCGCCCACCAGCCCTGCGAAGGCGTCGGAAAGGATGTCGCCGAACAGATTCGAGGCGACAATGACGTTGTATTCTTCGGGATTCTTGTTCAGCCACATCAGCTGGGCGTCGATGTTCGTGGACCAGAGCGCGATGCCCGGATAATTCTTCGCGACTTCTTTCGCCACTTCTTCCATCATGCCTGAGGTTTCGCGCACGACATTGGGCTTTTCGCAAATGGTCACGCCCTTGAAGCCACGTTTCTTTGCGTATTCAAGGGCTGCCTTGACGATGCGCTGAGCCGCCTGGCGAGTGATGATGCGGCAACTGACGGCGATCTCGGGTCCGGGCACGTTGGCAAAAGCCTTGAAGCGAGGATGGCTGTTCAACGCGGCGCGGACGATCTCGGGAGGGTTCGTCCACTCCACACCGGCGTACATGCCTTCTGTGCCCTGGCGGAAAACGGTGGTGTCGATCTTCGGCTCGTCGAATCCGCCCGAGGTGTTCTTGCGGATGTAATTCAGCGGATTGCCGGTGAATCCGACGCAGGGACGCATGCAGATATCGAGATTGAATTTCTGGCGCATGGTGACGATGGGCGAGTAGTAGACGTAGCCCTTCCCTTGCAGTTCGGGCTTGAGTTCGGCTTGCGCGGCCTTGTTTGGCTTCGACGTGATTGCGCCGAAGAGACCGAGCTTGTGCTTGGTGAGGAGTTCGATGGTGCGATCCGGCAGGGCATTGCCCTGCGCGCACCAGCAGTCCCATCCGATATCGGCATGGATGTAGTCGGCGTCAAAGCCGACGGCTTTGAGAACCCGTAGTGATTCGGGCAGAACCTGGTTGCCGATGCCGTCGCCCGGCATGGTGATGACTGTGTATTTCGCCATAATGCTCCTTAAGAATGTCTACCGCCGAGACGCCGAGAAAACAGCAGGTCCTTCGCTTCGCTCAGGATGACAAGTTTCATTGCTACTGATTTATGTCACGCTCAACCGCGTCGCCACCAGGTTCTCCACGCCGCCGGCAATCACCAGCGACTGCGGCACGCTGCCCAGGGCCGGGAACGTAAATTTCTCTCCGCGCCAGTGGATTGTACTCGAAGTGAAATCGATATCAATGTCGTCGCCGGGAATCACCGTTTTCTCTTTGGCGGCGATCTCGGGCGCAAACTGCTCGCGTACTCGCGCCACAAACTCCGGGACTTCGATGCACAAGAAACCGTTGTTGAACGCATTCCGCAAATAGGTCTGCGAAAAGCTGGCCGCGATCACCAGCGGAATGCCTTTCGCTTTGAGGCACGTGACCGCCTGTTCGCGGCTCGATCCGGTGCCGAAGTTGAATTGGCTGACGATCACGTCACCCGCATTCGTGCGCGCAGCGAATTGCGGATCGTAATTCTCCATCACTACTTTCGCCATCATCTCCGGAGTCATGTCGTCGCGATAGGTGTAGTCCTTGCCATAGATCGCGTCGGTATTGACGTTATCCTGCGGCAAAAACACCAGACGGCCCTGCACGCGCTGCGGAAAGCCTGCCAGGATCTCCACTTTCTCAGCACCGCCCGCAGCCGCGGACAATTCTGTGTATGTGCGCTGCGGGGCGCGATTGGCGAACCCGTGGGGGCCACGAATATAGCCGGCGACCGCGGATGCCGCGACCACCTCGGGACTCGCCAGATAACATTTTGCATCGCGCGAGCCCATGCGACCTTTGAAATTTCGATTCGTCGCGGAGATTCCGACCTCGCCCGCCTCAAGCAGTCCCACGCCGAGGCCAATGCACGGGCCGCAGCCCGACGGTAGCGGCTGCGCGCCGGCATCTATCAACGTCTGCCAGACGCCGTTGCGCTCGGCATCTTCCTGCACCCATTTGCTGGCGGCGCTCAGGTAGAACTTAACGCCAGGGGCGATCTTTTTGCCCTTAAGAACCTTGGCGGCGGCGGCAAGATCTTCGGAACGCGAATTGACGCAGGAAATCAGGTAGGCCTTCTGGATCGCAACTTTCTTCTGCTCAATTTCCGCCAGCGACTGCATCGCTTGCACGGTGTCGGGTCCCGAGACGTGGGGCGTTATTTGCGCGAGATCGAGGGTAATGCGGGCCGCATACACTGCATCAGCATCAGGCACGAGAGGATTCTTTTCCCAGCCGTCGACGTCCTTCTCTGTGATTCGATCTACTCCGATCGCTTTCAGCCGCTGCTGAACGCCGCGCATGTAGGCAATCGTGACCGCATCCACGGGGAACCAGCCGACGAGCGGCCCCCATTCGGTTGTCATATTTGAGATTGAAAGCCGCGCGTCCATCGACAGCGAAGCCACTCCCGGCCCGGTGAACTCGACCGCCGCGTTCAGACACTCGTCGTGGTTGTAGAGTCCGCACAACGTGATGATGACGTCTTTACCGGTAACGCCCTCCGGCAACTTGCCTTCGAGGACGACCTGAATCGACCGCGGAATTTGCCACCAGAATTCGCCCGTGGCCCAAACCGCGGCCGCATCCGTGCGAACAATCGGCGTTCCGATTGCACCGAGCGCGCCATACATATTGGAATGGGAATCCGAAGCCACCACAAATGAACCGGGGACGACATATCCGCGCTCAACCATGATCTGGTGGCCAATGCCTGACCCGGCGGGATAGAAGTCGACGCCATGTTCTTTCGCGAAGGCTTCAATGGCGCGGTACTTCTTCAGGTTCGATTCGTCCTGGTTCTGGATGTCGTGATCGAGCGCGAACGTGAGCTGTTGCGGATTCTTCACCTTCTTCGCGCCGATGCCCTTGAACTTGCTCATTACTGCCGAGGTGTTGTCGTGCGTCATGCAGCGGTGCGGACGGATCGAGAGGAAATCTCCCGTGCGAAGCGGACGCGACGGTCCTTCGGCCATGTGTTTCTGCGCGATTTTCTCAACGATGGTCTGAGCCATGATGAACCCCCTATCTTTCAGCCCTTACGTTTCAACTCGAAATTCAAATACATCATCTGCCCGATGTGGTGATGAAGATGCGTCGCGCATTGCAGCATCATGTCGAAGCGGTCGCGGGCGTTCGCACCCACGGCCGTGTATTCCTTGGACCAGTCTTCCGCCGTTTGGCGGTTGATTGCGCCGAGCACCATCTCGATTGCCTGATCGAATTTCTTTAAGGCCTCGGCCTTGGGTTGCTGCGTTGTGTCTGAAAACTCCAGCGAACGATCTCGCACGTAGCCCGTGCCCGCGATCTGCGCCCCGATGTAGTAATTCAAGTTTCCGGTGAGATGCAGGACGAGATGGCCGAAGCTGTTGCCGAACGCGAAGGGTTTGATCCAGAACTGTTCTTCACTCAGTGGCACCGCCAGTTCGCGAAGTACGCTCGCGAGTTTTGAATATCGCGCCGTCAGGTCCGATGCAATCGTCGATTTCAAATCTGTCATATGGCTCCTGTGTCGGGTTAGCGGCGCTTCTTGCCGGTTTTCTTGCCTGCCTTCGCTTTCCCGTGCGCCCCTCTCCTTTTCACATCCGCTTTCATCAACGCCATCAGTTTCGAAACCGACCCACAGTTTTCCAGATTCCAGATCGCGGCAATCAGCTTGTCCTGCGCCTTCTTTGAGAGTACGCCGTCGGCTAGGGCGCGGAATTTTTCTTCGATCTCCGCGTCGCTCAGCGGGTTTCGCGGATCGCCCTTCGGATAATCGAGTTGCTTGGAGAATTTCCGCCCGTCAGTGGTCGTGATGTTCACGATCACCCGTTGCAGCGCCGGGAAGACTTTTTCGATTTCTGGATCCGCCACGACTTCCACTTTTTTGAGCTGCGCGCGAATCGTGGAGTCCATAATCTTGTTCATTTCGAATTGAGCCGGGGTTACCTGGCGATCGACGAGCGCGGCGGCAATTACGTAGGGCAGCGAATGGTCGGCTGTCTCTTTTGTGTGCGGATCGTACTTGCTCGGATCGGAAAGAATGTCGGCAGCGCGCGCCAGAGAACGGATCTGAATCTTCTCGACTTGGTCGGGATGCAGGTCGTTGCTCTTGACCAGGTCGAGCATGGCGGAGATTGGAGCGTGGGTGAGCGCTTCAGTGGGAAAGAACTTCATGCCGCATTGTGTGATGCGCCATGATTCGCCCAGGCCGTCGGTGAGGAGGTTGAGCTTCCAGTCGGGGCCGAGGCAGTGCACCAAACCTTCCTTGCCGTCGATCACGTGCTCGGGTCCGGTGTATCCCTTCTCCGCCAGAAGCGCAGCCAGAACGCCGCTTTGGGTGGCCATGGGATCGACGGTGTTTTTCATCATGGTCAACTTGCCAGATACCGCCGCGCCCAACGTGCAGTGGCGAGAAGCGGAAATGCCGATGGCGTGTTGAATCTGCTCCCAGGACAGGTGGAGCGCGCGACCCGCGACGATGGGCGAGGCGAAGGCGGTGAGCGTGGCGTGATGCCAGCCGCGCTCGCGGATGCCGGGGAATGCGGCTTCGCACAGACGCATCTCGAACTCGTGGCCGAGCACGAATCCGACAATCAGTTCCTTGCCGTCGCTTTTGGCGCGCTCGCACAAGGCCATTGCCGCGGGGAAAATGTCGGAGGGATGGGATGGGTCCTGCTTCCAGTAAATGTCGTTGTAATCCATGCAGCGGATCATCAAGGCGTTGGCTAACGACGCGGAAACGGCATCGATCTTCTCGCCGGTGCCGATCACGGTCGCTGGGCCGCGCCCGGCAATCTCTTTGAGTACTTCGAGCGCAATGATCACGTCATGCTGCTGGAATCCGCCGAGGGCGCAGCCTACGGAGTCGAGCAGAAAGCGCTTGGCTTGATAGACCGCGTCTTGCGAGAGCTGCTTGTATTCCAGTTTCGCGGCCCATTGCGCCATCTTTGCCGTGATCGTTTCTTTCGTTACAGGTGCTGGTTGCGCTGCCACAGGCTTCTCCTTGATCAGTGATTGTTAGTTGTCGTCCCGAGCGAAACGAATTGCAGGTGCCCCGCTTCGCTCGGAATGACAAGAGGTTTGGAGACTCACTTTAGCTTCACGTTTTTCGGATTCTTGAACGGCAAGAACGCCATAAAGTCGGCGTGATGCACGATGAACGCTTCGGTTGTGCGCTTCACCAGATCGCCTTCGGCGGCGTGAGCGGCGATGATGTGGCAGACTGCGTCTGGGACTCCGCACTCCATTGCCAGAGCGACTCCGGTGAAGGGATGGCGCAAGGCTTCTCCGCGCTCGCTTTGGCGGCTTTTGCCGTCGGGGCCGATTTCATATTCGAGCAACTTGCCAACGTCGGCGAGAATCGCGCCGGCGATTACCACGTCGGAGTCGATGGGCAGAGCGCGACCCATGAAATCCGTCATCGCTTTCGCGCTGTCGCGCGCAATGTGGACCACGCAGCGTTTGTGCTCCATGAAGGTGATTGGGCAGTTTGGGACTAGCAGCGTAAAGGGAATCTGGTTCAGGTCGGCTGGTTTCAACGGACTGCGCTCCAGCGCTTTGATCCAGGCTTGCGTGACCTGCTCACGCAGCTTGGCATCGCTGATCCACTGAATTTCCGGCCACAGTTGTTCGACGGCCTCGCGCATGCAGCCCCCCTCACAAGACTCACTAGACTATCGGAGTCGGAGCGGATGCGTCGAGGAGAATCCCTTCGTTTGTTCGAGACCGCGGGTCATTTTCCGGGGAGAGTCCTAGTCAATGGGCAACAGCACAATGTTGCAGCCCGGGGTGCCGCAATTCACGATTCCGCGGCGAACAATTTTTATGGAGGAGGCGTCGGGAAAGCGCACGGGAAAGTCTTTCTCGCGTATTTGTTCGCCTGCGCGGCGAAGGGTCTCGTCGCCTTCCACGAACTCGGCGCGCTCGGGGCGCGGCGAGCTGTCGAAGACGAGATTGAAACGCGCCGACGACGTCTTGGGGGGGATCGCGTCCGACTTTATCTGGTCCAGCTTTATCTGACCCAGCTTCACGGTGCGCGACTCGATCAACTCGGCCTTCGCTGACGCGATCTCCTTGTCCGTCGCGCTTCCCGCCGGGGTACCTGCGTCGGCGGCAGGCGCGGACAGGAGTGTCCGCGCTACACGATCCAGGCGCGAGCGCGAATCCTGCACCTCATTCGGGCTGCCGCCTGCGGCTACCGCTAGGGCATACATGTGACGAGCTTTTTCGGGCTGGCCCTGCTTTTCGAATACCTGTCCCAGGCGGTTCGCGACGGTTCCGGACTGGCTTAGAAGCCACGCCGACTGGAGAAACTGCATGGCGGACAAGTTTTCGCCGCGCTGGAATTTTGCCCATCCCATGCGCGCCCAGGCCAGCGCAACCAGACGCATCGAGGAAAATGCCGACGGACCGAGGCGGTCGAGTTCTCCGGAGTCGAATTGTCCGCCGATGTCGTAGAGGACCTGCTGGGCGTCGTTCTCGGTCTGGGTGGGATCGATGTCGCTGCGTAAGGCGGCCGCGTAGATGTCCTGGTTGGAATTTACGGCCTCGCTGCCGGTGAGACCTTTCATCAGTTCTTGCGCTTTCGATTTCTCTCCCAAGCGATCGTAGACTTGCGCCAGAGCCATCTTTGTTTCCGGGTCGTCGGGAGGCAGCGCCACCGATGCTTCGAGTTCGGCGCGGGCGTCGGCATCTTTTCCCAGCTGCGACAGCAAAAGGCCTAGATTTTTTAGCGTTGTCTTGTCGTAGGGAGTTATCTCCAATTGCTTGCGGAAGGCCGCGATTGCGTCGTCGGGCTTGCCGGTTTGTTGCAGTTCCATGGCCAGGTCGCCGTTGGCGCGTTTGTGATTGGGATCGAGTTCGATCTGTTTGCGGAAGGCGGCGATCGCCTCGGCATGATGGTTGGCTCCGGCGTAGGCTTGGCCGAGGTCGTACCAGGCGTCTTTCACGCTCATGTCCGCGTCGACAGCGCGCTTTAGCAGGTCAATCGCGGTGCGATAATCCTTGCTCTGTAGCGCCTTGACTCCTGCTTTTTGCAATTCCGCCGGCGTGCCCTCGAGCTTCGAAGCCGCCTGCGTTCCCTGGCCCGACGGGGTCAGGATGGTGCAGGACAAAAGCTGGTCTTCGTCGCTGTGGGCGGCGTTGCGAAACGATTCGTAATCGGCGCGCCGCGCCGCCGCGAGTTCGTTTGTCTTCACGACCAATTTGCGCTCGCCTTCCAGAATTCCCGCGCTGAGCGAATACGAGGACGAATAATCTCCGTAGTCTCGCGACATTTTCACGGCGGTTGGCGTGCGCACGGTGTAGTTGGGAGGGAACTGCAAACGGACGCGGTAGTCCATGTCTCCCGCGGGACCGATGTCGAGGGGCTCGGTGCTTTTCTCCGAAGCTCGAATCGCGGGCAACCCCAGCGGCGGGATCGGACGAAAATTTACGCTTGCCGCAGGCACGACAAAATACCGGTCCTGATGCAGGTGGTACTTCAGATGAAAAGGCTTGCTCGTGTCTTCGATGGGATCGAGTTGAACCTGGTCCACGTCACCGGGCAAGCCCCAACCGGCGGAGAGCATTTTCACAAAATCCTTCCACTGGGCCTGCGAATAGCGGCGAAAGCTGGCGCGCAGCGGCCAGTCGCGATCTCCCTGGGCAGTGACCTCAAGCGTGGCATCGAGGGCGCCAAACTCGGTGAACTTGCCGTCGAGGGTGAAATGCATAAAAGTCTTGATCGGTGAGTCGGCCGGCGTCCGCTGCAAGCCTCCTTCACTATCCTCCGACGCGAGCACGGCTTGCTTGTTGCGCAACTGATAGAGGATCAGGCCGAAGGGCGTAACTTCGGGCGTGGTATCGAGCCAGGTCAGGGCCGTTCCCGATCCCAGGCGCGCGGCGGTGATCACGTGATCGAACTGGGCGGGCGAAGGAACGTCCACATCCAATTTGCGCGAGCTGTTGATGAGCACCGGATAACTCTGAATGCCCTCGGCGCGCAGCATGGCGGAAAAGAGCGTGTGCTTGTCTTTGCAGTCGCCATAGCCGTTCTGGAGAACGTCGGAGGCGGAGTGCGGCTGATAGCGCCCGACTCCTAGCGAGATGCTGACGTAGCGGATATTGGGGGCCACGAAATCATAGAGGCGGCGCGCCTTTTCGGTGGGTGTGTCCGCTCCCTTGGTGAGTTCGTCGGCCTTTTTTCGCACGCTGTCGTCGACCGTCATGCGCTCTCCCTGTAGCTTGGCGTACCACTGTGCAACCTGCTTCCAGTCGGTGAAGGTCGTCAACTGCACGTCGGGACCGGCGTCCTCGTCTTCATCTCTATCTTTATCTTTCTCTTTATCGCGATCGGGTTCGATGTCGTTCACGGACCAGGTGTAAATGCGGCGGTCTGCGGTTTCGTGAATTTCAGGCTGACGCTTTGGGGTCTTGAGCTTCACTTCGCGCGATTTGGGGACGTCAATCTCCAGCCGGTCTTCATGAACCACGATTCCCTTGGGGAAGGTGTGCTCGTACCAGAAATTTCCGGGGGCGAGAGGGGTGAGAGTGCGGGTGACGGTGCGGTATTCGAGGGTGTCTCCGGGGCGCAAGGCGACGACGGAAATGTGCCGCTGCCGGTAGTCGCTGTACATGGGAGCTTCTTTCAGCACGTCGGGAGCGAAATCCTGCGCGGTCGATTCCGGCGTTACCACCACCTGGCCATCGGGCTTGCGCACGCGGACATATTCGACATCGAGGTTTTCGGTGGCCGAGGAGTATCCGAAGATCAGCTGTCCGAATTCTTCGACGCCTGCCTGGCTCTGAATGAGCATCACGGCCTCGGTTTCGCTGACTTCGGTGCCGTCGTTTTCAAAGCGGACGCGATTCAGAATCCGTTCTAAGATCGCGGCCTCGTCGGCCTGATTGACTCCGGGCTTGGGCGGATTTGGGGCTTGAGCAAGAGAGCCCTTGGGAATCGAGCCGACAAGCAAGCCGACGAATAAGACGAAAACCAGAGCGTGCGAAACGCGAGAAGGCATATTGCAGTTCTTTTACGCTGTGGCCAGCGTAAAATCAAACGAACATCAAGGCGAACGGCAAGGCGAATGACGATGAATCCAAGGCAGACAATTTGGGCGCTTGCGGTCGTACTTTGTTTCTGCAGCCTGCTTGCCGCGCAAGGTCTCCCCTTGGCGGTGGGGAACGAACCTCTGCCACCAATCGAGGTCGGAGTGGAGTTTCATTTTTTCCTGCGTGCCTCGGGCGGCGTTCCACCTTATGTATGGAGCGTAGCCGATGGAGAGCTTCCCGACGGAGTTATGCTCACCCCGGAGGGCCTGCTCCACGGGCGTCCTACGAAGGCTGGGGCTTTCGATGTGACGCTCAGAGTCGAAGACTCGGGCCATCCCGCTCACACCCTGAGCAAGCCATTCCGGGCCGAGGTTTCCGCACCGCTGTTGCTGGAATGGGCGGAGCCTCCCAAGGTGCGCGACAACCGCATCGATGGCGTCGTCCAGGTCTCCAATAGTTCGACCGACATCTTCGATCTGACCTTCATCGTAGAAGCCGTCGCCGAGGACGGGCGCGCGACAGCGATTGGCTACGAGCATTTCAAGCTGAAGCCGGGCACGACGGACTTCAAGATTCCTTTCGGCAACACTCTTCCGCATGGCGCCTACACGATCAATGCCGATGCGATTGCGGAGGTCGCCGCCCGGAACGCCATCCTTCGCCAGAGACTCGAAACCCCGCGGCCCTTGCAGGTCGTACAGGGACCGTAGCGGAGGTGCCGCCGGGTACGCAAGTTATTTGCGGTTCCCGTGCTATCCTGATTATCTTGAGGCAGTTGCACTGGGTTGTGTGGCGAAGACGCCGCCGTAAGAACTCTGTCGTTCGTATGGAGCTTTTTCTCAATCTGTGTTGGCTATCGCTGCTGGCGCCCTCCTATTTTTTGTGGCGGCAGCGCAGTTTTTTGCCCGCGCCCAATCGCCGAGGAAGAAGTTCATCCGTTTCTCCGCTGGTGTTTCTGTGCGTTCTTGGTTGCGCGCTCGTTCTGTTGTTTCCGGTGATCTCGGCCAGCGACGATCTGCACGCTATGCGGGCCGAGATGGAAGAATCGTCTCCCGGTAAACGCGGCATCTGCCAGGTTGCGGGAGAAAAGGTTGCGATCGGGCATGGTCGAGGGCAGAATCTCTCCGCAGTTGTAGCCATCGCTGCTTCGCTAGGGCTCACTAGCGAAACCTGGCAGGAGTCTGCAATCGTTTCTATTGCTCTGCCCCAAGCCCCGTCGATTCTTCGCTCTAGCCGCGCTCCTCCCGCCTCCCGCCTCGTGTAGTTCGCTCGGCAGCCGACTCGTTGCATCCAAGAAGTGACGGCGGCGAATTGACGGCAGCCATTCCTCGTCAGCTTGCGAAATTGTTACGAGGGATCCCGCATACGCATAGGGGCCGGCGCCAAATGGATGGTGGCCGTACCACATCGAAGCACGCCTTCGGAAAATCCGGAGGCGGTGACGGAGTTACTGGATGCGCAAACAAATCCAGCGCTGTTTCTGGTTCTCGGTCCTGGTGTTCGGAGCCGCGGCGTCTTTATCGGCGCAGACGGCGCCGACGCAGACGCCTGTCCCACAGCCAGCCCAGAGTTGGACCTGGGAGAACGTGAAAGCTCGTTTCGAGCAGAACAACCCCACCCTGCTGGCGGACAAGCTGAATATCGACGAATCCAAGGCGCAAGAGATCACCGCGCATCTTCGTCCGAATCCGCAACTGGGGCTGCTGTCCGATCAAATTGCTCCTCTTAATTTGGGAACACAGCACGGGCCCTTCGCGTATTTGCTGCCGTCGGCGACGGTCAGCTACCTGATCGAGCGGGATCACAAACGCGGATTGCGGCTGGAGAGCGCACAGAAAGCGACGGGAATCGCGGTTTCCGCCCATGCAGAAATGGAGCGGACCTTGCTGTTCAATCTGCGCAGCGCGTTTGTTTCAACGCTGCAAGCGAAAGCCGTGCTGAAACTAGCAAACGACAACCTGGCGTACTACGACCACGTGCTCGAGATCAGCCGGGATCGTTTCGTTGCCGGCGACATTGCGCGAATCGATCTTGATCGGCTGGAACTACAGCGGGTGCAGTATGAATCTGACGTGCAAACCGCTTTGGTCAATCTGCGCACGGCAAAAATTCAGCTGCTCACGCTGCTCAACGACCGCGCTCCGATTGAACAGTTCGACGTAAACGGTCCGTTCGACTTCAGCGACCAACTGTCGTCGCAGGATGATTTCCGGAAGATCGCGCTCGATACGCGCCCGGACTTGCGGTCTGCGGTCGAGGCCGTCGACAAAGCTCAGACGGATCACAAACTGGCTGTTGCCAACGGATCCACAGACCCGACGATCAGCGTGGACGCGGGACGGAATCCGCCGATTGATTTCTATTTTGGCGTGGGGGTCGAGATTCCGTTGCGCATCTTCGACCGGAATCAAGGCGAGAAACTGCGCACCAAGTTGGATATCGAACGAAATCAGAGGCTGCTGGATGCCGCGCAGGCGCTGGTGTTCAGCGATGTCGATTCCGCCTACGCGATGGTGAACAGCAATATGATTCTGCTGCAGCCTTATAAAGCGAAATATCTGCAGCAGGCGGTTCGAGTCCGCGACACGGTGTTCTTTTCGTACCAGCATGGCGGCGCGTCGCTGCTCGATTTTCTGAATGCGCAAAGCGATTACCGCACCGTCGAACTCAGCTACGTGAACCTGGTGGGTGCGTACTTGACCGCCGCGGCCCAGTTGAATATGGCCGTCGGCCGGGAGGTGATCCAATGAGAAGGAAAAGATTCGCGGGTCCGATGCTGGTGGCAACTCTTTGTTTGTCGCTGAGCTTGCTCGGCGTCGGTTGCCTGGTGGGTTGCAACGACGGCAAAGCCGATCCGAAGGCCGAAGCGCCGCCCAAGGCGACCGTCGAGCCTGATCTGGACGCCAACAATTTTAAAGTGGATCATCCGGACCAGTTCCCGTTGGTGACAGCGGTTGAGCACAAGGCTGCGCCGACGCTGAACGTCACGGGCGTGGTGCAGCCCGATATCTCGCGCGCAGTGCCTGTGATTTCGCTGGCTGCGGGACGAGTTGTCGAAATCAAGGCCCGTCTAGGTGACACGGTGAAGAAGGGCCAGTTGTTGCTCAGGGTGCAGAGCAACGATGTTTCCGGAGCTTATCAAACGTATCGCAAGGCCGAGAACGATGAGCGGCTGGCGCGCATACAACTCGAACGGGCGCAGACTCTTTACGACAAGGGCGCCATTGCCAAGAGCGCCCTCGAACAAGCGGAGGGCACAGAGCAGGACGCCAAGGCCGATCTCGATGCAGCAACCGAACAACTTCGGCTTCTCGGCATCGACAAAGATCATCCCTCGGGAGTGGTCGACATCTTTGCGCCGATTTCGGGTGTGATTACCGACCAGCAAGTGACTAACGCGTCGGGCGTGCAAGGTTTGGGTGCTCCCAATCCCTTCACCATCTCCGACCTTTCTTATGTGTGGATCATCTGCGACGTTTACGAAAACGATCTCGACGCCGTACATGCGGGCGAGTATGCGGATATTCACTTGACCGCTTATCCCAACCAGGTCTTGAAAGGGCGAATCGGTAACATCCTGCCGGTTCTCGATCCCACGATCCACACGGCCAAGGTTCGGCTCGAAGTCGCCAACCCCGGCATGATGCGGGTGGGCATGTTCGTCACGGCCACGTTCTACGGGAAGCAATCCGAAACGCGGGCTTCCGTTCCCGCCGCGGCCATTCTGCATTTGCACGATCGCGAGTGGGTCTATACGCCAGTTCCGGCGAGCGCCGGGCACTTCAAACGCCTGGAGGTGGTGACGGGGAGCATGCTTCCCGGCAACATGCAGGAAGTTGTTTCGGGAATCAAGCCCGGAGAGCAAGTGGTATCGAATGCTCTGGTACTGCAAAACACGGTGGAGCAATAGATGATTCGCCGCGTCGTTGACTTTGCTCTCGACAACCGCCTGCTGGTTCTGGGTTTCGCAGTGCTGCTTTTTGCCGGCGGCATGGTCGCGTTCCATCACCTCCCGATCGAGGCCTATCCCGACGTGGCCGACAACTATGTCGAGGTCATCACGCAGTGGCCGGGGATATCGGCGGAACAAATCGAGCAGCAGGTAACGATTCCGCTGGAAATCGTCATGAACGGCATTCCGCATGTCGTGCATCTGCGGTCGTTCTCGCTGTTTGGGCTCTCCGACATCAAGCTGATTTTCGACGACGAATCGGACAACGACTGGAACCGGGAGCGGGTTCTAGAGCGGCTGAGCCAGGTTACGCTGCCGCCGGGCGTCAACCCGCAAATGGGTACGGATTGGAGTCCAGTGGGGCAGATTTATTTCTTCACCCTGCACAGCACCAACCCGGCCTATGACGCGATGGAGCTGAAAGCGCTTGAGGATTGGGTCGTCGAAAAGAGCTTCAAATCTGTACCGAATATCGTGGATGTTGCCAGTTTCGGCGGCCCCACCCGCGAATACCAGGTTCGCGTCGACCCCAACAAACTCATCGCCTATGGCCTGAGCCTGGCCCAGGTCGAGCAGCAACTCACCAATAACAATGTCAACGCAGGCGGAAGCTTCATCCAGGAAGGCTTGCAGCAGATCAACGTGCGCTCCGTCGGATTGGTGGACCGCGCCCAGGACATCGAACGTACGGTGATCGTAAGCAAGAACGGCACCCCTCTGCGGGTCAAAGACATTGCGGTCGTTTCGCAAGGTCCGAAGATTCGGCTCGGTCAGTTTGCGCG
>Ga0302201_10000910_pt1 | contig 26602 bp, 24 predicted proteins | sample II_Bog_N3_2_FD_194586 | JGI IMG/M metagenome (GOLD analysis project Ga0302201, IMG submission 194586) | Peat permafrost microbial communities from Stordalen Mire near Abisko, Sweden - II_Bog_N3_2 | ecosystem: Environmental > Terrestrial > Soil > Wetlands > Peat | place: Sweden: Abisko... | reverse complement strand
AGATCACTCCCGACAATGCACAAGCTTGGTTCCGGTTTTCCGGATACGGAGTACACCTATGAGAGAAACGCTCTAGGGTGGGAAAGCATGATCTCCATCCTCGCCAGATCGGGAATCCCTAACCCCTAACCCCTAATCCCTAACCCCTGTCATTGCAGTATCGGAATCCCCGCAATCCGCTGTTTCCACTCGGTAGGGCCGGTCTGGTGAACGCTGCTTCCCTTGCAGTCCACCGCCACCGTCACCGGCATGTCGTGCACATCGAACTCGTAGATCGCTTCCATGCCCAGTTCCGCAAAGGCCATCACCCGCGAGCCGTGAATGGCCTTTGACACCAGGTAGGCCGCGCCGCCCACCGCCATCAGGTACACCGCGCCAAACTCGCGGATGGCGTCGATGGCCACCGGCCCCCGCTCGGCCTTGCCCACCATGCCCAGCAGGCCCGTCTCGGCCAGCATCTGGCGGGTGAACTTGTCCATGCGCGTGGCGGTCGTCGGCCCCGCCGGCCCCACCACCTCCTCGCGCACCGGGTCCACCGGTCCCACATAGTAGATAAAGCGCCCGCGGAAGTCCACCGGCAGCTTTTCTCCGCGGTCCAGCATCTCTGTCAATCTCTGGTGGGCGGCGTCGCGCCCGGTCAGCAGCTTGCCGCTCAAGAGCAGCACTTCGCCCGGCTTCCAGGTGGCCGCTTCCGCGCGGGTCACCGTGTCCAGGTTCACCCGCCGCGCGGTGGAAACGTCGTAGGTCAGCTTGGGCCAGAGATCGAGGTTGGGAGGGTCCAGATACACCGGCCCCGAGCCGTCCAGCACAAAGTCCGCGTGGCGCGTGGCAGCGCAGTTGGGAATCATGGCCACCGGCAGGTTGGCGGCGTGGGTGGGGTAGTCGCGCACCTTCACGTCCAGAACGGTCGTCAGCCCGCCCAGCCCCTGCGCGCCAATGCCCAGCCGGTTCACCTTGTCATAAAGCTCCAGGCGCAGTTCCTCAGCGCGGTTCTTCGGGCCGCGCGCCTGCAACTCTTGGATGTCGATTGGGTCCATCAGCGACTCTTTGGCCAGCAGCATGGCCTTCTCCGCCGTGCCGCCAATGCCGATGCCCAGCATCCCCGGCGGGCACCATCCCGCGCCCATGGTGGGCACGGTCTTCAGCACCCAATCCACAACGGAATCCGAGGGGTTGAGCATGATGAACTTGGCCTTTGCCTCCGAGCCCCCGCCCTTGGCCGCCACCGTCACCTCCACCGTTGCGCCCTTCACCAGTTCCACGCTGACCACAGCCGGCGTGTTGTCTTTGGTGTTGGTCCGCTTGCCCGCCGGGTCGGCCAGGATGGACGCCCGCAGCTTGTTGTCCGGGTCAAGATAGGCCCGCCGCACACCTTCATCCACCATCTGCTGAATGTCTTTGGTCTCTTCGCCGGGACCGGGCTCGAAATGCACGTCCAAGCCCACCTTCAGAAAAACGGTCACAATGCCGGTGTCCTGGCAGATGGGCCGGTGCCCTTCGGCGCACATGCGGCTGTTGATGAGAATCTGCGCAATGGCATCCTTGGCTGCCGGCGACTCTTCCAGCTCGTACGCCTTGGCCAGGCTGGTGATGAAGTCCACTGGATGGTAGTAGCTGATGTACTGCAACGCGCCCGCAACGCTGGCGATGAAATCTTCCTGTCGGATGACAGTCATGGGGAAGCTCCTCGGAATTCTGACGCTACTAGGGTAAAGGATACGAGGCAGGGCTGGCTGGGCAGGCCGGAGACGGCTTCGCCTGGCTCCGAGGTTTGGAGTGCCCAGTGTGTGCCGTCAGGGCATCGCCGATTGATCAACCACCGCAAGCGGCTGTAGGGGGTCATCTCCGAGTTGGCGGTCATGCGCACACTATCTTCCTGTGTCTTTTGTGTGCTAGCATCTGGCCTTCCCCGGCGCTTTCCCATGCACTCAATTTGGAGGTCCCTATGTTTACCACTGACTCTGGCGATGTGAGAAACAGTGTAAAGACCAAGTCGGTCCTGATCGCGGTGGCCGTCTACCTGGTCCTGGGCATTGTCACCCTGGGCGCAATCCTCTTGCTCCTGCTGATCTTCGGCCTCCTGGCCCATTCCATCTGTAAAAAAGAGATTGAGGCCGTCCGCCGCAACTCGACCGCATTCAACAAAGCGTTCCCATTCAGGTACTACGGCGAGTCCTTCGGCGATTTCCAGCATGTCTTCTACCACCAGGAGAACCTGGAAAACGAAATCGTGGCGGCTATCGACCGCGAACTGAAGGCCAGAACTCCAGCCTCCGCCCTGGAAACCGTGACCATCACCGACATCGACAAGGATCTCACCGCTCCAGAAAACCGTGAGTTCAAGAAGTCCGATTGCGGGCGGACCCGGAGAGGAACGTCGATTACCCTGTTGCTCAAGCTTTCTCTCTACGGCGGTATGCAGTCCATCCGCTGGTGGGTGCTGGCGGGTGGCTACGTGGACAAGAACAAGCAATTCAATTTCGTGGCATACGCACCCTTTACCCTTTGGCGCTGGATATTTCCCTACCTGCGCAAGGAGTACGACGTGCTTTCGCGCATCCGGACCATCAATGCTGCGTCCTACAACGACATGGATGTCATGACCCAGATCCGCTGCCTCCACGAGGCGGTTTTCAGCGCCATGGTCGGCGAACTGGAGAAGAACGGCATCGACACCAGCGACATCAAGGCCCAGCGCATGGGCGTGATGAACATCAACATCTCCGGCGGCCGCGTGAACATGGGCAACGTGGTTCAGGGCGCCGGGAACCAGGTTGCCGCGACGATGGCGGGAGGCAAACGATGAGCGAGGGCAAGATCAACATCGCCATCTCCGGAGGTAACGCCAATTTCGGCAATGTGACTCAAGGCAACCACAACACCAGCAGCGTTCAATCGCAAACCATAACCGGCCAGGCCGAGCAGGCCTTTACCGAGTTCTTCGCCGGCCTGGAGGAATGCCGTTCCCGCAATGACCAGCAGGCGACACAGATTGATGCCTTGAAGGATGAAATGGCCGCCTTGAAGGCCGCGCTGGAGCAAAACCCGGAGAGCAGGAAAGGCTCCCTGCTCGATAAGGCAAAAGCGCTCTACGACAAATACGGCTGGGCAGCCGGCCTGCTTAAAAAGATCTTCGTCGTCCTGCTCCCCGGATGGCTGCCGTAGCTGATCCGGCAACTAAATACTGCGTGGGTGCCCCATCCTTTCCCGCGTTTTGTGCGGGAAAGGGTGGGAAGGAATGTCACTCTTTTCTTGCCGGATCAATAGCTGACGGGACCTGGTTGCCTAAATCGGGTCTTGCAAGGGCGCGGCCGGGTAGCATCTGGGTGCCGCGCCATTAGAGAGGCCCATGGAACCCCGGACTTTACAGGCTGCGGAAAGGCTCAATCTGGAGGGAGGCGGGGTTTCAACCCCCGCATCAGGCCGGCAAAAGCAACGCGGGCTTTAGCCACAGAGGGACATTTTTCGGGAGATCCACCCGTAATTCGCCCTTTTTCCGCAGCCTGTTTAGCCCCTGAGGGACTGCCCGCCCCACACCAGGAACGTATGCTGAGAGCCCTTGGCGGCTAATCTCCGAGTTGGGCGACAATACATCCGGAGAAGCGTTCAGACCCTTTACAGCGTTGTCAAAGAGACGCATTTTAGGCAGTTACATGCTACTTGGCCTTGTGGGTCCTTTTCGCTCGTGGCGCACTATTACCGGCAAAGAGGATGTTACCAATTGGTTCCTTCTCTTCACATCGCAAAACGGAAGGGTGTGCTACCATCGGTGCCGAATCAGCTTGGAAACCAGTAGGAGAGGCGCGATGAAGTGGGAATACAAGATTGTTCGGATTCCAATGTCAGGAAAGCTTGAAAGAGCCGTCGACGAGTTGAATGCGCTAGGTTCCGAGGGGTGGGAAGCTGTCTCCTTTTGGGTGGACGCGATCTCCACCCAGGTCCTGCTGAAACGGGGTAGCAAAGGATAGAAGGGGCCAAGCCAGTTGCTCATCTCGTGACAGCCGTTCATTGGCGCCATTCTCTGCGGTCTGCGCGAATGTTCATTCGGTTCGACTCCGGGAGGATGGCCGCCAAACCAGACATAGCTCCTGATTGGCCGGTTAACAGCCCGATGCACTTATCGCACGGCTCTGCGGGTATTTCCCGGCTCCCAGCTGGACGTTTTTCCTGGCTTCGCGCGCGGACCGCACTAAATAGCCGCCGTTTGCCCGGCCGCAGCCGCCGGTTGGGGCCCGTCTGGAATGAAGAGCTGGAACATCGTCCCGGAGCTCCTTCCCTGCACCGGCGTGCGGCTGCGCAGATGCACCAGCCCATGGTGCTTGACGATGATTTCGTGGCTCACCCACAGGCCCAGGCCGGTTCCCGTCACTTCCTTGGTGGTAAAGAAGGCCTCAAAGGCGCGCTCGGCGACCGCCGGCTCCATGCCCGCTCCGGTATCGGCCACCGTAAAGCGAACGCCGGTCTGCTCCGGGCTCTTCCAGTTGCGCGAACGACGGGCGCGCACCATCAGGCGGCCGCCGGCGCTGGTGGCGTCGATGGCGTTGCCCACCAGGTTGGCAAACACCTGGCGGATCTCTCCGGCAAAGCAGAACAGGTCCAGCGCCGGGTCGTAGTCCCGCTCCACCTGAATGTTGAGGGCCTTCAGCCGGCTCTGATGAAGGCGGAGCACGGAGTCCAGCAGTTCGGCCATGCTGGCGCGGGTGGGCAGCGTGGACTGGCGGTAGAAGCGCAGCGTCTGCTGGGTGATATCCGCAATGCGCTGGGCCTCGGCTTCGGCCATCACCACGTAATTGAGCGCCGGGTCCTCAAGCTGGCAAAACTTGCGCAGCAGGTAAAGCAGGTTGGTGATGGCCTCCAGCGGATTGTTGATCTCGTGGGCGATGGAGGCCGCCAAACGCCCGGTGGCGGCCAGCTTTTCAGTCTTGCGCAGGGTCTCTTCGGCGCGTTTCCGCCGGGTGGCGTCCAGGACGATGACGCCCACCCAGCGCACCTGCTGGGGAGCGGTTCGCACCGGGTAGGCGCTGACCAGCCAGGTCCAGGGCTCTGCCGGCTTGCCACGCTGGCCGCTGAGCTCCAGGTCGTGCACCGGCTCTTCCTCGGCAAAGACGCGCAGCACCGTCTCTTCCAGTTCCCGGGCCGCCGGTTGAGCCAAAAGCTCGGGCAGTGTTCGCCCCAGGTAGCGGCCGAGCGGGACCCCCGTCATGGTGGAAAAGGCCTGATTCACCCGCACAAACCGCGAGCGGCGGTCAAAGAAAGCTAGGCCGATGGGCGCGTTGGCCAGCATCGAGTCCAGCAGCGCCAGCGTATCGCTCAGGCCCGAGCGCTGCTCCGCCAGCGATGCAACCATGAGGTTGAAGGCTTCAATCAGGTCGCCGATCTCGTTGTGCACGACCACCGGCAGAGGGAAGGAGCCGCTGCTCTCAGGAGAACGCATCAGGGCGCGCGTGCCGCGGTGCAGAATGGCCAGCGGGCCAGAGATGGAGCGGGCCATCCAGAAGACCAGCAGCGCCGAAGCCACAATCCAGATGAGTCCAAAGATGATAGTGGCGTGCAGAATGGCGCCGATCTGTCCATGGTCCCAGTCGCGATCCGTCTCCACCCACGCATAGCCGCGCAGACTGCCGCTCACATAGATGGCATCCACGCCCTCCCAGCGATCGCGGCCCACGGCAAAGACCCTTGGCTCCTCGTGGCGGATGAGCGGAATCTGGGCGCGCTCTGCCGGTCCGAGCGTCACCTGGGCCGGCTCGCCCTGGCTGGCGAAGAGTACGTTGCCGGCCCGGTCAGTGACCTTCACCAAAGCCACATCGGGCGCCTCGCCCATCATCTTCACTGACCGCGCCCCCCAGGCGGGCCGCTGTTGCACCATCGCCTCCTGGACCTGCATTGCAACCGCAGCCGCCTGGAATGCCAGGCGCTGCTCGGCGTGCAGATAGACCTCGCGCCCCTGTTGGCGAATCAGCACCACCCCAAACAGCCCCAGGGAAAGGGCCTCAAGCAGCACCAGGCCGGCCAGCATCTGCCACCGAATCGATCTCGGCCACCAGTGCAAGCGCAAGTCAGGACCTCCGGGTGGAATCGGGGTCCCAGTTTACTGGATTATCGGCGCAACCGGCGTCTTATTTTCGCTTGGCCGCCAATGCCGCGGCGATCTGGCGGCCATGGAAGCGGCCGTTCTCAATGAAGATTTCGTTGGTGCGCGAACCAGCCACGATCACCCCGGCCAGATAGATGCCCGGCACATTGCTCTCCAGCGTCTCCCGGTCGCAGACCGGCAGCCGGTCCGGCCCTTCGAAACGAATCCCCAGCCGGGCCAGGAAGTCGAAATCGGGATGATAGCCGGTCATGGCAAAGACAAAATCGTTTTTCAGGGTCTCGCAACCCTGTGCAGTCTCTACCACCACCGTGTCCGGCGTAATCTCAACCACCCGCGCGTTGAAGTGCGCCTTGATTTCGCCATTCTGGATGCGGTTTTCAATGTCCGGCTTGATCCAGTACTTCACATGGCGATGCATCTCGCTGCCGCGGTGGACCAGCGTGACCCGCGCCCCGCTGCGCCACAGCTCCAGCGCGGCAATGGCCGAGGAGTTCTTGCCGCCGATCACCACCACGTCCATCTCGAAGTAGGGATGGGGATCGTCGTAGTAGTGATGCACCTTGCTCAGCTTCTCGCCGGGAATGTGCAGGTGATTGGGCAGGTCGTAGTAGCCGGTGGCGATGGCCAGATGGCGGGCATACAGCTCGCCCGGACGGCCAAAGCGGTCCTCGGTGTGCACGGTGAAGGCTCCGCTGGCGCCCTCCACCCGCTCCACGCGGTGATATTGGCGGATATCCAGCCGGTAGTGGGCCGCCACCAGCCGGTAGTACTGCAGCGCCTCGTCGCGGCTGGGCTTGGGGTTGGGGCTGGGAAAGGGAATGTCGCCGATCTCCAGCAGCTCTGGCGTGGTGAAAAACGTCATGTGCGCCGGGTAGTGGAAGAGCGAGTTGCACACGCAGCCCTTGTCCACCAGCACCACGCGCAAGCCGGCCTTCTGCGCCTCAATGGCGCAGGCCAATCCGGTAGGCCCCGCGCCCACCACCAATAGATCGAAGACTTCGTGCCGTGCCGCCGCCGCTTCCAGAGTAGGGTCGCTCATGGCTCTAGATTAGGCCATGCGAGCCGGGTTTCGGGGAAATGGGCTGGTTTGCCTGAGGCGAGGGCGAGAGACGGTAGAATGGTAGAGATGGACGGTAGAAAGGTGGAATTCGGTGAGCCTGAACATCAAAAACGAAGAGACCTACGAACTTGTCAAAGAATTGGCGGTTATGAAGGGCCTGAGCCTCACCTCCACCGTGAAGCTTGCCGTGCAGAATGAGATCGAGCGAGAGAAGGCTGAGCGGAATTTGGCCGCACAACAAACTCCGGCAAGACGATCCGACCTGCTGCAAGCCTTCGCTCGCGAGTATTCCAAACGTGTGAAGGATCCGATTCATTCCTGGGATATCGACTCTCTTCTCTACGATGAGGATGGTCTGCCCAAATGATTGTGGACTCCTCGGCACTAATCGCCATCCTCACCGATGAGCCTGACGGCCTGGCGCTGTCACGGGCCCTGGACGAACCAGAGACTGTTCGCCTGTCAGCAGTTTCCTACCTGGAGACCTCGATTCTCTTGGACAAACACCGCGACCCTGTGCTCAGCAGGAAGCTTGACGATCTCATAGAAAAGGCAGAAATCACAATCGAACCCGTCACAGCCGAGCAGGCGAAGATTGCCCGCCAGGCCTACCGCGACTTCGGAAAGGGCAGCGGCCACCCCGCCGGGCTGAACTTCGGCGACTGCTTCAGCTACGCCGTGGCCCGCGACAAACGCGAACCGATGCTCTGGAAGGGCGATGACTTCGGGCAGACGGACCTAGGGTCGGTGATCGGAGAGCGGTAGGTTCTAGTCCCGTCTCCGATCCTGCGACCTTTGCCGCCGAAAAAGCGGTTCTTCGGGCCAAATAAGGGCCAAAAAGGGCTCAAATCAGGCTCAAATGCGCCGGTCTTGTTTACCGATCAGTCAACTGTGCAGTTTTATAAGCTATTCATTATGCGCCGCCACGGGTGTCCGGTTTAACTCTTCTTCACTTCCGGCAAGTGATTGCATCGTAAATGGTTATCGGCCATATTTTCTTGCCGCGATTTGAATTTCGTTTTGCCGTATCGAATCGCAGGCATCCGTGGCTGACGATGGTGCATGAATCAAGGGCACACCATCTTCCAGCAACTGATCTCGTTTCTTCCCGACCGCGAATTTCGCCGCTGTGTAGCGCGTTATCAAGGCAATGCCAGCACACGCAAGCTCTCTTGTTGGGAGCAGTATCTGGCCATGGTCTTTGCCCAGTTGACCTTCCGTGAGAGTCTGCGCGACATCGAGGCCTGCCTTGGCGCACTGGGATTGAAACGCTATCATCTGGGCTTTCGCGGCAAGGTGGCGCGTTCCACTCTGGCCGACGCCAACGAGCTGCGCGACTGGCGCATCTTTGCCGACTTTGCGCAGGTGTTGATCGCCATCGCGCGGCCCCTCTATGTCGGCGATGCGATGGGCCTCGATCTGGATCAGAGTCTGTATGCGCTGGATTCGACCACCATCGATCTCTGCCTGGCGCTCTTCCCCTGGGCCAAGTTCCGGGAGCGCAAGGCCGCTGTCAAGATGCACACCTTGCTGGACTTACACGGCAATATCCCGACCTTCATCCACATTACCAACGGCAAGGTGCATGATGTCAACATCCTGGACGAACTACCCATCGAGGCCGGTGCCTTCTACGTGATGGATCGTGGCTACGTCGATTTTCGACGACTCTACCGCTTCACGCTGAACGGGTCGTTCTTCGTGACCCGCACCAAAGCCAATCTCCTGTTGGAGCGGCGCTATTCTCGTGCCGTGGACACCAGCACCGGCCTACGCTCCGACCACACGGTGATTCTGACCACGCGGGGATCAGCTTCGTTCTATCCAGACCCACTGCGACGGGTCACCTACTGCGATCCAGAAACCGGCAAGCGGCTGAAATTCCTGACCAACAACTTCACTCTGTCCGCTCAGACCATCGCGCAAATCTATAAACGCCGTTGGGAAGTGGAACTCTTTTTTCGCTGGATCAAACAGCATCTACGCATCAAGGCCTTCTTCGGCACCAGCGAAAACGCGGTCAAAACCCAAATCTGGATCGCCGCTTCGGCCTACGTGCTGGTTGCTATTGTGCGCAAGCGGCTCAAAATCGAGGCCAGCCTCTACCAACTTCTACAGGTTTTCAGTGTTACCCTTTTCGAGAAAACCCCCATTTTACGGGCACTTCAGCCAGACGACTCCCAAAATGACTTACATAACTCCGGCAACCAGTTGAATCTATTCGACTTCTAACCGGACAGCCGTGATTTCAGGTCAAGAGCTGGCGCGATGAATGTCGGCTCAACTGCATCCGAGCTAAACGGTCCATTGAAGACAAGAAGCGTGAACTGATGCGTCGATTTTGTCCGGTCGATCACCACACCGGCAAAATCGCGGATTCCATCTCCGTTGAAATCGCCGGTGGCGAGATAGGGATGATAATCCGAAACCGGACGCCAAATCCCTCCGTCTCCCGCCTTCATTTGCTGAATATCTTCGGCGCAATCGCAATCCTGGTCAGTCGCGGCCCGGAATTGAGGGTGTTTCGCAAGCCAGTTCGTTAAGGCCTTCTGTTCCTGCGGGGCTAACGTGTGGCCAGCCTTAGCGGGCATAGCAAGCGCAAGACAAGTCAAAGCTGCAAGTGCAAATCGAGAGTAGAGCATAATCGGTCTATTCTTGCCCGAAAATCATAGGCCTGTCTAGTGGAGTCAGCATTTCACGTCTTTCCGTTTACACTGAAGTAGATATGGCGGAAGACATCGAACTGCGTTACGACCCCTCGGCAATTGAACCCAAATGGCAGGCCCGCTGGGCTGCAGACCCCGCGATGTATGCGGCCGAGCCCGTGGACTGCGGCAAGCCCAAGTACTACGTGCTGGAGATGCTGCCTTACCCCAGCGGCCAGTTGCACATGGGCCACGTGCGCAACTACTCCATCGGCGACGCCCTGGCCCGGCACATGTGGATGCGCGGCTACAACGTGCTCCATCCCATGGGCTGGGACGCCTTCGGGCTACCGGCGGAGAACGCCGCGCTCAAGCACAACACCCCTCCGCGCGAGTGGACGCTCTCCAACATCGCCGCCATGAAGGCGCAGATGGAGCGCCTCGGCCTGGGCTACGACTGGGCTACCGAAATCGCCACCTGCCTGCCCGAGTACTACCGCTGGAACCAGTGGTTCTTCCTGCGCATGTATGAAAAAGGCCTGGTTTACCGCAAGAAGAGCAAGGTGAACTGGTGCCCGGAGTGCGCCACGGTGTTGGCCAACGAGCAGGTGGTGGATGGCTGCTGCTGGCGGCATGAAACCACGCTCGTCGAACAGCGCGACCTGGTGCAGTGGTTCTATCGCATCACCGCCTACGCCCAGGAACTGCTCGACGGCTTGGACAAGCTCGACGGCTGGCCAGAAAAAGTCCGCACCATGCAGCGCAACTGGATCGGCCGCAGCGAAGGCACGGAAGTGGACTTCTTCCTGGAAGAAGCCCAGGGAACAGGGAACAGGGAACAGGGAACAGAGAAGACGCGCATTCGCGTCTTTACCACCCGCGTAGACACCATCTTCGGCGCGACCAGCGTGCAACTGGCGCCGCAGCATGCGCTGGTGGCGGCCTTCACGGCTGCCGATTCCAAGTTGAAGGCGCAGGTGGATGAACTGCTGGAGCAGCAGAAGAAGGCGCGCGAGGCCGGCGACCTGGGCGCCATCGAGAAGCACGGCGTGCCCACCGGGCGCTTCGCCATCAATCCCTACAACGGCCAGCAGGTGCCCATCTGGGTGGCCAACTACATCCTGGCCGACTACGGCACCGGCGCCATCATGAGCGTTCCCGCGCACGATGAGCGCGACTTCGAGTTCGCCACCAAATACGGGCTGCCGATCATACAGGTCATAAAGCCCATCCAAAACGCCGAAGGTGCGGAGCACCTGCCTTTCTGTTCCCATGAAGGCGTGCTGCTCAACTCCGGCCAGTACGACGGGTTGACCTGCGATGCCGCACAGAGAAAGCTCCAGGAGGTTGCCGCCGCCGGCAAGTTCGGCGAAGCCAAGGTCATCTTCCGCCTCAAGGACTGGGGCCTGAGCCGCCAGCGCTACTGGGGCACGCCCATCCCCATGATTCACTGCGAAAAGGACGGCCTGGTGCAGGTCCCCGACGAGCAGTTGCCGGTGCTGCTGCCCGCGCAGATTGAGATTACCCAGCAGGGCGGTTCGCCCTTGGGCCGCGTGCCGGAGTTCGTCAACGTCACCTGCCCCAGGTGCGGCGGGCCGGCCAGGCGTGAAACCGACACCATGGACACCTTTGTCGATTCCAGTTGGTACTTCTACCGCTACACCGACGCCAAAAACGCCAACGCGCCCTTCGATCCCAAAATCGCGCAGTACTGGTTCCCCATCGACCAGTACATCGGCGGCGTGGAGCATGCGATTCTGCACCTGATCTACTCGCGCTTCTGGACCAAGGTGATGCGCGACCTGGGCCTGATCGTCAACGACGAGCCGGCTAAGCGGCTGTTTACGCAGGGCATGGTCATCAAGGACGGGGCCAAGATGTCCAAGTCCAAGGGCAACGTGGTTTCGCCCGACGATATGATCGCCAAATACGGCGCCGACGCCACCCGCATGTACGCCCTGTTTGCCGCTCCCCCAGATCGCGATCTGGACTGGCAGGAGGACGGCGTGGCCGGGGTCAGCCGCTTCCTCGGCCGCGTCTGGCGGCTGGTCACAAGGTACGCTCCCCTGGCGCGTGCGGGCCGCGGCCAGCAGATTGCCGCGCCTGCCGGCTTGTCCCTCAAGCTGCTGCGCAAGCTGCACCAGACCATCGCCAAAATCACCCTGGACTTTGAGGGCCGCTGGCACTTCAACACTTGCGTGGCCGCCATCATGGAACTGGTCAACGACCTGCAAGCCGCGGATGCCCAACTGGCGGCGGGCGAGGTCTCGGCGCCGGTGATGAACGAACTGCTGCGCTCGTTGGTGCTGCTGCTGGCCCCGCTGGCGCCGTATCTGGCCGCGGAGCTGTGGGAGGAACTGGGTGAAGAGGGCGCGGTGTTGCGCGCTCCCTGGCCGGTCAGTGATCCGGAACTCGCCAGGGAAGACGAACTGGAAATCCCGGTGCAGGTCAATGGCAAGCTGGTCACGGTGGTGCGGGTGGCCGCCGACGCCGACGCCAAGGCCATCGAGGCGGCTGCCGTGGCCGAGGAAAAGGTGCAGGCGCGAACGTCCGGCAAGACCGTGGTCAAGGTAATCGTGGTGCCGGGCAAGCTGGTCAACCTGGTGGTGAAATAACCTGAGTGGTCAAGTGACCAAAACAGTTGGGTGCCCCATCCATGCCGCGCTTTTTGCGGCATGGGTGGGAAAGAACAAAAGCCGATGCTCTGGGTGCCCCACCCTCGCCACGCTTTTGTTTTTGTTTCTAGGGTCCTGTCTCTGAAGTTCGCAACAAAACCAGGGCTGTCATCCTGAGCGAACGGGGCCCCAAGCGCTTTCCGGGGTCCCCAAAGAGCGCCTTTGCTCTTTGGGGTGGAGGTTGGGGGTGGTGAGTCGAAGGATCTGCGGTTGTTTTTCAAAGAACATCGGGGACACCACACTAGGGTGGGAGACCATGAACCGGATCAGTTCACGAGGAGCAGTATGACGGCGCCGCTGCGCGGGACCCAGTCGCTCGTCGGGCAAATGGGCTGGGTCTTTGCACGGCCGTCGCTCACAGTCATCGAAGTAACATGGCGCTGGCTCTTCGGCGTGCCACTTCTTGTAGTCTGCTGGATGGAATCCCAGCAGATACTAATAGCGCTGCCGCCGGAAGCCGCCGGCCTCGCAACGCTCGACCCGCAAAATCCCTGGGTGGCGACGGTGCAGTTGGCCAACGCCTGGGCGCTTTATCTGCCTCACGTCGCCGCCGTCCTGCGCTGGCTGTTGCCCTTGGCAGCGCTGGCCTGGGTGGTGCTCTCCGGACTAGGCCGCAGTCTGGTCTTGAAGCGCATGGACCCTCGCCTGCACCTGCGCCCGCTGCCCATGATCGCCTTGCAGGCAGCCTGGCTGCTGGCTCTGGGCGCGGTCTGCTGGGGCTGGTTCCGCTCCATCCAATGGACGGCGGCCACGCACATCACCGCCACGGGCGAACCGGACCTGATCGGCTACTCCATCTGGGTGATTTTTCTTTCCCTGGGATTTTTTACGGTGTGGGCGCTGGTCAGTTGGGCGCTCTCCATTGCGCCGCTGCTCATGCTGCTGGAAGAGCGCTCGGCGCTTTCCTCGCTGGGGCAAAGCTTCCGGCTGGGAAGGGAATTCAGCGGAAAGCTGGCGGAGATCAACCTGGTCATGGGCATCGTCAAGCTGGGGCTGATTGTGCTGGCCATGGTGCTTTCTGCCGCGCCCTTGCCCTTCGGCGACCAACTCGGCCCGGACGCCCTGCACGGCGTCTGGCTCCTGGCCACAGTCTTTTATCTTGTCGCCAGCGACTACTTCCATGTGGTGCGGCTGAAGAGCTTTGTGGAGTTCTGGCGGATGTTTCGAAGCGGCGAGGCGGCGAGTTAGTGAGTTAGCAATCCCAGGTGCCCAAATGCGAGGCACCTGGGGCACCCGCCCCCAATCAATCTGAATCACCCCCCGTCAGTGTTCGCTGGTAGATTTGAGGGGTTCCCAACTGAATCCTTCTGTTGCAATTTCGGGTGATGGTTGGCGACAAAGTATGGATTATCGCACTGCTCAAAGGCGAAGGTGATCTTCCGAGTTTCATAGAGGCAGCAGTTGATCAATTCGGCAGCGCCGCAGTCAAACAGCGCCACGGTATAGCCCCCTCCGAGCAGGCTTCGATAGATTACGCCGTCGAATCCGTGTGATCGAAATGTCTCGGCGAGAATCTGAGTTGGAACATACTCGATAGGTGAATCGTGGGGGGCAATGGGCTCGGAAAAAGCATAGGCAATCTCCCCCCAAACCACTTTTTCACGCTCTTCCAAGGACACACTGACTGGACCTGGGAAGGTGCATAACCAAGTTGGGAATACCCTGTTGTCTTTCGAGCAGTCAAGAAGACTTAGATCGCGCAGGGTCTCGAATTGAGCTACCGAGATATAGGAGCTTAGCCATGGACGCACTTCTGCCATAGCTGTGTCCTTGCTAGATGCCAAGTACAGGCACGGAATGCCCCTTGGGTTGACGCGCCCATCGCTCACAATCTGAGCGGCCGGTTTCATCCGATCTGGTGGGTATGCATCCGGCACTTCGTATTCGTGGTCTGTTCCCTCATATTCCTTACGCCAAGCATAGCCGCTCTGCGCCCTCCAGAGAACCGCACCACTCTCTATCCTAGTACTCCGCTTTTTGCTCGTTCCAGCAACCGTGGCCAGGAAGCGGCGAACTTCCTTGCTATGAATATAGCGGGCATTTTCCTTTACACTCGTGGCGAACCGACGATAGCTGTCGACGGCTTCGAATCCGCCCTGCGGATGCAAATTAGCTATTCGCATTCGTCCATTAGCTTCTCTAGTGCGGAATCTTTACTTAGGTTGTAATCTTCCACCCAAACTCTAATCTCTTCGTCTGCTGTAACGTCATAAACTGTCTTCATTCCATAAGATTCGTAGGCCCCCACGATCTTGTCGCCTTTATCTGGGTCGTGGCCGCCGAACCATTCCAGTATTGAGAATCCCTTGGACGTCTGCACCATGAAGTAGTCACAAGAACTGATTTTTCGAACTACTGTCCCGGTCGCCGCTAGGGCTGAGCCTTGTCCAATAAGTGCGAGCACAATGGCTAGAACCGCTTGTTTGAACATGAGTCACCTTCTGAAACAATTAATCTTACACCTCTTGGCAAATGGGCGGGTGGCCCAAGTCCAAATCTATCACTGAAGCTGGGTGCCCCAGGTGCCTCGCTTTTGGGCACCTGGGATAGCACGAACCAGAACATAGTTCTTCATGCGCACAAACAGCCCTTGGCGTAAACCGAAACCGATGCGGCGGGCGAAGATCGCGGTCAGTGCCTCTCTTTCGACCCCACCTGCAAAGAATTACCCTTCCCTGGCGCACACTGGCAGATAGAACGAGAAGCGCATGGCGCAAAAAGGCCGCTTTTTGCACGCTCCGCACCCCCAATACCCCCCCTGTGGATAACTCCTGTCACATGCCTGGCTATGCTGGTAAAGCGCAAGGAATAAGTAGCTTAGAACGGCATAAAGTGAGCGGATCGACACGTAAAACGGCCAATTTCAGCCCTATTTGAGCCATTTTTGAGCCAAAACATCGCTTTTTTGGCTGAAAATTGCGCCTGTCTCTTGACCTTCGCGGTTGCTGCTCAAAACACCTTCAGCCGGATGATGAAGTACTTCTTGGGGTCTTCGCGGATGGCTTTCATCAGTTGCTGGGTCTGGTCCAGGGTCTGGTCGGCGTGGTCGTAGAGCGAGCGGTTCTGCACCAACTGGCCCAGCGAACCCTTGCCCTCATCCACACTGGCGAGGATGCGGTCCAGATGGGTGATGGTGTCGTCCAGCTTCTCGGCAAAAGCCGGGTCCTTGGCCAGCTTGCCAAAGCTGCCCTTGCCGGCGTTGATCTCGGCCACCAGTTGGTTGGTGTTGGCCACGGCGGCGTTCAGATTTTTGTAGAGCGAGTCGTCCTTGAGCAGCTTGCCCATGCTGCCCTTGCCCTCGTCGAGGGCGGTGGTGATCTTGTCCAGCCGCTCGACGGCGGAGTTGGCGCGGGTATAGAGCGTGTCGTCGTTCACCAGCTTGCCCAGCGAGCCCTTGCCGCTGGAGATCGCCTTGGTCACGGTATCCAGGTTGGTGGCGATGGAGACGATCTTTTTGGCCAGCGTGGGATCGTTGATCAACGTGCCCATGGTGCCCTTTTTGGAGTTCAGCGAATCTACCAGGATCTCCACCTTGCGCATCAGCGTGGTGATCTGCCCAATGGAATCCTCGCTGGTGCGGATCACGGTCTGAATACTGGGCGATTCGAGGGCCTTGAGTTCGGAGTTGGTGGCCGGCGGCGGGCCGCTGGCGTGGGCCGAGCTGATGTCCACGTAGCTGTCGCCCAGCACCCCGGCCTGGGCAATCGAGGTGGTGGAATCGGTGTGCAGGTCGGGATCGAACTTGTGGTCCACCTGCATGGTCACTTCCACGGGAGTCGGGTTGCGGTTCGGCACCACCCGCACATGGATCACGTTGCCAATGGTCACGCCTTCCAGGGTGACCGGCGCGCCATCCTTCAGGCCGGCGGCGTTGTCAAAATAGGAGCGCAGCACCAGCTTGCGGTTAAACAGCCCGCCCGAGGAGCCGGACATGAGGAAAATGAGCACGATCAGCACGGCCATGGCCGCCAGAACCAGCGCTCCCACTCTCAGTTGCGACCACTTGATCTCTTTGCGGCTTGGCACGGAACTCCCCCGGCTGAAACAAGCCCGTTAACGCCTTGAGGATAGCAGAAGGGGCGGGGCTATCGCCCGTCTTCGAGCACGACGCTGGCCATGGCCAGGTCGCCGGTGTGGGTGATGGAAAGGGCGGCGCGGACGACGCCCAGGCGGGCGGCAAACTGCGCCGCGCGGCCATGAAACTTGAGCGTGGGCCGGCCGCTTGGCTCGCGAACCACCTCGATCTCCAGCCAGTTCACGCCGTAGCTGATGCCCGTGCCCAGAGCCTTGGCGCCCGCCTCCTTGGCGGCAAAGCGCGCCGCAAAACTCTCCGCGGATTTGCGCTTGCGCAGGCAGTAGGCCTGTTCCGCGGGGGTGTAGACGCGGGCCAGAAAGCGCTCGCCGTAGCGGTCCATGGACTTCTGGATGCGCCCTATCTCGGTCAAATCGATGCCGGAGCCAACAATCATCGTGTCTACTAAGCTACATCATTCGGTTTTTGCCGGCGCTGCCAACACTCCAGGGCGCCCACCCCTTCGGCAAGCTCAGGGCAGGCTCTCGCCGCAGATTTGCTTTTTGCGGCTGGGGTGGGCCATCGGGATGCCTCCAATTACCAGCGCCAGGCGCTGCCGCACTGCTGGGACGCCGGGCTGTTCCAAAGCCGGGCAGCCGCCGTTCGACTCCTGAACAGCGGTTATGCTGTCCCGTCCCGCTCCGATAAGAAGGGTGTGAGGCGGGAAGATGCTGGAGAGCGGCGCCAGGCAAGCGACGAGCGTTCCTTGGGCAATGGAGATGCGGGCCATCTCCATCGAGGAACCGTCGCGCCTGGTTCAGACCCTCACCGGGGCGATTCTGGGCTGTGGCGGCTGGGTTCTGAGCCGCGGCGCCAACGATAGCGGCGCGGTCAGCATGCTTTTCGAGTTCGAGCGCCAGGCCTGCATGGAGATCTACAGCATTCTGATCGGCGCCGGACTGGAACTCAGCCAGAACGGACACATCAGCTTTACCGAGTTCTGCCGCTGTACCCGCATCCACCAGCACGAGTGCGGCACGGAGATTGCCAGCGTCGACCTGGAGATCCAGACCTTCCCGGTGGAATTGGCGCAGGGCGCACACATCTGCCACCTGTCCTGAACGGCCCCAGCTTCTTCAACCAGCCTCCACCAGCCCATACCGCCGCTGCCACGATTCCTTGAGCCGTGCCCACACGCGCGCCCTTTCGGCCTCGGTTCCTTCGCCGCCCTTGTCTTTGGCGGAATCGGAGGCATTGGCAAAACGCGCCGCCTCCAGTTTGGCCAGCTCCAGCAATTGCCGGTCGCGCACCAGGTTGGCCACCCGGAAATCCGGCAGCCCCGCCTGCCGGGTGCCGAAGAACTCGCCGGGGCCGCGCTGGCTCAGGTCCAGCTCTGCCAGCTCGAAGCCGTCCTGGGTGCGCACCATGGCGTTCAGCCGTTCCTCGCCCAGCGGTGAAACCCGCGGCCCGGTGATCAGAACGCAGTAGCTCTTGGCGGCTCCCCGGCCCACGCGCCCGCGCAACTGGTGCAACTGCGCCAGGCCGAAGCGCTCCGCGTGCTCCACCACCATCACCGTCGCGTTGGGCACGTCCACGCCCACTTCAATCACCGTGGTGGCCACCAGCACGTCCAGATCGCCGCGCTGAAAGCGGCGCATGATCACTTCCTTGTCGTCCGCATCCAGCCGCCCATGGAGCAGGCCCACGCGCAGGCCGGCCAGCGGCCCTGCGCTCAGCTTCTGGTGCATCTCCACTGCCGACTTCAGTCCCGATTTGGCTCCCGGATTGGCTTCCTGCGCAGCTTTGGGAAACAGCTCCGCTGTCTTTCCCTTGCGCCCTGCCTTCGAAGCGGTCTTGCCGGGTGCCCCAGGTCTCGCCCTTGAGACCTGGGATCCAGCGAGTGTCTCCCTTTCAAGCCCCGTTTCCGCATCGTCGTCGTGAGAGAAGTCCAGCTCCGGCTGGTCCTCTTTGCTGCCCTCAATCACCGGGTAAACAATGTAGGCTTGACGGCCTTGCGCCACCTGCTTGCGCACAAAATCCCACACCTCTTCCGAGCGCTCGCCGGCCACCCGCCGGGTCACAATGGGCGTCCGTCCCGGCGGCAGCTCGTCCAGCACGCTCACGTCCAGGTCGCCGTAGAGCGAGAGAGCCAGGGTGCGCGGAATGGGTGTGGCCGTCATCACCAGCATGTCCGGCTCGGCCTCCTCGCTCCCATCCGGCCGGGGCTTCTTCATCAGCCTGAACCTCTGCAGCACGCCGAAGCGGTGCTGCTCGTCCACTACCACCAGGCCCAGCTTGTCGAACTCCACCTTCTCTTCAATCAGCGCGTGCGTGCCGATCACCAGTTGCGCCTCGCCGCGGTTGATCAGCCCGCGGGTGTGGCGCTTGCCTGCCTCGTCCAGCGAGCCGGTCAGCAGCACGATGCGCGGCTTGCGCGACGATTTCTCCAGCAGCTTGCGCATGGCCAGAAAATGCTGCGTGGCCAGAATCTCGGTGGGCGCCATCAGCGCCGCCTGGTAGCCGTTCTCCATGGCCACCATCATGGCCTGCAGCGCCACAATGGTCTTGCCCGAGCCCACGTCCCCTTGCAGCAGGCGGCGCATGGGGCTGCTCTGGCGCATGTCGGCCACAATCTCGCCCAGCGCCCGCTTCTGCGCCGTGGTGGGATGGAAGGGCAGCACTTCGCGGATGGCCTCGCGAACCTTGGCGTTGGTGGCAAAGCCGATCCCCGCGCGCTCCCGCATGCGGCGGCGCTTCAGTTCCAGGCCCAGCTCCAGAAAGAACAGTTCCTCAAAGATCAGCCGCCGGTGCGCCGCGGTCGCCGACGTCATCAGTTCCACAAAGGGCGTGCCTTCGGGCGGAAAATGCACCTCGCGCAGCGCCGTCTCGCGGTCGGGCAGTTGCAGGCGGGCCAGCATCGGCCGCGGAAGGCACTCCGGCACCGCGCCGCGCACCGCCTCCAGCAGGTTGAAAATGGTCTTCCTCTGCCAGCGCGAGGCCAGCCGCGCGCCGCCCAGCGACTCGTAGACCGGCGTAATGCGGCCCACCTCCAGCATCTGCGTCTCGGCGTCGTCCGTGGCCTCGGGCAGCAGTTCGAACTGCGGCTGGATCATCTTCAGGTTGCTGGTGGAGCGCGACGGCTCGACCTTGCCGTACAGGGCCACCGTCTGCCCGGCGTGGAACTTGCCGTTCAGGTAGGTGCCGTTGAACCACATGCACTTGAGCGCCAGCCGGCCCTGGCCCACGGTCAACTCGAAGATCGGCATCCGGCGGGTGCGCAGCAGCGCGGCTCCGCGCACCTCGGCAATCACGCTGGCCGTTTCGCCGGGCGTCAGCTCGTCCAGGCTGCGCGGATTCTGGCGGTCTTCATAGCGGAAGGGAAGGTGGTAGAGCAGGTCTTCGGCGGTCTGTATCCCCTTGGCGGCGAGCATCTCCGCCACACGCGGACCCACGCCGCGCACATACATCACCGGGGTATCGAGGTTGGGCACACTCCAGATGCTAAATGGCTTGCGTGCGCGCCGACAAACCGGCCGGGTGGCCTGCATCCGAATTTCCAACCACAAAAATGGATGCCCCAGGTCCCGATTCCGGGACCTGGGAAAAACACAAATTCAAGGGACGAAATCACGCGGCCAGACGCCTAGAGCAGCGCCTGGCGCGCCGCCCGCACTTCCGCCGCCAGCACGTGCAGCACCTTTAGCGGAACCGTCGGATCCGACTGCATCAGGTCTTCAAAGTCAGCGCGCGGCACAAAGCCGAATGCGGAGCCTTTCCGGGCGCTGGCCGTCAGGGAGTAAGGCTCATTGCCCACCAGACCGGGCAGGCCCAGCAGCGAGCCAACCGTCGGCTTCATGCATAACACCACCTCGCCGGAGGGCGAGGTCATGGTCAGGGTCGCTTCTCCCTGGTGGAGAATGTAAAGGCCGTCGGGGGTTCCCCCCTGGCGGAACAGGACGCGATCTTCGTCGCAAACGACCGGGACAGAGCGCTTCTCCAGAGTCTGGATCAAAGCGCGATCGGCAAGAAATGCGAGTGTATCCAACTTCACACAAGAAACCATAGGTTATAACCTGCAAGGCCGGGGAATAGGAGAATGTTGACGAATTCTCTCTAAGAGTGTTCCATCTGTTTCAGGGGTGATCTGTGATTTAGGTCACATCTTGCCGAAGCAGCGTGGAATCAGGAGGTTATTGCCTGGCTGCTTGCCGTTGTGATTGCAGAATGAGCGGATGAGGCCCCGGTCAATTGAGACGCCGGGCCCGTTCTGCTTTTCGAACCGCCTATTTTGTCTCGGGTTTGCCCACGATCAGGTTGTTGTTCCATAGCGCCAGCACGATGTCCATTTGCCCATCGTGCTCGATTTCCGCGCCTTCCGTCACCGCCTGCCAGAGCGCGCTTCTTGACCAGCGCTGCGTGCCTTCCAGCAGCAGGGCAGCGGCGCGCACGGCGTAGGCCTTGTCGTCCTTGGCCTTGGTGGACTCGCCCGCGGGAATGCCCTGCACCAGACCCGCTTCGCAGAGGCCCAGAAACGCTCCCCGCGGGGCGCTCTTCTTCCGCGCCGCCGGGCTGGTGGGATACAGCTTCTCCAGCGCGCTCTCCCATCGTGCGGCTGCGCTTGTGCCATAAATCCCCTGCCGCACCGCCAGAATTGCCGCTTCCCCATACCGGTTTGCCATCGTGGACTCCCATTCTGCACAGACTGCGATTCTACTATTGACCCGCTGTCCGGGGTTTCAGGGCAAGGCAATACCGTCTCCACGAAGCGAATCCAGCTGCGCGGCAGGGAGTCCGATCGCCAGTTCAAGCCGTCCCGTCAGCCCCACAGGTCGGTCGTTTTCACCGGCTTGCCTTGCAGCTTCAGGTAATAGAACAGTTGCCCCTTGTGCTGGTTCAGGTGCTCCGCCATGAACAGCATATGCCGCCCCAGAACCTCCGGTGCGGAAGGAGCCCACGGAGCGGCAACCTGCCTGTTGGCCAACTCCTGTTCGCCGGCCTGCTCGATCATCTTCAGAGTCAGCGCCCTGTCCTCTGCCAGCAGCTTGCGGGCCTGGTCGACGCTCTCCACCGCAGGCATTTTTTCGGCGGGCGGCATCATTTCTACCAGGGCCATGTCTTCCATCTTCACTCCTGGCGGCAGACCCCAGTCGCCGGTCACAAATCCCTTGCATCCGGAGCCGCAGGATTCGGTAATGTGCTTCAACAGTTGGCCCACGGTCATCCAGTTGCCGCCGCTCTCCGGCTTCCACTGGAGGCTTTCCGCATCCACCATGCCCATCAGCCGGTCGGCGGCGGCGTAGTTCCTTTCCAACTCGCTCTTCAAAAGCTCGGTCCAGTTCACCTTGGTTCTCCTTTCGCGGTCATTTTTCCGGCACAGCGAGTGTAGGAGTGCCGCCGCTCCGCAGCAACTGCTTTCACAATGCTGAGATACTGTTCCATTTTGGTTTCCGGTTGCCGGGACCTTTTCTCCTAACGCGCGTATCTCTTGCCAATGTGAGCTGTGCCCGCCACCCTTTGCTACACTGCTCCCATGCCGGCGGGCCGGTTTACCTGTAGCCAAAGTGAAATATGAACTGCGGGAGAGTCCATGCCAGTTGTCGAACTCGCGGGGGTGACCAAGGCCTACGAGAGCAAGGTTGCCGTCAGCAACCTGAGTCTTTCCATCGATGCGGGCCAGATGTTCGGCCTGCTGGGGCCAAACGGGGCGGGCAAAACCAGCTCCATTCGCATGATGATGGGCATCACCATGCCCGACTCCGGCCGGATCAACCTGTTTGGACAGCCCTTCGACCGCAAGAGCCTGGCGCGGGTCGGCTACCTGCCTGAAGAGCGCGGCCTCTACAAGAAGATGAAGGTCCTGGAGCAACTGGTTTTTTTTGGCCAGATGCGCGGACTTACCCCGGAAGAGTCGCGCAAACGCGCCACCGCATGGGCCGGGCGCATGGAAATCTCCGACGCCCTGCCCAAGAAGACTGAAGAACTCTCCAAGGGCATGCAGCAGAAGATCCAGTTCATTGCCTGCCTGCTCCACGATCCGGGCCTGATCGTGATGGACGAGCCCTTCTCCGGCCTCGACCCGGTCAATGCCGTGCTCGTCGAGCGCACCCTGCTGGAACTGAAGGCCCAGGGCAAGGCGATCCTCTTTTCCACCCACCGCATGGACCAGGTGGAGAAGCTGTGCGACACAATCTGCCTGATCGATAACGGCAAGGCCGTGCTGGCCGGCAGGATGCGCGACATCAAGGCCACCTACGAGCGCAACCGCGTGGTCATGGAATTCGAGGGCAGCGCCGAGTTCCTCAAGAGCGCGGAAATCGAGCAGGCCAAAAACTTCTCCGGCCACGTGGAGATCAAGCTCCACCCGCACGGCAATGCGCAAAAGCTGCTCCACGAAGCTGCCGCCGTGGCCACCATCTACCGCTTTGAGTTGGTTGAGCCCTCGCTCGAAGAGATCTTCATCCAGACTGTGGGAGGCAAGCCCCATGCGTAATATCCTTCTCATTGCCCGGCGGGAGTACCTGGAGCAGGTGCGCGGCCGCGCCTTCCGCTTATCCACCATTCTCGTGCCGGCTCTGCTTGTGGTGATCGTCGGCATCATCTATCTCACCGGCCGCAGTGCCGATGTGGGCAAGCATGTGGTCATCGCCTCCACCGATGCGCCGTTGGCCGCCGATATTCGCGCCGAATTGCTGAGCGAACAGGGCGCCAAATTCGTGGCGGACGTGGTGGCTCCCTCCCGGCCCCAGGACCAGGAAGCGCTGGTCGACCGGGTCAAGAGCAACGCCATCGACGGGTTCCTGTGGATTGAAACCGCCGCCGGCCGGGAGCCGACGGCGGTGTTCATTTCGCAGTCTTCGGGCGGCTTCATTACCAACGCCAAGCTGGGTGCGGCGCTCAATCGCGCCGTGGTCCGGCAGCGGCTGGCCGGTACCGGAATCAAGGCCGGCAACGTGGATGCGCTGCTCAAACCCATCGAAATCGACACCCGCCAGGTGAACAAGGAAGGCAAGGAGGTGGAGAGCAATGCCATGACCTCCTTCTACAAGGGCTATCTGATGGCCTTTCTGCTCTCCATGACCACCGTGGTCTATGGCCTCAACGTGGCCCGTTCCATCATTCAGGAGAAGACCTCGCGCATCTTCGAGGTGATGCTGGCCATTGCCAAACCCGGCGACATGCTGGCCGGCAAGCTGATCGGCGTGGGCGCCGTGGGGCTCACGCAAATCCTTATCTGGGCGGTGGCCGCCGTGGCCATTGCCGGCTCGGCCTTTGCCGCTCCCATCCTCTCCGGCACGCTCTCCATCCACTTTTCCTGGATCGAAGGCCTGCTGTTCCCCATCTATTTTGTGCTCGGCTACCTGCTCTATGCCGCGCTCTTCGCCGGCCTGGCCGCCACCTGCGAAACCGAGCAGGAACTGCAAATGTATACGCCCCTGGCGGCCTTGCCCGTCTGGCTCAGCTTTGCCCTGATCGTGCTGGTGGTCAACAATCCGGATTCGCTGGTGTCCATGGCCGCATCGTTCTTTCCCCCCACCGCGCCCATCATCATGATGCTTCGCATGGGCTCGCTGATGCCGCCGCCCTGGCAGTTTGCGGTTTCCATCGCCCTCATGATCCTCAGCATCTGGGGCGTGCTCTGGTTCTCCACGCGCATTTACCGCGTGGGCATTCTCATGTACGGCAAGCGCGCCACGGTCCCCGAGCTGCTGCGCTGGTTGCGCTATAGCTAAACAGCGGTGTCAGCGGGGCGGGCGGGGCTGCCTGGGTGCCCCACCCTCGCCGCGCTTTTGTTTTTGCGGCTAGGGTGGGCTGGCACGACCCCCTTTTTCATGAAAGCCGACCCGGTAGAATCAAAGTGTGACCACCACAGCCCACTCCAAATTCACCCTCTCCCAGCGCCTCGTCCTGGCCATTGTTCCCCGCGTGGTGTGGGCGCTGCTGTGGATCGTCGGCCTCACCTGGCGCTTTGAGGTGATTGCCGAAGAAGGCGTCGAACCCGTTCTCTTCGGCCAAAAGCCGGGGCCGGAGATTTACTGCTTCTGGCACCAGTGCGTGCTGCCCTGCACCGTCTATTTCCGCCACGCCCGCGCTGTCATCCTCATCAGCCGCAGTTTCGACGGCGAGTTGATCACCCGCATCCTCAGGATGTTCGGCTACGGCGCCGTGCGTGGCTCCAGCTCCCGCGGCGGGCGCGAGGGCCTGCTGGGGCTCAAGCACATCCTCGAAAGCGGCCGCACGGCGATCTTTACCGCCGACGGGCCGCTCGGTCCCATCTACCAAACCAAGATGGGGCCCATCAAGCTGGCGCAGATCAGCGGCGCGCCCATCGGCGCCTTCCACCTGGAGCCCGAACTCGCCTGGACCATGCGCTCCTGGGACCGCTTCCTGGTGCCCAAGCCCTTCACCCGCATCGTGGTCAGTTGGGCGCAATGGACCCATATTCCCGCCGATCTGCCTGCCGATCAGCTTGAGCCCAAGCGCGAAGAACTGAACGCGGCCATCGAGCGCGCGCGCCTGCGGGCGCTGGCCCACTTCAAGAAGCCCAATTCCCCAGAGGCGCAAGCATGACCGGCCTGCTCGTCACCGACTTCGACTTCCACCTGCCCCCGGAACTGATTGCGCAGCAGCCGCCCACCGAGCGCGGCCTGAGCCGCATGTTGGTGGTGGACCGCTCCACGGGCGCTTTGCGCGATGGCCTCTTTGCGGAGTTTCCTGCGCTGCTCCGGCCCGGCGATCTGCTGATTTTGAACGACAGCCGCGTGATCCCTGCCCGCCTTTACGCCAAGCGAACCGTCGTGCGCGACCGCCAGGAACCCAGCGGTCAGATCGAGGTCCTGCTCACAGAGACGGTGGCCCCACAATTGCCGGGTGCCCCCGGTCTCGCATCTGAGACCGGGGAAAGCAGGAACTCCAGATTCCAAATAGCGGGCGAAAATCTATGGCGCGCCCTGGTCAAGCCGGGAAAGAAAGTCGGCATTGGCGAGCGTCTCGCCTTTCCGTCGGCCTCCGGTGCCGTCGAGCTGGAAGCCGAAGTGCTCGAGCGCGGCCAGTTTGGCGAGCGCCTGCTCCGCTTTGCCCCGGTCGCCGATTTCTTCGCCGTTCTGGACCGCATCGGCCACATGCCCCTGCCGCCCTACATCCGCCGCGACGATGCCATCGATGACCGGGAGCGCTACCAGACCGTCTATTCCCACGACCGCGGCTCTGTCGCCGCACCCACCGCGGGCCTGCACTTTACGCCCCAAATCCTCGCCGGCATCGCCCAGCGCGGCGTTGAAATCGCGCGGGTTACGCTCCACGTCGGCCTCGGCACCTTTGCGCCTCTCCGTGTGGACCGGGTGGATGAGGTCCATCTGCACCGCGAGCGCTACACGCTTTCCGCGGAGACCGCCGCGGCCGTCAATCGCGCCCAGGCGGAAGGCCGCCGCATCGTCGCCGTCGGCACCACGGCGGTGCGCACCCTGGAGCACTGCGCACAACAGGCAAAAGGCTGCCGCCTGCAAGGCCACTCCGGCGCGACGGAGATCTTCATCTCCCCCGGCTTCGAGTTTCGCCTGGTGGGCGCGCTGCTCACCAACTTCCACCTGCCCCAATCCAGCCTGCTGATGCTGGTCTCGGCCTTTGCCGGCCGCGAGCGCGTTCTGGCCGCCTACAACCACGCGGTCGAGGAGAAATACCGCTTCTTCAGCTACGGCGACTGCATGTTTCTGGGCTGACGCAGAGACCTGGGTCTCCGCAGAGAACTGGGTGCCAACAACGAACTGAATGCTCCACAACGAACCGGGTGCCCCACCCTCGCCGCGTTTTTGTTTTTGCGGCTAGGGTGGGTCTCGCAAACATCTACCCCTGCCCCCTGCTTCTTGACAGGCAAATGTACCAGTTTGAAGGCCCTTGAGGTGCCTATCTTTGCGCACCTTCCGTGCCCGGAATGGCCGGGTGCCCCAGACCCCGCTTCCGGGACCTGCGAAAACACGAACGCTCGAACCCAGACAGTTGTGCTTTCCCACCCATTCCGCAGAAAAAAGCGGAATGGATGGGGCACGGAGCTTGATTGGCAGGTTTTTGTTCCCTGTTCCCTGTTCCCTGATCCCTGATCCCTGTTCCCTGTTCCCT
>Ga0302201_10000909_pt1 | contig 26605 bp, 28 predicted proteins | sample II_Bog_N3_2_FD_194586 | JGI IMG/M metagenome (GOLD analysis project Ga0302201, IMG submission 194586) | Peat permafrost microbial communities from Stordalen Mire near Abisko, Sweden - II_Bog_N3_2 | ecosystem: Environmental > Terrestrial > Soil > Wetlands > Peat | place: Sweden: Abisko... | reverse complement strand
AGTTTCGTGGTGATTCCAGGCGTGGGGCTGGTGAGGACAGCGGGGGGTGGATTGACAACGATGCTTTGGGTAACCTGGAGCGCGGCGGTGTAGCTGGCGTTGCCGGCCTGGTTGGCGGCGATGACGACCGTGCCTACGCCGGTGATGGTGAGGGTTGTGCCGTTGGTGCCGCTTACGTTACCTGGGCCGGAGATGATGCTGAATATGACGGGATTGCCGGATGCGCCGCCGGTGGCTACGAGGGTGATGGGGGAGACGCCGTAATAGACCGGCGATGTGGGCGGCGTGAAGGTGATGTCCTGCGTTTGCTGGTTGTTTGCGCCGGTAACGGGGATGCTCTGGGTTGCATTGGGCAGGCCGAGCGCGTTGTCGGTCAGCACGATGTTTCCGGTGTTTGTCCCGATGTCGAGAGGAGCAAAGTTCGCCGAGACATCGCAGCTTGCGCCTTCGGCCAGTTGAGCGGCGGAGGTACATAAGCTGCCATCGCCGGTGTTTGCCGGGAAGCCGGCGGGATAATTCGGGTTGGTCCCGGAGGCTGGCGTTGTGAAGACGAGCGGCTGGTTGCCGATGTTGAACAGGCTTACTGTCTGCGGGCCGTCGGCGGTGTCGATTGAGCCAACGGGGGTGGGGGTTGAGAAGCTGAACGCGGGCGGGTTGGTGACGGTGAACTTCTCAACTGTCGAGAACCCCGCTGCGACGTAGATATTGCCCTGGCCGTCAAGGCCGACGCCGTTGGGAGCGCTGAGGCCGCTGAGGACCGTAGTCTGGCTGCTCCATCCGGAACCAGTCCACGGTATGCGGGAGATGGTACCGCCTGCCGCGTCGTCGGCGTATACGTTGCCAGTGGCATCGACGGCTACGTTGGAGACCTGAACGAAGCCGCTGCCGAGATAGTTTGGGCCGCCGTATCCTGAGCTCGAATAGGTGAGCTGAAGGATGGCGTTGATGCTGCCGTCTGCGACATAGACGTTATCGGAGCTATCGATGGCAAGGCCGGTTGGGAACAAGAAGTCGCTGGAGGGGCCGATGACAATGCCCGTGCTGTAGGCGCTTCCGGTCCACGGAACCTCGACGACTTGATTGTTGCCGTAATCGAGGACGAATAAATTTCCCGCGCCATCGACGGCAATGCCAGTGGGGTCTGCCCAGCCGGGAGACAGTTGGTCGGAAATGCTAATGGGTGAGCCATAGCTGGTTCCGTTGAAGGGCAGTTCAACGACCGTGGTGTAGTTGGTGTAGAAGACATTGCCTGCACCGTCCACGGCAACGGCGTTTGGGTTACCGCCGCTGGCGATGGTGGCGGGCGAGCCGTATCCGTTATTGGTGGACGGAATCTTGACGACGCGATTGTTTCCGGAGTCTGCTACGTAGACATTCCCGGCACCGTCAACCGCGACGCTCCCCGGAATATTCCACCCGCTGCCGATACCGATGCTGGTGGTCGAGCTGTAGGTGATTTGCGGGCTCTGGGCGATCGCGGAAATATATTTACTTGCGAGCACAGCGCCGCTCGAATTGGTAAGGAGTATGGCGCCGGAGCGCAGCCCTGCGTAGATAGGCGCAAAGGCCACGTTTACGGTGCAGGATTCACCTGCCGTGTATGCAGTTCCGATGGCGCACGTTCCGCCGCTTATAAGCTTAAAGTCCAGGTTTGGCGCGCCTCCGGTGAGCACCTGGATGGAATTCAGCGTACCGCCGGCTGAGAAATAGACTGTCAACTCATTGATGGAGGATACGCCGTTATAGACAGTGGCTGTCCCATTCGCCTGATTGTTTTGGATGTCACCGTTCGTGGTCGAGATCCTCGCGCCATACACGACGAGCACGGCTGTGGAGGTCTGGATAGCCGTGGTATTGCCGCCATTGTGCGACAAGTTATAAACCACTGCGCCTCCGTCGGGCGTGCTGGTGGAATCAAGGGCCGTGTTCCCGGAATACGTAAAGTCAGTGAGGGACACCGACCCGTTGAGATTGAAGATTGCGCCGCCGAAGCCGCTCGAGGTTCCGTATCCTGGTCCGCCGGAAGCGGAGTTGGAGGTGAAAGCGGATGAAGTCGCGTTTACGGTGCCCAACTGGTTGAAGATGGCTCCCCCCAAGCCCGCGCCGCCGCCGCCCTGCCCAGCTCGACCCGTAGAGTTGCCCGGCTCTCCTGAAGCCGCGCCGAATCCTCCTGCTCCCCCACCTTGACTGGGGTTATACGTCCCACCGCCGCCACCGCCGAAACCGCCCCCAGCAGGGTAATAGCCGCCGCCACCCCCTCCCGCGAATCCGCCGTAACCGGCTTGGAACGACCCGCCGCCACCGCCCCCGCCGATCCCTCCTCCTCCTCCGCCTTCGTACCCGGACCCTCCGCCGCCGCCTCCGAATGCTCCTCCCGAGCAACCGGGGGTACCCAGGGTGTCGTCCCCGTTGCCGCCTGCACCGGCGGCATAGGCCCCCGCCCCTCCCGAATCTTGTCCGTTTGCAGAGGACAATGGGCTGGCGGGTCCCTGGCCATTTTGTCCCGGAGAGTAGCCTCCTCCTCCTCCTCCTCCTGCTCCTGCGTTGTCGTCCGCGGGGGAATAAACCGTAGAACCACCGTTACCGCCCCATGCCGAGGTGCCGCCGCCGTAGATGATCGTCGATCCCGAGACGGTAAAGCTCGTGCAGCCGCCTTCAGTGCCTGTGAAACTGCCGCCGTTTCGCCCGGAAGCTCCGCTTGTTTTGAACCCTCCGCCTCCACCGACATCCGATCCTGAGTATTGGTTTGTCGATCCGCCATCCCCACCGATGCCGCCGCCGCCCGCCTCTCCACCTGTTTCCGCCGTCAGGGCTCCGCCGCCGGAACCGCCCAGAGCGCTGTTCTGGGCCAAGGTAACGGAGTCCAGCGAAAGGACACCCTGGTTATAGATGGCGCCGCCGAAACCGCCGCCGCCGCCGCCGCCGCTAAACCCTGCCCCGCCGTTACCGCCTTGTGCCAGGCCGCCGGTCAGCGTGAGATCGTTCAGCGTAAGACTGCCGGCGGGAAGGGTGGAGAAGCCGCCCGAGACATAAAAGAAACGGAACTTGGGCGAGCCGGAAGCGCGGCTGATGGTGGCGCCGTTGCCGTTGATGGTGATGGTGCTGGCGATGGCTGGGAATGCGTTTGGCCCATACCACCAGTCGGAGGGGGCGGTGACGGAATATGTCCCGCCGCTGGCCAGGTCGATGGTGCCGCCGCTGTTGGCGTTCAGCGTCTGAATCGCGGTGATGAACCCAGCAACGTCACCGTTGGCTACGTTGATGGTCTGCTGGCTTTGGGCGAGCGGCGAGAGCGACAGGGCTGCGAGTGCGAGTGACAAGGCAAGGAGCGGCGCATGGTGAAAGCGCTGCGCGAGGCGCGCGGCAAAGGGAAAGAGCATTCGACCTCCGGCTGCGCTATGGAATCCGCACAGCTTTCTAGACAGGCGTTTTAAGCGCAGGCAAATGCCGGGTTGCGCAGTGGTGGTGGGGAATTGTGCACTTACAAGTCTTGGGGAAAGACTTGTCGGATTTTACCACGCAGGGCGGACATGTCCTCGCTGGCGTTATTCCCGTCCGGCTGGCGAAGGGCGAGTTGACAAGCGTTCTGGATTGCTGTTACTTTGCATTACAAAGTGAATAGCCATGAATGATCTGAATAAGGCGTTGGGCGACATCAGCAGTATTCGCAGGCAGGTGGCGCATGCTACGGAGTTTCGTGGCTATGGGCCGGCGACGCTGGCGGGTACGGGGCTGCTGGCGTTGGCGGCTGCTTGCGCGCAGGCGGTGTATGTGCCCGATGCGGCGAACCATATTGCCGAGTATCTGACGATTTGGATTGTGACGGCGGCCGTGTCCGCAGCCTTGATTGGGATTGAGATGTATGCGCGGACGCGCCGCATGCACACGGGGATGGCCGACGAGATGATTCGGATGGCCGTGGAGCAGTTTCTGCCGTCGGTGGGCGTGGGCGGGTTGGTGACGTATGTCCTGCTGCGGTTTGTTCCAGGGACGCAGTGGATGCTGCCGGGGATGTGGCAAGTGATTTTCAGCCTGGGCGTGTTTGCGTCGTGCCGGTTTTTGCCGCGTGCGACGTTGGCCGCGGGTGTGTGGTATCTGCTGACGGGGTTGAGCTCGCTGGCGCTGGGGGACAATCGGGCGCTGTCTCCGTGGGGGATGGGTGTGTCGTATGGTGCGGGGCAGATGCTGGTGGCGGGGATTCTGCTTTTCGCGATGAGGGAGGGCAGGAACGATGGCTGAAGTTCCCCATGTGGAAGGGCGGTTTGCGTACGAGGGGCTGGATCGCGTGATTCACGAGCGGGCGCGGCTGAGTGTGCTGACGTCGCTGATTACGAATCCCAAGGGGCTGGCGTTTGGCGATTTGAAGCAGCTTTGCGATTTGACGGATGGAAATCTGAATCGGCATTTGAAGGTGCTGGAGGAGGCGGGGATGGTGGAGATTGTGAAGACGACGGATCGCAATCGGCCGCTGACGACTTGCAGGATTACGGGGTCGGGGCGGGCGCGGTATTTGGAGTATCTTGCGACGCTGGAGCAGGTGGTTAAGGATGCGGCCAAGGCGGCCGAGGGGTCGGGGGTGAAGCATCGGCTGGCACCTTCGCGGGTGTAGATATTTTTTTGGGGAGTTACTTTGCACTGCAAAGTAAGTATGAGGAGGAGAGGAAGAGATGAGTGATTTTTCGGTGATGTCGGCGGGCGGGGAAGCGAGAACGCAATCCCGGTCGATGGGCGTAAAACTTATCGTTGTGTGTTTGCTGGCAATGTTGATGACCACTCCAACATTTGTTGTTGGAGATTTGGTGGATGAGAGGGCGCAGCGAGCCGAGGACGCCGCAAAGGTAATGAGCGGTTATATGGGAGGGCAGCAGACGCTGCTTGGAACTTCCATACGAGCCGCGGATACGTATCGGTCGATGAAGCGTTCGATGAAATATGTGCCGCTTTTTCTGGGGCTGGTGTTCCTTACCTACTTCATTTTCGAGGCTACATCAGGCAAGCGCGTACACCCGGCACAGTACATTCTGGTTGGGACTGCGCAGATCATTTTTTTCCTTCTGCTTTTATCGCTGGCGGAGAAGATTGGATTCGATTATGCGTTTCTGCTGGCGGGCGGCGGCACGGTGACGCTGCTTTCGACGAATGCGGGGTGGGTGTTCACGAGCAGGCGGCAGGGGATGAGAGCGCTGGTCGTCTTCAGCCTGCTGTATGTGTTGATCTATCTGCTTCTACGCCTTGAAGACGACGCGTTGCTGATTGGAGCGATCTCAAGCTTTTTGGCGGTTGCGGCGACGATGTACTTCACACGCAGGATTGACTGGTATAGCTCGATACCGGTGCCGGGCGGGATGGCGCAGGCTGGAACCGGCTCGCCAAGGGACGGCGCTTGATGCGAAGAGCGGAGCGGGAAGGGCTGCATGTGGGGATCATTATGGATGGGAACGGGCGGTGGGCGTTGCGGCGAGGATTGCCACGTGTGGCGGGGCATCGCGCTGGAGTGGCGGCCGTGCGGAGGGTGGTAGAGCGGGCGCTGGATGCGGGCGTCGCGCGGCTTACGCTTTACGCATTTTCGTCGGATAACTGGAGGCGGCCGGAATCGGAGGTGCGCAGCATTTTCTGGCTGCTGCGTGCGTTTTTACGGCTGGAAACGAAGCGGCTGAAGCAGCGAGGCGCGCGGCTGCAGGTGATTGGCCGGCGGGATCGGCTGCCGCAACCGGTGGTGCAGGCAATTGAGGAGGCTGAATGCGCTACGGCTGAGGGGCGGTCGATTCATGTATGCGTTGCGGTCAAATACTCTTCGCGGGAGGCCATCGCACGGACCGCTGCGGAGGCGTTCGCCGGCGATAAGAGCCTGGGGAAGGCGTCGCCTGACTTGGTTTGCAGCTTGTTGACGGAGACGATGGCCGCGCAGAGCGGCGAGGTGGATCTGCTGATTAGGACTGGCGGCGAGAAGCGGCTTTCCGACTTTCTGTTGTGGGAATGCGCTTATGCCGAGTTGGTATTTACGGATCGGATGTGGCCGGAGTTTGATGAAGGTGATCTGGATGCGGCGCTGGAGGAATTTGCGCGGAGGGAGCGGCGGTTTGGGGGGGTATCGGAAACTTTGGAACGTTGCGGGGCATCGTAGATGCGGGTGAAAGCTAGGGCTCGGATACCCTCCGGCGGGACGGTGGCATCGTAAGATGGAGGAACTGGCACGCTCAGGAAGCAGGCTGATATGAGTCAGGATGATCTTAACCTTTCGCCGATGATGCGATTTCGCATTGCGTTTATCCTGGCGATGATTGCGGATGCGCTGCAGATCGCCGTGTTTCCGCTGTTTGTGGAGGGGGCTGCCTCGCCTGCTGAAGACATCCTGGATGTAGGCGTGGGGGCCGTTCTCTACTACCTTCTTGGGTGGCATTGGGAGTTTCTTCCATCGTTTCTGGGGAAGCTGGTGCCAGGCGTGGATCTGGCGCCGTTCTGGACCCTGGCTGTCGCCAATGTTTACCGGAAATCCAAAGGGATTGTGGCGAGCACAGAAGAGACTGCGAAGGAACTGCCGGCGTTCCGAGACCCTAAAGGCTTGTAAGCACCTGCGGTGGGGCAGATGCTCGCGGGAGGCTCGCACGGGCTTCCGTCGTTCCCTGGTCCCGCCGCCGCGGCGGACGAGCGACCAGGGGCACCCGCTGAAGAGGCTGCGGAAAAAGGCCGAATTTCTCACGAAAAGCTTGAAAAGCATACCGCAGGGGCTGAAGCCCGCTCTGATTCTATTGCCTTTATGCCGGGGATAAATCCCCGGCCTACCGCCCGACCCGGCCTACCGCCCGCCCCGGCCTGCCGCCCGACCCGGCCTGCCGCCCGACCCGGCCTGCCGCCCGAATGAGTTTTTCCGTAGCCTGTGAAGTCCTTTTCCTCTTATTCTGACGACTTATGGCACGACTCAAAGTCGTGCCCCTTCGCACATTTACGCAGAAAACGTCAAGAAAAGGGGCCACAGGTTTTTTCTGATTCGCAATCGTGCTGGGGCAGCGGTACAATTTCTCCAAATCGGCTCTGAAATTCGAGGTGCGGTTGGAGAATGACCCCCCTACCCCAATGGAAATCATGGTTCCAGAAGCTCGGCCGTGTGGAGAAGCCTCGGGCTGAAAGGCGAATCCCGTCTGGATTTTCGGTGCGGCGGCGGAATAGCGCGCTTTCCAAATCGGCCACGATCCGAAATATCAGCTCGACTGGACTTCATATTGTGACGGACGAACGGTGGCCCCCGGGCGAACTGGTTCCGCTGACGGTGGTCGCGGAACGGTTCGTGGAGGACCAGTCCGGGCCGCAGGTCGAGGTGCATGCGCGCGTGGTGCGACATGCGCACGATGGTCTCGGATTGTCATTCGTGTTGCCGGACGGCCTGAATCCGGATCTTTGGGACGTTTTGCTGAGGAACGCGGTTGTTCTGCAGGAATCGAAAGACATTCTGCACACGCTCAAGGTGCTGCGGACGGCCATGTTCCTATGCCGGATTTGCCAGGCCGATGCACACGATGCGATTGAATTGCTTGGCGGAGCACTTGATCCGACGAGGACCGAGAACTTGATGGAGATTGCCTACGGCGCGGAACGACTGCTGGCTGCGGGGCCGGATGCTGAAAAGATGCGCGCTCATCCAGCATTGGTATTGAACATTTTGAAACATGGATCATGGGCCGATGAATTGACGCGGCAGCTTTGGGTGGGCCTGCTGGCTACGTCGTGCAGTGTGGATGGAAAAGACGAATCGAACAGCGAGTTTACGGAATTGCTGGTGAATGTTACGCGTTCGCAGTGCCGTGTTTTTCTTTGCGGTTGCAGGAAGGTTCTGGAGGCGCGACGGGAAATCGGGGGTGAAGGTTCAGCGCGCGTGATTGTCACTCCCGAACAGATGATCCGGCTGACAGCGATGCATGACATGACGAGGAATGCAACGGACGTTGCGCATTTGTTTATTACCGGAATCGTGGAGAAGAATTTTGACTTTACGTCGTATGTTGTGACGGAATCAATTGATATTACGCCCAGCAAATTGGGGCTGGAACTCTACGAACGCGGGAAAGGGGACTGCGTCAAGCCTGATTTGACGCTGGATGTGTGGGAGGGTTCTTCAGGGGAAGAGGTGCTAGCTTTAGCCGGCCCAACTACGGAAACTGTTCCTGAATTGAAGGCTCAGGACGAAGCCTCGATAGATAGTAATTTGTCGGATGATGCGGAGAGAACGCTTCCTCAGGCTTCCCCCCTTGCCGCAGACGGCGGCAAGGATGGGGAACCTAAGTCAGTTAAGGGAAAAAGAGTGGCGAAGTCTCCAGGAGATGCTCAGACGGTCAAGAGGCGATCGAAGAAGGCGCGATAGCGCTTGAGGGCCTGGCGGAGATCTTCAGTGTTGACGTTTTCGCCGCGGTCCCACTGCTTCTCCAACTGCTCGCGCTCAGAGGCGAACTGCTCGGCGATGCGCTTGACGACGTTGGCGACGAGGCTGTCTGCCTGTTCGACCGCAGCACGGGGCTCATCGACGAAGGAGGTTTGCACCTGGTCCCAGTGCGTGCGGAAATTCTTCAGCTCGTCATCAGGAAAGAGCGCGTTGGGCTGCGCCGGATGATTTGTAACGGCGACGGGCTGGTTGGAGACGGCCAGAGGTTGCGGGTTGCGCTCGTCGAGAAAGCTGTTGGTGGGCATCGTGGCTGTAGGGACGAGGTCTGAAGACAGATTTCTACCATCTTCATATCCGTCGGGTCCGGGAAGACCGGTGGATGTGGCGTTTGTGCGTGGCGGATTGACGAGGTCGGCGGTGGTCAGTGTTTCATCGTTAAGAAGCTCGTTCATAGGGGACTCCTCTTGTGGCGGCCGCGGAGTTGGGGACGCCTAACAGTTCGTCGAACAGTGAGCGGTAATGCACCATGGCCTGGCGCAGGTCTTCGGTTCCGGCCTGGCCGCGCGAGTGACGCTGAACGATTGTGCGGGCGGCGCGGTAATTCTGCACGATGGCTGGATAGGTGACGGAAATGTCAGCGGCGCGCTGCTCGAAGTCGGACATGGGATAGCCACGCGTGGCCATGACGCGATTTACGAGCGTATCGGCTTCACTAACGGCAATGGCGGGATCGTCGACGAAATGGTTTTGAACCTGAATCCAGTCCTGTCGAAACTGATCACGCATGGTTGGGTTGAGTTCTTTGATTGAGAAGCTTTGGACGCGCTTCTCGCGATTGATGAGTTCCACTTCAGCTTTGGCGGGATCGCCACGTTCGAGGACGGCGCGATCGTACTCCGTGCCGAAGTGCTGCTTGAGATGCTGGCTTCTGCGCTTGCGATAGACAACGATGAAGATGGCGGCAAGTACGAGCACCGCAACAACGATCACGATCGCGAGCAGGGTGTTTTGGTCCATGGTCATCCCCTTTCTGCGAATGTGATGCCGCGGGGGATGGGGAGAGTTGTCGATGGGATGAAGGCCGCATGGGCAGGACAGGAAAGAGTTTCAGGGGATTGGAAAATGGGTGCGGGGGCAACGGTGCGAGGGGCGAATGCATCGCCGCGCGAAGGTGTAAGGATTTCTACGAATCGGGGCTTGGCGAATCAGGACGACAATCAGGAAGACAATCAGGAAGACCAGGAGGCGAGGGTCACGAAGCGGTGGTTCTTCTTGTAGCGTTCAAGCAATTGCGCGGCTGCGGCGACGGATGGGCCGCGATTTGCGCCGAGGCCTCGATGACCGCCGTCGTGGAGGACGATGTTGGCGGCTGAACCTTGGCGCTCGAGGCCATCGATAGTGCGGGCGAGGCGTTGCGCGATTGCATCGGCTGAGGGAGTTTCCCAGTCGGTGGTCATTGCATTCCACGTTACCGGGACCATGCCAAGGCGGCGTGCTGTGCGGAGGACAAACGGGCGACGGGCTCCGTAGGGGGGGCGGAAAAACCGGATTGGGGCACCGGTGATTTGCTGTAGCTTGTCGGTGGTGCTGGTAAGTTCCTCAGTTACCTGCTGCGCCGGAGTCAAAGCGAGGTTGGGGTGGCTCCAGGAGTGATTCCCGATGAGATGGCCCGCGGCGACAACTCGCCGCACGAGAGCGGGCTCCGCCTTGGCGAAGCTGCCGACCATGAAGAACGTGGCCTTGACGTTGTGCTTTGCGAGCACGTCAATCAGTTGGGGCGTCCACGCGGGGTTGGGGCCATCGTCGAATGTGAGCGCCAGTTCGCCTGGCTTGCGGGGCGCGGTGAGCGTTTTGCCGAATAGCTGCGAATCGGGCCATAGCGCAGCGTAGGCGCACCCGCCCCAGGCGAGGCCGGCGGCGCCTAGCGTGCCCAGGCCTGCGTAGATTCCGGTTTCGAGGAGGGAAAGCATTGTGCCTTCCAGTTTGAGTCCTTGACCGCGGCTGCGGCAAGCTTCCGCAGAATTGGGTCGGGCAACCGCGATTTCGATGTGGCTCTACTCCGACGTGGTTGGGTCGATTGTGGCTCGTACTTGTGACACGCGGTTGGCAGGAAAGCCGCCTTTGGTGGCATGTTCGCGCACGGTGGCTTCATCCGGGGCGATGTAGACGCAGTAGATTTTGTCGTCTGTGACGTAGCTGTGCAGCCACTGGATCTTTGGACCCATCTCATTCAGGACGCCGCAGGACGTCTGCGATACGGCCTGCAACTGTTCAGGGGTTAGCTTCCCGACCTCGGGAATCTCCCTCTCGATCACAAACTTGGGCATTAATACGACCTCATTGCTCGCCGGGTTTCCCAGCTTGGGGTAGTGGAATTTTAGTCACGAGTGCGGCTGCGCACAAGGTCAAAATGGGACACATGGATTGCACGCGGGCCCGGCAACGGGCGTATACTCACTTTTATTCGGGTCGCATCCTGAGTGTACGGAGCGGCACTGGAGGCAAAATGATTCTTACAAAATTCCCCGGCGGCGCGAATCCGTCGCCCGACACCACCCCCATCACAAAAGTCACCATGCCCGCGCTGAGCGAGATGAAGCGCCAAGGCAAGCCTATTTCCGCGCTGACGGCGTATGACTACGCAACCTCGCGTCTTGCAGACGAGGCGGGGATCGACTTCATCCTGGTTGGCGATTCGCTGGCCATGGTGGTGCTGGGTCACGAGAATACGCTGGCGGTGACTGTGGATGAGATGATCCACCATACGCGTGCTGTGCGGCGTGCTGTGCGGCGTGCGCTGGTTGTGGCAGATATGCCTTTTGGCAGCTACAACACGGTGGCTGAGGGGCTGGCGAACGCGGTGCGGTTTGTGAAGGAATCCGGGGCCGAAGCGGTGAAGATTGAGGGGCCGCGCGTGGAACTTGTGCGGGCGCTTACGGACGCGGAGATTCCCGTGGTCGCTCACCTGGGGCTGACGCCTCAGAGCGTGAATCGGATGGGCGGATACCGGGTGCAGGCGCGGACTGCGGAGACTGTGCTGCAGCTGAAGGCTGATGCGCACGCGCTGGTTGATGCCGGGGCGGGAGCGGTTGTTCTTGAGGGGATTCCGCGCGAGGTAGCCGCGGAGATAACCGCAGAGCTGACGGTGCCGACGATTGGGATTGGCGCGGGGCCGGATTGTGATGGGCAGATTCTTGTGTTCCACGATTTGTTGAACTTGACGTTTGCGCCTCCGGCCAAGTTTGTGCGGCGCTATGCTGACGCGGGTACGCTGATTCGGTCGGCGATTGAGCACTATCGCGAGGATGTGGAGCACCGGGCGTTTCCATCGGATGAGGAAAGCTATCACCTGCCGGAGGCGGTGCGTCAGACGTTGGATGGGATGGAGCAGTCGGCAAGGCTGCGCAAGGCCTGATGCAAATTGTCCGCACTGTAAGTGAGCTTCGCGCGTGGTCTCGCACACAACGCAACGCAGGCCGGACTGTGGGGCTGGTTCCTACCATGGGGGCGTTGCACGCGGGGCACGCTTCGCTGATTCGCGCCGCGGCGGCTGGGTGCGACGCCGTCGCGGTGAGCATCTTTGTGAACCCTACTCAATTTGGGCCTAATGAGGATTTTGCGCGCTATCCGCGCACGTTCGAGGCGGATTGTGCGTTGGCTGGAGAGTCGGGGGCAGACGTGGTCTTCGCTCCTTCGGTGGAGGATTTGTATCCGGATGGGGCGGCTACATTTGTCGAGGTTGAGGGGCTGAGTTCGCGGTTGGACGGCGCATCGCGGCCGGGGCATTTTCGGGGAGTTGCTACTGTGGTGGCCAAGCTGCTGATTGCGGCCGAGCCGGACCGAGCATATTTTGGGCAGAAGGATGCGGCGCAGGTTGCGGTGCTGCGGCGGATGGCGGCGGATTTACTGCTTCCGGTGGAGATTGTTGTTTGCCCGATTGTGCGCGAGGGGGAGGGGCTGGCGCTGAGCTCGCGGAATATCTACCTGAGCGCGGACGAGCGGGCGCTGGCGCTGCTGCTGAGCCGGGCTGTGCGGGTGGTGGAATCACTTGTGGGATCTGGAGAGCGTCGGGCCGGCGCACTGGTTGACGCGGCGCGCGAGGTTTTGGCCGGAGTCCCTGAAGTGCGGGTCGATTACATTGAGCTGGTGGATTGGGGAACGCTGTTGCCGGTTGAAGTTGCTGCTCCCGGGACGCTGTTCGCCTTGGCGGCTTGGGTTGGGGCTACGCGGCTTATTGACAATACAATCCTCGGCTCGGAGGTGAATGCCTTGGAGAAGCGTGATCGCAACGGTCACCTGCGGCAGCCCCAGGCAGTCGATGAATCCCGGCTATGGGAGGCAGAAGCATCGGCGCCATTGCGCAATTTGCCTTCTTCGCTGAAGCTGTATTGAGTGCCGGAACTGCCTGACATCTCGGCTTACATTTCGGCTCTCGAGCCACGCGTTCTTGGGCAGACGCTGGAGCGCGTTCGGCTGGCTTCGGTGTTTCTGCTGCGGACCGTTGATCCACCGCTGGCTTCTGTCGAAGGGCGAACGGTGGTTGCGCTGCGGCGGATTGGGAAGCGGGTCGGAATTGGACTCGATGGAAACCTCTGGCTGGTGCTGCACTTGATGATTGCGGGGCGGTTGCATTGGCGGCCCGCGGGGGCGAAACTCTCGGGGCGGCAGCATCTGGCGGGGTTCGATTTCCCGCATGGGACGTTGGTGTTGACCGAGGCCGGGAGCAAGCGGCGAGCTTCACTGTACGTGCTGCGCGGGGAAGAGGCGCTCAAGGATATCGATCCGGGCGGGGTTGAGATTTTTGCTACGGACCTGGAGGGTTTCCGTGAGGCGCTGAGCGCGGAGAACCGCACGCTGAAGCGGGCGCTGACCGATCCGCGGGTGATTAGCGGGGTGGGGAATGCTTATTCCGATGAGATTTTGCATGCGGCGCAGCTTTCGCCGATCACGCAAACGCATAAGCTGAAGCCCGAAGAATGGGAGCGCCTGTTTGAAGCTACGCGGGCGACGCTGGCGCTGTGGGTTGAACGGCTGGGCGACGAAGCGCGGAAGAAGTTTCCGGAAGGGGTGACGGCGTTTCGCCCGGAGTTTGCTGTGCACGGGAAGTTCGACCAACCGTGTCCGCGCTGTGGCGAGAAGGTGCAGCGGATTCGCTATGCCGACAACGAAACGAACTACTGCGCACGGTGCCAGACGGGCGGAAAGGTGCTGGCGGATCGCAGTCTTTCGCGGCTGCTGGGGGCGGACTGGCCGAGGACGCTTGAGGAGTTGGAAGCGTTGAAGCGGCGCTGACTACGAGGGACGGGAAATCGCCGCGATTCCGCTTGACACTGGCTTTCATCTGCCGCAGAGTCAACTGCACGACTCCCTGTGTACCTGCCGGCGATTTCTGCCATTTTTCGTGGTCGCTCGGAGCCTGAATTCTGCTCATTGAGGAGGCTTCCCCTTGCAACATCTTCACTTCAATCACTATGCCATCCTGGTTTGTGCGCTGATCCAGTGGTTTCTTGGCGCCATTTGGTATTCGCCGGTGCTGTTCGCCAAGCCATGGATGGCCATTGTGGGGATACAGCCCGGGAATGCGAAGAAGAGCTCGATGATCACGGGCATGATCATGTCGTTCGTCGGGAGCCTGGTACTTTCATTTGTGCTGGCGCACTTAGTGCTATGGGCCGGCGCAACGACTGCTGCGTGGGGCGCGCTGATTGGCTTTATCGCATGGGCGGGATTTATGGCCGCGCCGCTCTCGGCAAGCTACATCTATGAGGGGCGTCCGTTCAAGCTGTTTGCCATCAACCTTGGGTATTGGCTGGTGGGGCTTGTGGCCAGCGGGATCCTGCTGGCGGTTTGGCACTAGGGTGTGTTAAAAGGCCACGGACGACTTTACAATCGACCTATGAGCAAAACCGTTGTCGCAACTGGAAAAGCACCCGCCGCCATTGGACCCTATTCTCAGGGCATCCGGACGGGCAATCTTGTATTCACTGCAGGACAAATTGCGCTGGACCCGGAGACGCAGCAGGTGGTGGCGCCTGGGATTACGGAACAGACCGAGAGGGTGCTCGAAAACCTGAAAGCCATTTTGGAAGCGGCCGGGTCGAGCATGGCACAGACCTTAAAGGCCACTGTCTTCCTCAAGGATTTCAACGACTTTGCGGCTATGAATGCCGTTTATGCCGCGTACCTGGCCGCTGAGGGGATGACGCCGCCGGCGCGCTCCACGGTGGAAGTTTCGCGCTTGCCAAAGGACGTGCTGGTGGAGATTGATCTGGTGGCGGAGGTCTGAGGGTGCGATTCGGGACCGGCCGTAACTTTGCAGGCGGTCGCGCATCCAACGGAAGGCTGCGGGCCGGTTGAAGCCTGCGGAAGCGGTTTGCGGGAGAGGTTATTGATGAGCGAAACGACTGAAAAGATTGAGCGGACAGATGCGGAGTGGCGCGCGCAGTTGACGCCGGAGCAATATCACGTACTGCGCGAAAAGGGAACGGAGCGGCCCTACACCGGGGTGCTGACGCAGAACCACGACACCGGGAATTACCATTGCGCCGGGTGCGGAGCGTTGCTGTTTTTGAGCGGGGCGAAGTTCGATTCGGGCTGCGGCTGGCCCAGTTTTGTGATTCCGGCCGAATCGAAGGCGGTTGTGGAGCATGAGGATCGGAGCTTTGGCATGCGGCGTGTCGAAGTGACCTGCGCCCGCTGCGGGGGGCATCTTGGGCACGTATTTCCGGACGGACCGAAGCCGACCGGCTTGCGTTACTGCATCAACTCCGCTTCGCTTACTTTTACGCGGGAAGGCAAGTAGCGGGGACCCGAATACACAAACACACAGCGACGCCGCTTGGGGGCGGCGTCGGGGGCGATCCAATCAGAATGTTGCCGAGCGGAAGCGGAACGCTATGCTTTGGCGACAGCGGGTGTGGCCTTGGCGACGGAGTGCGTTGCCTTGGTGATTTTGCCCGTCTTGATGCAGCTGGTGCAGACCCTGATCCGTTTGGCGGAGCCGTTGACGAGTGCCTTGACTGCCTGCAAATTCACGCTCCAGCGGCGGCGGGTCACGTTGTGCGCGTGAGAGATGTTGTTACCGAACTGCGGGCCTTTGCCGCAAATATCGCATACCTGTGCCATGACTTAGCTCCAAATCCTTTACGTTTACTGGTGCGGCATTTCCGCTGCCGCGGCGTGGCGCAAAAATCCGCCTGCTTGCCGAACTTTCAGTATACCTTGAATTTGCTCCCGTTCCAACCCTACCCGGGAATTGGCGGGGCGGACATACCGCAGTTCCTTCCCAGAGGGCTGAATGCATGGAGCCGATTCGAGCGAATAGCGAGCGTCGCCCAATGCAGGTGATTATTGTGGCGGCGGGGCGGTGGACGGCGGGGTTGGGAGGCCGTCGATAGTCTTCGGCTCCATGACCTCCGTGCGTGTTCCGTCCGGATCAAAGAGGTTTGCCTGACGCTTGCGGTTCTTGCCGAGGTGGAACTCGATTTCGTGCTTGTACTGCTTTATGTATGGTGACGCTTTCAGCGTGGCTACTGCATGCGGCACATCGGGAACGACGAGGCAGAGATGGTGGGCACCTCCGCGCGCAGTTTCGGGCGGCGCGGGTTTGGCCAGCATGAGCTCAATATAGTCATCACTGTCGGGAGCCTTGAGGTTGATCCAGGAAAGGACGGTTCCGCTTGAGCTGCCGCGCCATGTCTCAGTGAAGCCGAGGACCTGGGTGTAAAAGCGGTATTCGGGGTCGAGATCGGTCACAATAATTCCGGCATGCGTCATGTGTTGCGAGATGCGATTGGGGCCGAGACGCTTGCCGAAGTTGAGCATGGATTGGCCGGCTGGCATGTATTGGACCATCTCCACGGTGTGGCCTGCGGGATCAGTGACGTTGAAGGCCAGGTTGCCAATTCTGCCGGTCGTCGCATGGCTGGGAACCTTGACTCCCTTTGAGGCGAGATACAGGCGCAGCGCTTCGGCGTTGTCGGTTTCGAGCGCGATGTGACTCAGTCGATCGGAGCCCGCGGTCTTTTCCGGAAACAGCTCGATGTACTGCCGGTCATTGATTTTGAAGAAGGTCATGGACGGGGTGCCGTCGGGATTCTTGAGGGGGAAGACTTCGTCGAATCCGAGAAAGTCGCTGTAGAACTTTCTGGACGCATCGAAGTCATGGGCAAAGAAGGCGACGTGAGCAAGGCCGAGAATCTTTGGGCGTGGGGGAGTTTGTGCGTTCAGGAGGGATACAAAAAAGCAACCGACGAATAATACGGCCAGGGTAGGTTTTGCATTCGACGGGTTCATGGAACGCTCCTGCTGTGCAATTGCAGCTATGGTCACTCTCTTGTTCGGCGGAGCGACTCTGAACGAGTAATGCAGGTTCGAGCTTGCCAGGAACCGGCGACTTAGGATAACTCGGTTGGATGGTTTGTGGCGAAATGGTTTTGGGGTTTCCATAGTCCTGAGTTTGAAGATAGGATTGGTGTGCGCCGGGCCTTTGAGGGGGAGCGATAGCGATGGTGGAACGTGGAGCAGAGAACGGATCGGCGTTTACGAAGCTTTGGCCGGATGCGGGGGCCGCGCTGGATGGGATTGTGCGCGACGGGATGCTGCTGGCGATTGGCGGGTTTGGCCTTTGCGGTATCCCTGAAGCGTTGATTCTTGCGCTGCGCGATAGTGGCGTTGGTAACTTGACGATTGCCAGTAACAATGCGGGTGTGGATGGCTGGGGAATTGGGTTGCTGCTTGAAAGCCGGCAAGTGAAGAAGATGATATCGAGTTATGTGGGCGAGAATAACGAGTTTGAGCGGCAGTATCTTGAAGGGGAGTTAGAAGTGGAGTTTTGCCCGCAGGGAACGCTGGCTGAGCGGATGCGTGCGGGGGGTGCGGGGATACCGGGGTTCTATACACGGACGGGGGTTGGGACGCTGGTGGCAGAGGGGAAAGAGCACAAGGAATTTGATGGGGTGAGTTACATTTTGGAGCGTGGCATTCAGGCGGACGTGGCGTTGGTGAAGGCGTGGAAGGCGGATCGCCTGGGGAATCTTGTTTATCGGCGAACGGCGAGAAATTTCAATCCCAACGCGGCTACATGCGGGAAGATTACGGTGGCGGAGGCGGAGATTATTGTGGAACCGGGCGAACTTGATCCGGATGAGATTCACACGCCGGGTATCTTTGTTCATCGGCTGGTGCACAATCCGCACCCTGAAAAGCGAATTGAAAAAGTAACTACCCGAGAGGCTTAAATAAATGGCGTGGACTCGCGAACAAATGGCCGCGCGTGCGGCGCGGGAATTGAAGAACGGGTTCTATGTGAACCTGGGAATAGGTATTCCTACGCTGGTTGCGAATCATATTCCAGTGGGAATCACGGTTACGTTGCAGTCGGAGAATGGGCTGCTGGGTATGGGGCCGTTCCCGCTGAAAGATGAGGTGGACGCCGACCTGATCAATGCGGGAAAGCAGACGGTGACGTTCACTCCGGGCGCGTCCACTTTTTCGAGCGCGGATTCATTCGCGATGATTCGCGGGGGGCATATTGACCTGGCGATCCTTGGGGCGATGCAGGTATCTGAGCGGGGTGACCTGGCTAACTGGATGATTCCGGGAAAGCGGGTAAAGGGTATGGGCGGGGCGATGGACCTGGTGTCGGGGGTGCAGCGAGTGATTGTGATTATGGAGCATGTGGCGCAGGATGGAAGCCCAAAGCTGCTTCGGGAGTGCACGCTTCCGCTTACTGGAGCTGGAGTGGTGCAGAGAGTTATTACCGATTTGTGCGTGATGGATGTTACTCCGGCGGGTTTTCAAGTGGTTGAGTTAGGGGAAGGTGTAACTCGCGAGCTTGTGGAGCAGCGGACCGGGGCTGGGGTGCGCTTTAACCATGCGGCGGTGTAGCTGGACCTTAATTTATTTTGACCAGACAGGTTTTCTCTTCTCTAGAAACGATGCAATTCCCTCTTTGAAATCGGTTGTCTCCCGGGCTTTCGCGTTCGCATCGAGGGCTTGAGTGATTGCTGCATCAAGCCAGGGCTTATTTTGCGCTGCGAGGAGGTGCTTGGTGGCGGCCAGCGATTGCGGACTGTTTGCTGCGAGGACCTGCGCAAGGGCCAAGACGCGTTCGTCAAGCGTGCTGGGTTCGATTACTTCGTTGACGAGTCCGAGGCGACAAGCCTCGTTTGCATCAAAGAGGCGGCCGGTGAGGAGCAGGTCGCGGCTGCGCTTGTCGCCAATTTGCAAAGCGAGATATGCCGAGACGATGGCGGGGACGAAGCCGATGCGCGCTTCTGTGTAACCAAACTTGGCTGTGGGAGCTGCAAGGGTGAAATCGCAGATGGTGGCGAGGCCGGTGCCGCCGGCGATTGCCGCTCCTTGGACGGCTGCGATGGTGGGTCTGGGTAACTCATACAACGTGCGAAACAGGGTTGCGATTCGTTGCGCATCGGCGCGGTGGTCGGCGGCGGACTTGTCGTTCATGGTTTGCAATACGGATAGATCGAGACCGGAACAGAAGGCTTCGCCCGCGCCGCGGAAGACGAGAACGCGGCAGTTACTGACGGCCGCATCGTTCATTGCGGCGATCAACTCTTCCTGCATCTCGGGGGTCATGGCGTTGCGACGCTCGGGGCGATTCAATGTAATGGTTCGGATATCCGCGTCGTCTGTAACCAGAATCGTTCTGTAACTCAAGGCGGTCCTCCATAACTTTGATAACTATTGAGCGCGATTCAGTGCGATGCGGCGCTGAAGTCTCTTGCAATGGCGGCGCTGGCGGATAGTAACTCATCGAGCGGCTCAAAGTGCGAGACATCCGCTCCCAATTTACTAAGCTCTGCAATCAGTGTCTCTGTGGGGATATTTCCGACAAGGGCATCCTGCGCGAATGGACATCCACCCAGGCCGCCGATGGCGGCATCGAAGCGCCTGCAACCTGCGCGATAGGCTGCGCGGATTTTTTGAGCTGCGTCCTGTGGTCTTGAATGTAGATGGAGGCCGATCTCGGCGCCATTGCTCGCTTCGAGCGCTCGAGCTACCGTTTCTTCAATCTGCGCAGGAGTTGCGAGGCCCACGGTGTCGGCGAGAGAGATCTGCCGGATGTCCAGTTCAATGAGTTGTAGGCATGCGCGAAGAGCCTCATCGATGCTGTATGGATCGCCATAGGGATTGCCAAAGGCCATTGAAACGTAGGCGACCACGCTCCTTTCGGCTGATTTTGCAAGAGCGGTGATGGACGCTAAAACATGCAGCGATTCTTCTTGTGTCTGCTTCTGATTTCTGCGCAGAAACTCAGGCGATATGGAGTAGGGGAAGCCCAGTGTCTGCACTACGCCTGTCTTGATTGCGCGCTCTGCCCCTTTTTCGTTCACGACGATCCCGATGATTTCGACGGTCTCTGGAACATCAATGAGTTCCAGAACCTGCTCGGAGTCTGCCATTTGCGGAACAGCCGTCGGCGAAACAAAGCTCACCGCATCGATGGTTGTGAAGCCGGCCGCGATTAGTTTCTGCAGATAGGCGGCCTTTTGCGGCGCAGGAATGATTCGTGGCAATGCCTGCCACGCATCCCTGGGACATTCCACGATTTTGACTAACTCGCTCATAGGTCGTTCTCAAGCATTTGCGCCCCGGGAGTTACTTAGCCGCGGGACGGATAGACCTTGAGTATCTCCCGGGCGATGACCATGCGCTGAATTTCACTTGTGCCTTCGCCGATGGTGCATAGCTTTACGTCGCGATAATACTTCTCGGCTGGGTAGTCCTTGATGAAACCATAGCCGCCGAAAAGCTGTACAGCCTCATTGCAAATCCGCACCGCAACTTCGCTGGCAAAGAGTTTGGCCATGGCCGATTCGCGTGTGACTTTGCGACCTGCGTCTTTGAGGACCGCAGCGCGCTGGGTGAGCAGGCGTGCGGCGTCGAGCTCGGTGGCCATGTCGGCGAGTTTCCACTGAATGCCCTGAAACTCCGCGATGGCCTTGCCAAACTGGCGGCGTTCTTTGACGTATTTCAACGCCGCATCGAGAGCGCCGCGCCCGATGCCCAGAGCCAGTGCGGCAATGGAGATGCGGCCACCATCGAGAACACGCATGGCATCGACGAATCCTTCGCCTTCGACGCCAAGAAGATTTTCCGCGGGGATTTCGCAATCCTCGAAGATGAGTTCGCTGGTGTCGCTGGCACGCAGACCGAGTTTGTTTTCTTTTTTGCCGGGCCTGAATCCCGGTGTTCCCTTCTCTACCAGGAATGCCGAGAGGCCATGTGTGCCTTTTGCCTTGTCAGTGACTGCGACGACGACCGCAACGTCGGCGTGACTGCCGTTGGTGATGAAGGTCTTGTTTCCGTTGAGCACATAGTGGTCGCCGTGTTTGACCGCAGTGGTGCGGGCAGCGCTGGCGTCGGAGCCGGAGCCGGGTTCGGTGAGCGCCCATGCGGCGAGCCATTCGCCGCTTGCAAGCAGCGGGACATACTTGCGCTTCTGGGCTTCATTGCCGGCGAGGAAGATATGGTTTGTCCCGAGTGAGTTATGCGCGGCGACAGTTATACCAACGGAGCCATCGACGGCGGATAACTCTTCGATGGCGAGCACATAGTCCACATATCCCAGGCCAGCGCCGCCGTACTCCGGCGGGAAGATGACGCCGAGCAAACCCATTGCGCCAAGCTTACGGATGAGCGGTGTGGGAAGGTCGCAGGCTTCATCCCAAGTCATAACATTCGGGGCAATCTCCGTCGCGGCGAAGTCGCGTATCTCACGGCGGAGATGCTCCTGGTCTTCGGTCAAAACAAACGGGTATAGGTTCGTTTCCTGCTCAACTGCAACTGTCATCAGGGGCTCCTTTGCACTGTGCTGCTTACCGCGCGTATTCATGGGATGATTCTGGGGTTCGGATTCCGAAGATCATGTTTGAAGGACTCCGGGATTGAAGCGGGGGACATCGGGATTCAAGGCGCATGCTTCGAGAGCGGTGATCAGAATGTCGCGGGTCTTCGCCGGGTCGATGATGGCGTCGATCCAGAGGCGGGCTGCGCCGTAACGCGGATCGGCTTGCGCGTCGTAGGTGTTCTTGATCTCGTCGTAGAGGGCTTTTTTCTCCGCTTCCGAGAGCACCTTGCCGCCGCGCTCCATTTGTTTGGCACGAACCTCCGCGAGCGTTCCTGCAGCGGATGCGCCGCTCATGACGGCATAGCGGGCGGTGGGCCAGGCAAAGAGAAAGCGCGGGTCGTACGCTTTGCCGCACATGGCATAGTGTCCTGCGCCGAAGCTTCCGCCGATGATGACGCTGATTTTGGGAACGACACTGGTGCTTACGGCGGAAACCATTTTGGCTCCGGCACGGATGATGCCGGACCACTCAGCGTCCTTGCCGACCATGAATCCATTTACGTCGTGAAGGAAGATGAGGGGGACCAGGTTCTGGTTACAATCCATGATGAAGCGGGCGGCCTTTTGGGCGCTTTCGGTATAGATGACGCCGCCGACCTCGATGCGGTTCATGCCTGCGGATGGGCCCATGGACACAGTTTGATTCTGGTTGGTTTTTTGATTGGCTACGATGCCGACCGCATGGCCGCCGATACGGGCATAGCCGCAAAGCACGGTGCGGCCAAAGTCGGCTTTGTACTCATCGAACTCGCTGCGATCGACGATGCGGGCAATGACTTCATGCATGTCGTATACGTTGCTTGATCCGGGTGCTGGATTCAACAGGCAGTATAAGTCGTCGGCGGGATATGCGGGCGCATCCTTCATAACATCGAATGCTATGGAGTTATAGACATTCCTTTCCGTTTGTGGCGTGCGGGATTCAGAGTTATGCCTGCCGCCCATCTTATCGACGAGAGAGCGCAACCGGGCGATGCAGAGATGGTCGTTGGGTTCCTTGAAGTCGACAGTGCCCGATATCTCGGCATGCATGGTGGCGCCGCCTAATTCCTCTGCGTCAGTCTTTTGGCCAATGGCTGCCTGGACCAGCGACGGGCCGGCGAGGAACAGGCCGGAGCCTTCCGTCATGAGGACGGTATCCGTCATGACGGGAAGGTAGGCGCCTCCAGCGACGCACATGCCCATGATGGCCGTGATCTGTGGAATGCCGAGTGAACTCATGACGGCGTTGTTGCGGAAGGCTCGGCCGAAGTCGTCGGTATCGGGGAAGACGTCTTCCTGGAGCGGCAAAAACACGCCGGAGGAGTCGACGAGATAGAGGGTGGGAATGCGGTTTTCGAGAGCGATGGTCTGCGCGCGCAGGACCTTTTTGGCGGTCATGGGAAAGAACGCGCCGGCCTTCACGGTGGCGTCGTTGGCGATGATCATGCACAGGCGGCCACAGACGCGGCCGAGTCCGGTGACGACGCCAGCGCCGGGAGCGCCACCGTATTCGGTGTACATTCCGTACGCTGCCCATAGGCCCAGTTCGAGTAGCTCCGTGCCTTCATCGAGGAGGAGGTTCAGGCGCTCTCTGACCGTGAGACGGCCCTTGGCGCGCTGGGCTTCCGCGGCTTTGGGACCGCCGCCGAGGCGAATGGAATCCTCTTCTGCGCGGAGCGCCACCATGAGCGCCTTGAGCGCTGTTTGATTAGCAACGGCGCGCGGAGATTGCGAGTCGAGCTTTGATCGAAGGCTGTTGTCGAACTTAAGGTCGTTCCCCATCACACCGTCCATGAAGAGTGGCCATGAAATCGGGCCAGAAAAACTGCAAGACTATAGCATGAATTTTGCCATTGACGCATTTGGCCGCATCGCGATGGGCATAGGCCTGCGTATTCAGTTCGATTCATGAATGGCAGGGAAAGAGGTCTGCAGACACAGTCATTGCCGGGGGAAACTGCGTGCGTGATCGCAGGTCAGTCGTCGAGGCGCGAGCCGTTGTTGATGCGGGCCTCCAGCGTTTGCATGGCTTCGTAGATCTGGTCGAAGCTTTCAATGGCGAAGAGCAGGTGGTGCATTTCGTCGACTTTGACGGGCGTGCGCAGAACTTCATCGAGCGTGAAGGGGCGCACGGCGCAACCGTTATGCAGGACGTTGGAACATTCGCCGTTGGAGCTGATCAGTCCGCTGCCGTAGACCTTGACCTGGCCATCCTGGTAGATGAGGCCGAACTCGACGGTGTACCAGAAGACGCGGCCAATGCGTTCGAGGATGGATTCATCCTGAATGCGTGAACAGACCTGGCCGTAGTGGGCGAGGAAGTCAGCGAAGACGGGATGGGCGTGCATGGGGACGTGGCCGAAGACATCGTGGAAGATGTCGGGCTCTGGCGTGTATTCAAGGGAGTCGCGGTCACGGAGCCAAGTGGTGGTGGGAAACCGGCGCGCGGCGAGCATTTCAAAGAAGGCGGGCGCGGGCATGAAACCGCTGACGGGCGTGGTGTTCCAGCCGGTGCGGCGCTCGAGGCGAGCTGAGACGGCGGACAGGTTGGGGAGGCGGTCATAGGGCAGGCAGAGAGTGTCGAAACCGTCGAGATATTCCTGAGCGGCGTGCTGTTCCAGTTGCGTCATGCGGCGGCGAACGAGATCGGCCCAGATGCCATGCTGCTCGGGAGTGTAGGCGGCGTAATCCTGCTGGGTGAGGAAGGACGCGGCCTTGGGAAGTGACACGGCGGTGGCCATTAGAGGTTGCCTCGGAGCGCCTGCTCGCGCTCGATTGCTTCAAACAGCGCCTTGAAGTTGCCCTTGCCGAAGCTGCGGCTGCCTTTGCGCTGGATGATCTCGTAGAACAGAGTGGGGCGGTCTTCGACGGGGCGCGTGAAGATTTGCAGCATGTAGCCTTCGGGGTCGCGATCGACGAGGATGCCAAGGCGTTCCAGCTCTTCGATTGGTTCGTCGATGGCGCCGACGCGGGAGGCGAGTTCCGTGTAGTAAGTGTGCGGGACGGTGAGGAAGTCGATTCCCTGCGCCTGCATGCTTGAAACGGTGGAGAGAATGTCGTCGGTGGCGAGGGCAATGTGCTGGACGCCGGGGCCCTGGTAGAAGTCGAGATATTCTTCAATTTGCGATTTGCGACGACCCTCAGCCGGCTCGTTGATGGGGAATTTTACATAGCCGTTGCCGTTGGACATGACCTTGGACATGAGGGCCGAGTATTCGGTGGAGATGTCCTTGTCGTCAAAGTGCTGGTAAAGCTGAAAGCCCATGACATGAGAGTAGAAGCTGACCCACTCATCCATGGCGTGCCAGCCGACGTTGCCCACCATGTGGTCGATGTGCTTCAGGCCGGTTGGGCGGGCGACGGTGTCCCGCGGCTGTGTGCGGAAGCCGGGGAGGAAGGGACCGTTGTAGTGGTGGCGCTCGACGAAGGTGTGGATTGTGTCGCCATAGGCGGCGATGGAGGAGGTGGTGATGCGGCCATTTTCGTCGCCGGTCTCCGTGGGGGCAGCAATTGACTGAGCGCCTCGGGACGTGGTCTCGTACCAGGCCTGGCGGGCGTCGTCGACTTCGAGGGCGATGACGCGGACGCCGTCTCCGTGGCGGGCGACGTGGTCGGCAATGGGGCTGCCGGTGCGGAGGGAGGTGGTGAGAACGAAGCGGACTTTGCCTTGCTGGAGGACGTAAGACGCACGATCGCGCTGGCCGGTTTCAGGGCCGGAATAGGCTACGAGGCTCATGCCGAATGCGGTTCGGTAGTAGTAGGCGGCCTGACGCGCGTTTCCCACGTAGAATTCGACGTGATCGGTGCCCTTGAGGGGCAGAAAATCCTGTCCGGTTTGGACCGTGCTGGGGGCAAAGGATGCCATGGGGACCTCCGGTTTGAATGTGAGCGGACGTAGTTCGGGGTGATTCCGATCACATCAGACCACGAGGATAGGCCTCCGAAGAGACGACATTGAATAGCGATTAGAAGAAAAGATGGGCATTCGGCTTTAGATATGCATGGTCACATGCAGGTATGGCTTTATAACCGTAATCGGACCCTTTGCGTTCAATCGTTGCGGCAGTTCTGGTGCGTTCACCTCCATGAAAAGCGGTCATGTAAATCAAAACTTGACGTACTTGTAAAATTCATAAATACTTGGTTATGAAGTATTAACCTTATGTGCGGTTCAGGAGGAATCCCCAATGGAACTCATGGTCGAACGAGAATTGAAGGTGGCGGACGAGGTGTGGATCGCGACCGCCCTTCTGCACCGCGAAAATCCCATGCAAGCCGATTTTGCGGTAGAGGAAATTGTCGAGAGAGCGCGAAAGGAGAAGCTGTACGACACGCTTCGCCCTGGCGTGTACATCCATGCGCAAATGCACTGCGTAGCGAATCGAGCACCGAACCCGGGACGCTATCGCATGCTTTTCGAGACGCGACCCAGCCGTCGCCGCTTGTATTGCCCGAGTGATCCCTTTGACCCACGACGCGACGGCTCTAAGACGGTTCCCGTCGCAGCCGATATTCCCGAGCGCTATCGACAACTGCTGCAGTGGTACAACGGGTGGTGCAAAGGCAGTTCCCAGTCCTCTTCGCGATTTGCCGCGCTTCTGGAACTGGAAGGCTCGGGTAAGGACATTTGGGGAGATGAGAATGCGGATGAATACATCAATCGGTTGCGCGAGGAATGGGAATGAGCCGCGTCTTTTGGGACAGCAACCTGTTCATCTATCTATTCGAACAACACCCGATCTTTTCATCGGGAGTGAAGTCACTTCTTGCGCGAATGGAAGTCCGGGGCGACCAGCTTTTCACGTCGGCCCTCTCAGTTGGAGAGGTTCTGGCGAAGCCATATGAACTCGGCGATATGGCGCGGTGTACGCGGTACGAAAGGGCAATTCAGCAGGCGGCGGTAATTCTGGCGTTTGATCTTTCCGCCGCCCGACAATTCGCGAGACTTCGCGCACAGCGCACGCTACGAGTGCGACCCCCTGACGCAATGCAACTTGCATGTGCTGGCACCGCAGGGATGGATTTGTTCCTGACGAACGATGTGCGACTACACAGTATGCAAGTGGATGGGATTCAATTCATTACATCCGTCGAGCGTGCTCCGATTTAGAGCCCTTGATCACAAAGCGGGCAAAACCAGAGCGCGGCATACGCCGAGGGAGATATCGGGGAAGCCTTCGCGTCGGCAAAATCCGCGCAGAATGACTTCGTCGCCATCTTCGAGGTAGGTGCGGGTTTCGCCGTTGGGGAGCGCAATGGGCTGCTTGCCGCCAAGGGTGAGTTCGAGGAGGCAACCGGCGGATTCGTCGGTTGGGCCGGAGACGGTGCCGGTGGCGAGGATGTCGCCGGGGAGCAGGTTGCAGCCGTTGCTGGTG
>Ga0302201_10000908_pt1 | contig 26607 bp, 21 predicted proteins | sample II_Bog_N3_2_FD_194586 | JGI IMG/M metagenome (GOLD analysis project Ga0302201, IMG submission 194586) | Peat permafrost microbial communities from Stordalen Mire near Abisko, Sweden - II_Bog_N3_2 | ecosystem: Environmental > Terrestrial > Soil > Wetlands > Peat | place: Sweden: Abisko... | reverse complement strand
GGTCCTTGAAGATCCCTTCCCACTTGGAGAACGGAAGATTGCTGGTCAGCAGTACGCTGCCGCGTTCGTATCGCTCCGATAGCAAGGTGAACAGCACCTCCATCTCCTCGCGGCTTTGCTGGACATAACCCATCTCATCGATGATCAGGCCATCATGGCGGCCCAACTTCTTGATCTCTTTGCTAAGCCGCAGGTCGCGCTTGGCTACCAGCAGATCCTGCACCAGCATGGCGCAGCTGGTGTATTTCATCCGGCGTCCTTGCGCAATCAGCTCATGGGCCAAGGCGCACAGCAAGTGGCTCTTGCCCGCGCCAGGATTGCCGAACAGCAGCAAGTTCTCCTGGCGATCGAGGAAGCTGCCGTCCACCAGCGCCTTCAGTTGTCGTCCAGCCTTGACGGGTAATCGCTTCAGATCGAAGTTTGCCATCGTCTTCTCTCGCGGCAACCCCGACTCGCGCAACAGCGCCGCGATGCGATTACGCCGCCGCGACTCGCACTCTCGCTCCGATAACTCAAGAAGGTACTGCTCATAACTCAGCGTTTCTTTCTCCGCCTGTTGCGCGGCCTGCTCGAAGCACTCGCGCATCGCAGGCAGATGCAGTGCTTTCAAGTTCTCCGTCAACGCCGTTCTGATCTGAGGGGCTGCGCTCATTGCAGCACCTCCTGCGCCGTGAACAACTGATCGAAGACTCTGAGATCCACCACAGCCACCTCGACATCGCGAACGGTCGTGTTTTGCTCGGCGCCCAGCATGGCCTCGATCCCCGCGGCGCTGATCGGCTCATCGCCTGGTCCCAACAGAACAAGCAACGCCGCATCGACCATGACCTCGCTGTCCCTGGCAGCCAACTCCAGTATCTTCAGATACTCCTTGCTGCCCTGATACCGGCCAAGTTGCTCCTCAAGCAGGTCGAAGGTCATGCGGAAGCGGCTGGTCGGGAACAACTCGCTGCGGTACCGGTAGTGCTCGAAGGCGCCCGGCTTGCGCACCAGCCAGTCGATGATGTGCCGGTAATCCACGCGATGCTTCTGCCGTCCTCGCAAGCGTGGCATCTCAGCCACCTTCTTCTGCCCATACCAGACCTCCACATGCTCCATGAACAGCCGTGCCTCCACTTGCTCGCCGATCAACCGGCTCGGCACCGAGTACACGTTGCGATCTGCATAGATCAGGCTGCCCGAATCGACCTTCACCCGCTCGCGCTTGAATGACTCCATGCGCCGCGCCGGTAACTCGCGCATCGCTTCCATTTCTTCGTGCAGACGCTGCCCGCGCCCGGCGTTCAGCCGCTCCAGCATCGCTCCAAGGAACGACTTATATGCATCAACGCTCAAGAAGTCCACACTGCCGCGCAGCATCAACTCCTGCGCCACAGCCCGCTTGAAGCGATGGTGTCGCTGCTCAACATCGCCGTTCTCGTTACCATGGCCGGCCTGCGTCTTCTCACTCTCCAGACCGTAGCAACGCATCAGGCCCTTGTAGCGATCTGTGAACTCGGACGGGTCGCTCATGTTGTTGACCGCCGTCGAAAGCCGGTCGGTGCGATGCCGGTGCGGCACTTTGCCCAGCGCCCACAGCGCGTTCTGCAACCCTTCGCTCAAGCTCTCGAAGCTCTCTGAAAAGCACACCGTCGCTGCCTCCCAGTTCGAATACGTCAGCACGAAGTGATAGATCAAGTGCGGAAAACTCTGCCCCTGGATGGTCACGCCCAGCTCTTCCATGTGCGTGAAGTCCGACGCTCCCAGCCGACCCGGTGGATGCTCTTGTGCGAAGAACACCTCTCTGGCCGGACCCTCGGTCGCACGCCACACCTTCACACGCCGTTGCAACGTGCGCACCTGCCCGTCCTGAAAGCGACCGGGGTTCTGCCGCTGCAAGAACTCAAAAACCGTCTTGGCCTCAAGCCCGGCATTGTCTTCAAATAACTTCTGCACATCACCCCAAACATCGATGAACGGATCGGGCCGTGTCCGACCGCGTACCGCCGTCGGCAACTCGCTGGGCAATCCCCCATGGCGGCGATACTTTCGCGCCGTCTTGGCGTCCATCCCTGCCTTGGACGCCGCAATCTCTTGGTTTTCCTCTGTCTTTATCAACGCAAACAACCTCCGAACCTGCTTGTCCGTGACCAATCCGCCTCCGCTCCAATGAACCGGAATACGCTTGGCCTAATTGTCGTTGCATCGGGAGTTTTGTTTGTCGTTGACCGGTACTTCTAATTGTCGCCCGTCACCAACGTATGAGTTCGATCGCCGTGCGGCATCCGAAGGGCCACTATTGCTAACTGCAGCGCGTGGCGATGTTCTTCATCGCTCGATCCAGGTTTAATGAGGTCATCGACCACCGCAAAGATTGCGTCCGCGTAGGGTGAGGTTGCGGGACTTCCAGTGGCCGAAGCTCGTTCAGCCCTGCGCGCGCCCACTTGCGAGAAGTCTGCGCCGAAAACCAGCCTCCTCGGATCGGGTGGGTTGTGCTCCTTCACCCAAAGATCCCCCAGCACGTGTGCCGCGTACACGCCAAATCCATCGAAACCGAGATGCGACAAGTACGACTTCATTAATTCCACAACTTGCTCGCTCCCTGTGTTGGCGAAAGCTCGCCTGTATTGCGGCGAGTGTCCATTCTGGGCCGAGGATCGAACCGCTGTATCGACCGCCTCTCTTTTCTCCAAAGCGGCTTTCATCTTCTGACGCGCATCGCGCCAAAGTGCCAAATCTGCCGCAAGCATATGCCCCAGAACAGTTCCCAACTCAGGCTGCGACACGCGGCCAATCGCCATTGCGACTTCTGCGAGATGAGACCGGTCGGGGGCCGATGATGCCAAGAGCTCCTCGCCCCAGCGCATAAGCGCGGCGCTCAAGTCAGTTCGAAGGTCGCTTGGAATCTGGAGTGGTTCACCTTCCACTCGATTCCCGTGCCGGCTTACGAGATCCGCCAGAAGCGCGATATCGCTCGGCACTGTGGTCGATGCACGCTCAAGTATTGCTTTCACAAAAGAGCCTGGTTGCGTGACAGCGATCCAGTCTCGCAGGTCATGAGTTAGTTTCCCGTCCGGTACAGCAGTTTTGTTTGCGCTTCCCGTGACGGCCATTAGCTTGTCGATCAGCCTGCCGACAGTCTGAGGTCCTAAAACGCCAAGTGAACCACGTATGATGGATGCCGGTTGGTTTTCATCGAGCGTGAAAGCGACGACAGGCCCATCATCAATCTCAATATCTTCCGTGCGTAATAGGTCTTCTGCCGGAGTCGGAATCGCTAGTCCCGCTTTCAGCCGGCCAAGCAAAGCCGCCTTCACTTCGCTAGGGAAAACTTTGTATGCTTCGCTGATGCCCCATCCAGCATGTTGGTCCATAGCAGGAAAATCAGGGGACTCAATCAACGCGGCTGCCGTATCGCCGACCCTCTCTCCTCGACGCCCGGCCTCAACGATCGCATTGAGCTTTCGCAATGGATCAATGTCAGATTCGATGAATCGGCTCCGTTCTTTGACTAACCGATCTGCGATTTCGGCATCACCAGTCGATACAACGTAGCCATGCTGTGCGACCGCGCTCCACACTTCATCTGGAGCCGAACGGAGAACATCGACAATGAACCTTTCTGCGCGACGGAAGTCGAGCGCCTCAATAACTGAAATCTTGACCTTTGGACTATTGTCCCTAATGGCAATGCTCGTTGCCGTTTCTATTCCTTCGATACCGCTTTCAAAAGCAATTTGGGAAGCAATGGCTGCGCGTTCTTTTTCTGGCAGCAGCGCGACACGCTGCTCAATGTCAGTGCCTAGCACTGAAGGTCGAAAACGATGTGCAGCGCGAAAAGCAGCGAGGTAAATCTGATCGTTTTCGTTCGCAATCAACGGCCAAATCTTAGGCGCAAAATCAGGTTTACCGGTGGTTATCATGAACTGTACTGCCCGATCCACTGTCTCGCGCTTGTGCCATCGTTCAACAAATTCGACGACCTGACCTCTAACCGTCTCCCACACAGATGCGGCCGACCGATAAATCATTTCGGCGGCGAGCATCGGATCAATTCCGATTGTTTCCAGTATGGCTGCGCCGACCGCGCGGGAGCCGCTTTCGTCCGCTCGCGATGCGCGCTCGCATGCGAACAAAACCGATTCTTCCCAGGCACGGGTATTCAGCGGGCCTAGCCTCAAGCTCCGCTTGCTGTCGTTATCTCCCGCCGCTGCCTTTCGCATAAGATCTTCAACTTCGAAAGATCCATACCATTCCTGAAACTGCTGATGTTGGAACGAAAGGCCTCCAGAATTCCCTCCGGACCGAATCAACAAATGATGGCTGACCAACAAGTCCAGAACAAATGTCGGCTGCGGCAATCCGTTGACCTGCCCCTCTGAAATCAAGCGACTTTCTTCGCGTTTGATCGCCGTGCGTGCTTGGCTATCGGACAGAGTAGTCGTTCCCAACCGAGAGGCTTCAACAGCTAGTGCTCTCAGAAGTTCCGCGTGAAATCCGAACATCTCGCGGCGCAGTACGTCGGCGTTGTCGCTGTCTCGCTCATGTTCCGTAACAAACAGCCGCAGCACTTCTTCCTTGCTCGTAGGCAGTCTTTCGCCTTCGGCATGCGCCAGCAATGCGGTCAAGTACAGGGGGATCGAAACCAGTCCTCTTATGCCCTGTGTCCGCCAAGCATGATCGAGAAGTGCCTCACCTTGAATGCCACGCAGTGAGCACGCAATCTCCATCTGTTGGTTTTCGCTCAAAGGCTCGACCTCAGCCACCGGGCCTGAGATCGGAACATCCAATGCCTGACGACGCGTGCTGATAACAATGCCTAAGCCGGGGAAATCTCTTTGGAGCCTTTGGATTTCACTCCTCGCCCGCTGCCGCGAGGCTGAGTCAAGCTCGTTCCAGCCGTCCAATAGCAAGACTAGCCGTCGCTGACGTGCTTGCTGTCTTAGATGGTCTTCACCATTTCCAAGAAAGGCGTGACGCCGCGCGATTGATGCCAAGAGCGAATCGGATTGTGAGGACCATTCGCTAAGCGGAATAAATACAGCGATCGAGTTCCCGCGAGAGAGGATAGCCTCTGCTACTTGAAGCAGTGTCGTCGTCTTGCCGGTGCCAGGAGCGGCAATGAGAACGATCTCATTGAAGGCAACGATTGCGTTAGCGAGTGCCGAAGCATGGAACGCCTGAGAGTTCTCACCACGCGCCATTTTCAAACCAAGCTCAATCGGGTGTTGCGGCCAGCCTTGAATGCGTTTGAAAGCGTCCAGATCGTTCTTTGCGGCAAGGAGGAGGCGCGCAGTGGTCGATGCATCATCGCTGGCTTCCAGCACGGTGGGAGAGATGGTTTGTTCCTGCCCTCCGTCCGTCAGAATGATGGCCGCGAAAGACCGTCCCTCGGCGAGGCGCTTCCACTCACGGAGCATCTCGACGGTGAAATGTCCGTCGTCAGAATCAACGGCCTTCCCGTGTGTCTGACAAAGCCAAATCCCGTTTGACTGATGTCGGCGTTGTTCGCTCGTAAGGTTTGGATCGTAACGAGGCCCTCCGGGCGCAGCCGCCGTGATGTGGCTGGCAACTCCGACGTTCATGAAACCATCATGGCTCTTGGCAGCGCCAAACGTTGGTCTCCTGCAGCCGGGATTCGAACAAACATTCCCGGCACGCTTGGCAAGCTGGTCGGTTGTCCGTGCGCTGAAGTCATCTCTCACAGAATCTTTCTCGAAGAACGAATGGCTATTCCCATTTTACTTTCGACCGGGAGAGTAGGACCTTCTCTAGATTGTGAGGTTGTCCGGCCAGATGAATAGGCCAGCGAAATGACGCTGCCTGCGAGACAGCGACTGCATGATAATTGGTACCTGTATACGCGCCAGCGTCCAAGATTGAGTGTGCTGGAAACTCGTTATTTGTTAAGTAGCATGATCATCCCGTTGACACATGTTTGATTTAGCGAGATGATGGATCTAGTCGAGGCATGCGATGAATCTCTACTCTCTGACGCGCCGGTTTCCTACGGAAAAGGCTGCACTGGATCACTTGGTCAGGACGCGCTGGCCGAAGGGTGTTCGCTGCGTAGTCTGCGATCACGGCAAATGCTGGCCGATTGAGTCCACCAACAAGACTGGGGGACCGCGGCGTTTGTTTCAGTGTGCATCCTGCAAATTCCAGTTCAGTGCCACCACCGGCACGCTTTTCCATGATTCGCACTTGCCTCTGACGAAATGGTTCGCCGCGATCTCTTTGATGAGCGATGCCAAGAAGGGCATTTCCGCCAGCCAGCTGGGACGCCACATCGGCATGACCTACAAGACCGCCTGGTATGTGGCTCACAGGATCCGCGAAGCTATGCGGGAAGCCAGAGACATTCAGATGGGAGACCCCGACACCACTGTGGAGATCGATGAAGCCTACATCGGAGGGCGCATTCGCCATAAGGGCTCCAAGGTGGCCAAGGCCTCTAAAACGATGGTGATTGGACTGGCCGAACGCAATGGGCGGGTGCATCTGGAGTCGATGTCCAACCGCAAATTGGAGGCCATCAGGCCGGTGCTGGAAGCCAAACTGGCCGAGGATACCAAAGAAGTTGTCACCGATGGCAATCCCACTTACAAGCGCCTCATCCCCAGAGAGAAACACGCGAGAGGAAATCACGCCAAGGAACTGGCAGAGCGCGTCTGGACAACGACTCAGACTGTCGAAAATGCATTTTCACTCTTCAAGCGTGCCATCGTCGGCAACTATCACAAGCTCAGTCCCTGGCACCTGGACCGCTACATGCGCGAGTTCTGCTGGAGGTACAACCGGCGCAGCATGCAGGCGTCGATCTTCGAGATGGCGCTGACCAGCATGGTCAGTCGAACTCCGTTGCCGTACAAGACGCTGGTTGCGTTCTAATCTAAAACACAAGCCAACCTACTTCTTGATCCTCGCCGCTCTGCGCTGCGCCTGAATCCTCGTGCTGATCTCAGACCGAGATAGAGGCTTGGACTGCAACATCCGTCGCAGTATCTCGTCAAACCTCTTCTCCGCTAATGTCTTACCGCCCATCACCACATTTTAATGGCTCATGAAATATGCGTGATCGGGATGATCATTTTAAGTAGTAACTGCTGCGCGGACAACCTTGGAAAACATTCGCGATGCCGACATTTCAGGATCTAGGAATCGGCCTGGAAGCCAAACTGTGCCCGCGGGTCGCTGATAGGCTTTAGAGTTCAAGCCCACGGACCACGAGGCGGGACTCAACCCGAATAATTTGCTTTCTAAGCCCTCGGAACTCACAGAGGATGTAATGCTAATAGAATGACCGGTCAGAGCCAAAGTATAAAGGGCAAGTTGGTTGGGAAAACGTTCACACCAAAATCCACAAGCATGCGATACGCCTGGCACTTCATCCGCTGGAACAAGGTCAAATTAAAGCTAACGACTTTTCTTGCTGGTGGCCTCTGGTTGGCGCGGCTGAACACCTTCAAAGATATCTGGGAGGGGAAACTTCCGGTGCCGAATCTTGGTCTTCTGAATATGCTACTTCCGCCGAATGCGGTGGCGTCCGTGCTGGCCGAATACGAAAAAGCTGCGAATACTGGATTTGCGAGTTGTTGGCATTTGTCTGATGGAGATCCAGACCCACAGATGTGGGAGAAAAGCAATTTCGGCGATGGACACAATGGCATCGCAATTCGCACTTCCTGCGCAACCTTGAAGTCAGAGCTACAGCACCTCGTCGCGCCGTCGTCCGATGGCCCTTTGCACATTAGCGCAGTAACTTACATTGACCATGCGAATAAAGCGATTCCTGAGGCTCAGACCTTGGAAGCAGCCTTCAGTGTGCGAGAAGAGTACTCCTATCAGCGGGAATTGCGCATTTTTCTCACCACAAGATGGGGAGCAGCAGCCCAGGTTTTGCCTGGGTTGACAAACGTTTGGGGAACACCACTTGTTCCGATTAAATTGCTCAACCCCGGAAGCCCCGCCGCGTGTGCCTCTGTTGCTCCCTGCCTGTCAGTTCCGGAGCCGGTGCAGCGCGGTAAGGCCGCGGTCCCGCGTGTTAATCCAAGCGTACTCATTGAGCAGATCTTAGTAGGCTGGAGGGTGAACAGTCCTGACCGGAAAGACCTTCAGGAAATGCTTCGAAAAGTCGGCATTGAAGATCGACTACGATTCGAAGATGCACAATAGTCAAGTCGCACATCGAGTTGGTGCGAAAATCGATTTGGACCGCCGGTCCGATAACCGTTCCCCAGGGGTCCGAACAGGCACTTAGAAAGCCATCCGTGCCTTTGTTGTTTTCAAACAGTTACGGTCTTTGGCGAGACTTTAACGGCGATAAACTGAGTTGCACTCCGGCCAGCCAGACTTGGCGAAAAGTCATTTAACGCACGCCTTATGAACCGGGATGGCGGCGCTATCCGACAGATCCTCCATCGCTATCGTCTTTCCACAGATGAGGCAGTTTATCGGCGTGCCAGCCTGACTAAAGCCGTGAGGATGAGGCTTAGACGGAAAAAATGTGATGGGCTCTGTCACATGCTTGGTACCGAATTGATCAATGAGCACAACTCTGCGAGTGAAGCTTTCGCCATCTCGTACCAGAATTGGACGCACTCCAATGTGGATCATTGTTGAAGGGTCGAAGGCGCCAGCGACAATGAGCGGCATGAATGGAGCCACGCACTCTGTTCCTTTCAGGTATCCCTTAACGATTTCCAGCGATTGGCCAGCCCGATGCGCCAATCGCGCATGGAAGTGCAGGCTCAGGAATGGCACTGTTGCCATGGCACCGATACTCCAGCGCGGGGGCGGAGTTGGTAGAATCACTACGCTCAAGGTCGGCTTTTCGGCGGACATCCGCCGCTTACCGAGCAGTAATGTCAACACAACCGCGGTAACGCCGATTGCAGCTAACAGCAGCGCAAGCGGCACGGGCTGAGTCAGCACGCGCTTCCAAAATGATAGGATTCCCGGCATTCCGTTGAGCGGAGTGCCTTCCATCTTCGCCTTGACATACGGCGCTGCAAACCAGCCGATCGCAGCGACGATCAAGCCCGGCAAGATTTTGGCAAGTGCGCTACGCACGGACATGGTCCGATTATAGGCACCCGCCAGTTAGTCTCGAATGATTTTGACAACTCACACGGAGGGCTTGAACTCCTCGACGCAACGCGCGCGCGCATAGGAAACGTACCACTCCCCGGAAGGACGCTCCGTAACGTGGGTTCCTGTTGTTGCGTCGACCCAAACTGCATCGACACCGTAAAAGCCCTTCCAACCACCTTCAAGAAGCGCGGGGCCTAGTGGATGAAGTGTCTCAACATAAGCCCTCAATTGCCCGCGTTTGTCTGGATTCTGCGACCACCCTTCGACATCGTCATAAGAAAAGGCTGGCAAGAGGGCTTTTTTCGGAATGTCTAGTTTTGCCGGCGGAGTCAAAGCGAAGTATCTGGCTGGACTCGCTTTGGCAAACTTTTGTGCAACCGGATTTTCGCCAATGTCGGCCAACCTGATACGGCCACACAGGAGCGTGAGAGCTATCGGAAGAGCTTCAGAGATGGAGTTTTTTCCTTGCGAAGTAATTTCCATCGAATGTCGATGATTCGGAGAATGGTTCCGGGCACATGCGGAAACGAGCGAAAGGATATCCGATTCCAGGTCGCTGATGAGTTGGGCGACCGATTTTGCCTCTTCCTTATTGGAAACAGTCGGCGTTATAAGGCCGTGATAGGCGAAAACCTGGGCTGGGTCCATTGCCAATCTGGAAATGAGGTTGTAAGCAGTGGGGTGTTGCGGGAAAAAATAGTGATGGTGAAGGACAATCTTCATCACGAGAAAGGTGCTCTCGTCCTGCGTAATTGCGAGGCCTTGACCCAGATCTACTGCAATACTCAGAGCAGAGCGTCCGCCCTTTTTTCCTCTCGGCACAAATCTTCCCGCGTATTGCAACAGACTTCCCAACCGTAAATTGAGGATGACATCTGCGATATCTCTCGCGTCATTGAGCAGGGTTGGGGGCGATCCAAAAGATCTGCCGAAGGTGTACAGCATACCCAATCGGGGAATGCGCGTTCTGCGAGACGATTGCCGCGAGAGGATCGGGCAAAGGTAGCAGAGTTGGTAGCGAGTCCTTTCCTGAACATGCCCGCCCTGCTCATGAAACTTGATCTTGGGAGGAAATCTCTTGCGATAGACGGCCAGCACGCGTGTTCGAACGTCTGGCGAATTTTCACGCACATACCACTCAAGCATCTTTTCATCTACTTCCCCCGAATGCACCTTCCAAGACATTTCTTCGTTTGGATTCAAAAAGGAGTTGCGAGCTCCTTCGCCGGGGCTGAGGGCAATATATCCGTTTTCTGTAGGTGGCTCCTCATCGATGAGGACAATACGTCCACCCTGCGAAGTTGGCTGATATACCGAGACACAGATCGGTTGGTCGCTCTTAAAGACGTCTAAGAGTCTGCTGGTAATCGCTTTGATTTCCTGATCGAGAAGGGCAATCTGTCTCCCTTCTACGGTTGGGATCGGCATAGCAGCACCCCTGCGAGCAAACAACTGCGACATCCGGGGGAAAGTTGTTGTCAGCTTTGCCCTCAAGTTATCCGAACCGGCTGGGGAAACGCAATAATTTTCGCAGACATAAGTGTTGAAAATTTCGCTCCAAAATCAGAGCGGAAAATCTCACGAAAAAATGCACAAACTTAAGGACAAACATTGCGCCGGAAGTTCTAGGGAATCGTGCGTAAGTATATGATATTAAACAATTTATACTTGACTTTCTTAAGAACATAGCCTATGGTCCTCTCAAGAGTCCGGAATTCAGCCGCAACGCCAAGGTCCGAGACTGAGAGATAGGCGGCAACCTCAAATGATTCCGCATGAGGAGTTCTCGTCTTTGATTTCGACGAGATTTTTCAAGCTCCGGAGCGGCGTCCTAAACAGGGAAACTGACAAAGGGGGGATTTATGATCCACGAGTTTCCACGCCATCAAGACGGCCGCGAGCGGGGCTACCGCGGCCAAAGAGGGTCCGATCAGCAATCCGAGAACGGGCTCGTGCAACATAACCGTCTTGTCCCTTGCATCACCAAAGCTGCGCTTGCAACCCTTGGCAAAGTCCATCGCGCCATTAAGGATTCGGAGGTCTTCGCTCCGGAAGCTGCGTTCGAAACCGTCAAAGTTGGCAAGCGGGAAAAGATTGCTTTGGGGGTTGATCTCTTCGCCGAGCAACTGGCCACGATCGAATTGGGGCGAAGACTGAAGCAATTTCAACCGTTGATTCTGGGGGAGGAGTCGCTGCGCGACGAGGGTCTTGACTTAACCAATGAATCGAGGATTGTTGCCTTGTTGGACATGGTCGACGGCACCGATTTGTTTGAGCGAGGGATGGGGAATTGGTGTTCGGCAGCTGCGTTCTTCCTTCCTGCTCAACGTCAGATCCTGGGGGCCTTTGTCTGTGTTCCCGAGGGGGCTGTCTTTTACTGGACGATCGACACTCGGTTCCCAATGAAGTTCGATCTCAAAACGGGAACCAAGACGCCTGTTACCGGTCCATCCTCCGTTAGAGCGGTGGCAGAAGCGTCAGTGTCGTTTTACGGACAAAAAGTCCACAACTTCTGTTCGTGCGCGAGTCCGCTCGCGCACGCGCGGAATCATCGGCTGCAGGCCAAGGGTCTCGGTCTCCGAATCTATAACCTGGCGGGTATCCCGGCCATGATGAAGGTCGTCGATTGCGACAGCCACAGGCGTCTTGACGCAGTCTTCGAACTGGTGGGTCAACACCCTCATGATGTCGTGCCGGGTGCCATCATCGCTCAAGCCGGCGGTGCAACCATACTTGGGTTGGACGGAGCTCCTTTAGATCTGATATCCGCGCTCCTTCGGCCGGCGAACTCAGGCCACAGGCTCAAGTATGTTCTCGCTGCGACGCCTGAACTGGCAGCCGAGTTGCTAATGTGTCTTAGGGATGAAGGGGAGTCCGATACGGCCGATGTTGGAGGAATCGCCGCTTAGTCCAGTTCTCGCTCAGAGTCCCGACCCTCGAGGCCGGGACTTTTTTTGCGCGTGGATAGAGAAGGAGCCTCCAAACGCTCCGTGATGTAGCAGAGAACCTTCGGCTGCCCTCGTCAAAGACAGTCGCTCATTGGATTGAAAACGGTGTAGAGGACAGAGGTCGAGTGGACAGAGGACGCGGGTGCGATAAGGGTTCGATAACCGGTTCCCATGGTGTCCCAGGGCGCCTACAGTAGCCATCCGTTGCGCCTGGTTTCAATGAGTTACGCGTTTCTGCCTTGCTGTCACGGCACACGTCTAGGGTTCCCGACCTCTAATTGTGTCAGGCAGAGGTTTTGGCCAGAAATCCGTCATCAATCGCGGTTGGGGTACTGGAGAGTGTGCTGAAATTGCACAACGACAGCTGACTAACGAATGGCTAAACCATAGTCGACTTCGTATTACAAATCCGGTTCGGCGAGCACTCGGCTATTTAGCCTGAAGCGAAAAGCGCTCCGGCGGCATGAACGTTTCCCGGAATCTATTTTGCTTGGTGGGCCGTACATTGATCGGCCCTGCCGGGGAGGGAAGTTGGTTAACTCGCAACCTGATCCGGTGGCAGTTCGATTCAGGTGTTAAACCAAAAGGTAGCTTCTGGGTTTCAGGTGATTGCAAATCAGCTCTTGAGATGATGAGTCAGGGGCGATCACTCGTCGCGCGGCGTGCATCCGCCCAAGTTTCGGAGTCGTGTTAAACTTCGAGTGGGATTCCCTAAACATCTTTTACGCACAGCTTGGAATACGCCTAGTCGGAGAGTTGCAATGGCTCAATTTCCTAGCAGCACCTGTCGTTCGCTTGTGTCGACAGCACTTCTGGCGCTCGTCTTGCCGGCGTCGGTTTCCGCAAAGCCGGCAGAGGGCCGGACAGTTCCAGCCGCGGCGCCAGCTTCGTCGCCTACGAATCCGAAAGTTCCAACAGCCGCCGAAGTCCTTGCAATGCCAGAATGCTCGCTCTCAAAGACGAATCGGGGCTGTAAGCTCGTCATAGACCGCTCGAATCCGGTGACGCCTCCAACGGTGCAGATGTACTCCGGAGAGGCAGTGACGGTGATCGTCAAGCATCCACTACCGTTCGAGCGATATTTCCTCGATTACACATCGGGGCAGGCAACACTCTCCCCAGACGTTACTTCCAGCATCATCCAAGGCCTCGTGCCTTCGTTGGGAAAGCTCAGCTTCGGCCCTTTTGCCAAGACGTTGCCACCTGCGGATCCTTGCGCTGCCACGAAAGATATCAGCGCCCAAGTTCTACTTGCCGGTTCCCTAGGGTCAAATCTGCCGGTCTTTCAAAGTTGTGTTTCGCAACTCGCCCAAACTGCTATAGGAATCTACCAGAAACTAGAGCCCTTCGTGGCGCCAGACTCAATCACTCCGAATGGAATCTCGCAAAACAGCAAGTTGTCTGATCTCACTCAGCCCATCACTGGCTTCATTCAATCAGAGTCTGTGCTATCGGGCGCAATCACTACCATTTCAGGAGGAAATCTTAAAAGTAGTGCGCCGGATGCTTCGGCGATGACGGAACTCGGAGAGCTGCAAAAGTTAATGGATGCCGTTGCCACAGATCTGCTCGGTTATAGTCAGCGAATTGCTGACCTTGGAAGTTTCACCAATGGATCTCAGGATTGTGCCACTCTGATCGAATTGACATCGGACGATGCGAAGGGCAAGCCCCAGTGCGTTGTCATCACTTCGAGGACTGATGATCCGCGCATCTACGAGAGAATGGTTACGAGAACGATCACCTATTCCTTGGATACGCTCAATCTTGTATCAATCTCGCAAGAAGCCGCTCCCGACCCCACTAAAAAGAAGGCCCTTGGAAGCATCGCGCTAAATTTTGCTGACTCGCACACGAAGTTTGCAGGCCTCCCAACCACCTCGTTTCGCTGGGAAGCTTCAGCAGGCGTGTTTTTCTCGATGCTTCCGGATCGCTCTTTTTCTGTGACACCCACCTATACAAATCTCGTCGTTTCGAACAATACAGTCACTCAAAGTATCTTGCGCCCCACAGTAGTTCCGTTTGCAGCAGCCAACTATCGCCTTACGAACGACCTTGGTTGGACCCGTTGGAAGTCGGATATTTATTGGACAGCTGCAGTCGGCGTTAATCCGAATACGGTGAGCGCTGACTTTGCGACGGGTCCGTCAATTTCCTGGCGGGCTCTGATGTTAAGCGGTTTCTGTCACTTCGGGCACGACGTCCATTTAACCCAAGGGTTCTATCCTACGCAGAGCCTAGGAGCAAGTTTTACGGGGACATTGCCGTCTCACTCGTTCTGGACTGAAGCATTTGCATTCGGTGTCAGCGTTCGTGTGCCGGCTATCACCGGGAGGTAATTTGGTGTTAATTAGAACGCAAAGTCGACCTCTATTCCAGTGATGCAAGCACCACGCATTTCGGCTTGCGTGGGAGATCGTTTCCTGATCGGAGCAATACAATGGCGAATGCAACCAAAGTTATCATCAGCAATGGCGGTGCACTGAAAGCCAAATATGGCATCCAGTTCCCGACCATTCAAAATGCAATAAATGCCTGGATATTGGCGGATAGTGCTCGTGGGATCACGAGCACGTATGTTGCGGTAGACGACTTGGCAACAATGGCTCGATGCGGCGGCGTTCCTGCCGTCGTGGGAGATGAAAAGAGCCACAAAGATGCCGTAGATGCAGTCTATAAGTCCGCAATACCCGATTATGTCGTTCTGCTTGGAGCACCCGATATCATCCCACACATAAGTCTAAATAACCCTACATACAATCCCAGCCAGCCTTCCGACGATCCGGATACGATAGTCCCGAGTGACATACCATATGCCGTGGATGCGCCATACAGCACGGCACCCGAAGATTTCATCGGCCCGACCAGAGTGGTGACGAGATTGCCCGACATCCAGGGCGCAAACGATCCAGATTATATCGTGAAGCTCATTGATTTTGCTAAGGCTGCGGCGGCGACTACACGGCAGGCGTACAGTACCCCCTATCTCGGAGTCTCTGCGTCGGTCTGGACAGGATCTACGTCGCTAAGCCTCAGTGCCGTATTCGGCTCGGCGGCGGCGCTCCAGAATGTACCACCTGCCACCTACAACTGGCTTCCGTCACAGTTGTCCGCACTTTCCCATTTCTTCAATTGTCACGGTGCGAGCAATGACAGTCACTATTATGGACAAGCTGGAGAGTCCTACCCGATTGCGCAGGACGCAGCGTACATCAACGCAAAGATTCAAGTCGGAACAGTGCTTAGCGCCGAGTGCTGTTATGGGGCTCAACTGTACGATCCGTCGATCGTCGCGGGCCAGATGGGTATCGCGAATACCTATCTGGACAACGGTGCCTTCGCGGTATGGGGTAGCACGACCATCGCCTATGGACCGTCAAGTACAAATGGACAGGCAGACCTGATCTGTCAGTACTTCCTTCAGGAGATTCTCAACGGAAATTCGATCGGCACAGCGGCATTGTCAGCTCGGCAGAGATTTGCGTCGAGTTCCCCAACACTTTCTTCGAGTGACCTCAAGACTCTTGTCCAATTCATCTGTTTGGGAGACGCCTCGGTTCGGTGCGTAAACGATGCAGCTGCCTCGGGAACAAAGTCGATCCCACCGTCTTTTTCTCTCGGAGAAACCGTTTCCGGTTGGAATCTTCAGGCTCGCCGCGCCGCGTCTATGGAGGAAGGGAGAATGCTCTCTCTCTTCAAGAGGAGAGCAACTACCAAAGAGGTTGTGCGCCCAGCGGATACGGAGGCCGTGCTTTTGCGCGTGGCCGCAGAATACGGAGTGAAAGCACCGTCCATCACCTCAAAAGAAGTGTTTGAGCCTAGCGGTCCGAAACTGTTCGAAGCAATGCCAAATGTCTTGGTTCAATCGCAGGAAGTACAAACATTCCATTTGATATTCGAACATCTGCCCGATGGAGAAGACTTCATCAGGAGGCGTATGCTAGAGGTTGGTGAGAGTGGCGGTCGAATCGTCATGATTCGGGAGCTCTTCTCTCATTGAGGAGGCATTATGCAGAAGATCTCCCTGACCGGATATGTTGCCAAGGCTCAGTTTGGTCAAGGGTCAAAGTCGGAGCATGATGCATTGAAAATTAGCTCCGGACCACAGGAGTTTTTCCTCCGGATGCCTAACCAAAACCCTTTTGAAATCGTGGTGCAAAACGAGGCACTTATCGGCAAGCGTGTACATGTTGAGGGCTTCGTTGAAGGCACGACGCTTTTTGCTAATCACCTTCAAGTGTGTGGATGACCTAACCGACATGCCAAGAGCCTCTAGCTCTTAGTGAGTACCCTTCTGTAGAGCGTGGGACCAAGGAGTCCCAGAGCTGCGGCGGCGATCTGGCCATAAAGTTGTTGATCGTCGATCGGCCGATGCCACCACATCTGTCCCCCAGTTGCGTATACGAGGGAAACAAACGACAAAAGGCTGATTAATACGACCCACCACTGAGTTGTCCCGCCAGCGTTGTTATCCGTTGGATCTTGGGTTCCGATCCATCGCAGCACGGTTGTCACTACCGCGAAGACAAGCGCAAGGACGACAACAATATTGGCAGGATGTGCAGCTAGCTTAGAAAGCGGTTGTAACGAGAGATAACCCGCCAGAGCTTCTCCAGGAATTAGCTTCCTCGAATCAGCCAGCCAACTCGCTTCGCTGTTTGGCGGTGCTGTCTTCGCCCCGTCAGCTAAACCTTTCCTAGGAACGATACGGAAGATGCCCTGAACCTTGGCTGCAAGTGAACGCAGTAAGTATTGAGGCACGCTAGTTCCTCCGTTCGCGGAAACTGAGTATGGACCACCTGTAGATGTAGCGAGTCTATACGACTTGCGAGGTTCCGCGAGCTAAAGTTTGCCTGCAGACTTCTACTCCGCTCCGATGAGCTGAATTTATCCGGTTACCGTCAACCCAAATGGATTGGCGGCCAACCAAAACTCACTGGCTCCAAGCCTTCTACGCGCTGAAAGTTGCTCCACCGGAAGCCGCCGGCCACTTCTTTAGCAAGCGATCCCGAAGGCTGATACGGGAACGGTCGTCCTGGAATTGCGTCGCTTTCGGATAGAGCAAGGCGTTCCGCAACTCGATCTGGCTGTTCTCTGTAAGCTCTCCCAAGAAATTGGCGAGAACAAGCCCCTGATATTGCTCGAAGGGTGACCTGCCATTCCCAATAGCTTCGATAGCCAGAGCAACGTGGTCCGGTTCCGGGTTTGATTGCGCCAAGGCGAGACCCACGATTCGGTCGCCATCCATTCCCTTTGAAAAGAATCGTACGGCGGAGGAGGAATCCAGTTCCAGGTCCGCTGCCAAACTCCGTACTTGCGTCACCAGACCGTTCATTCTCCTCGTGCGATCATCTCCCGAACTCATCGTTTGTCGAATCGCCTCGTAGGACCGTGCAAATGCTAAAAGGACACTCTCGACCATGTCGCGATACAGTTCGCCCGGTTCGCTGATCTTGCTCGATCTCACATGATCCCGCAATAACGTGGACGCGTCTTCAGGCTTATTCAGGCGCCCCAGTTCGCGGATGCGACGGGTGGCGAGGAGTCTCCAGTCTTCCTCGAACGCCTGATTCCATACCTCCTCGGGAACGTCGAACCCTGTCCGTGCCGCAACGAAACTCTGCGCACCGGGCGACAACTCGAGGATTGCGGACCCGAGATAGGCTCCGGCCTCGTCTTGCCAACGGTCTTTGATTGTCTCCCGGTCTTGGCCGAGAGAGAGGCGATGGAAGAGTTCTTCCGCGCGACTCTCATGATCCTCGAATTGCGCATAGAAATCGATTGCCATCTCGTGAATCCTCTTCAGTCGGTCGGCGAGATTCTTGTCCTCCTTCGATCGCTTCTCCAGATCGAATAACAGGATGGTGCGCATATCCGGGCGATGAGCCAGTTTTTCTGTTCCGCCATAAGGGACCAGAATGGTCGCAAGCTGCTGGCGCATGACCTTGACCAGGCCGCGCGCGTCGACGATGTCATCGATGCTGACTTCGCACGCAGGACCAAGGACTTCCAGAAGCAATTCAGGCGTGACGTAGCGAAGCACGAGGCCTGGATTGGCCAGGCCCAAGACGCGCTTGTCATAGACATGCGAAAGTATGCGCTTGTAAAGCACAACTTCCACACTCTCGGAACGAAACATCGCCAGCCATCTCGATCCGAGACCCGCGATCCCCCCCCGTCCCGCCCCTTCTTTCCGCGCGAGATCCGCAGCGAGCTGAAGCACAAGCGGACTACCCTTCACCTGGCCGTAGATCGTCTTTGCCAGTTTTTCATCTTTAACACCTTGATGCATCAGAAACGCCACAGCAGCGGGTTCGTCGAAGTTTTCCAGCTTTAGCTCCCGCACTTTGAACTGCGTGGAAACAATCTCCGTCCGGCCACATATGACGGTACGTAATCGAGGAATGAGCGGCTGCAGCTGCGACAGGAAATCGAACACATCATCTTCGGAGGCGGAGCTCCGAAACTGGACTTCTTCAAAGGTATCGAGCACGAGCAGTAGGGGTTTATTCGTCTCGTTGGGCTGTAGACCCTGTACGAAATTTGCAAACTGCTGAAGTAAATCGAGTCGCTCGCTCGGGCCCAGCGCCGGCATTGCTTCAGTCCCGTCTTCGGATGATGGGACAAGCGAGCTCTCGACCGTTGCGGGTTCTTTCTCCGCAGAGGGCGCGCTGATCATGGAATCACCCACCGAGGCTTCGGAGACATCCTCCTCAGCGACGCCTGCCTGCTCCTCTTGTTGCGGAGAAACGTACGTCGTCCATTCCGACAACTTCTCCTTATAGCTCTTCGTTGCTTCGGGATACTGAATGGCCAACTGACGCATCGCGTCCAGCAACAGAGTGACCGGCTCTTCCGGTCTCAGGGCCATGCGGTCGAAATCCAGGTAAGCGAAAGGAAACTGCGCGTGGGCGGCAGTCTCGGCGTGGTCCAGAACGAATTTCGCAATCAACGTGGATTTTCCAGAACCTCCGGGGCCCACGACGAATAGCGGGGGGCGTTCCGTAATGCTGAAAACATACTCGAAGACGCGAACGAGCTTCTCACCGAGGCCCGAGGCATCAAGGACACCGACGTAGTCTGAGAGTGTTGCGAGTTCAGCGATCCGTCCGGCAAAGTGATCTCCGACGAGGCTGCGAAACGGTTCGAGCAGTTGCTCCCGTGCAATGACCTCACGGATGGAATCGCGCGGCGGGATTCGTCCCCAGAGCTGGGGCACCGCCTGCAACCAGTAACTAACTTCGAGCATTGCGGCGGCATCCTCCAGCGTGTGCGGGAGCGGTGGCGGCGAGCCCGACACATCGATACATTGTTCGAACATTCGCTGCGTAGGGGAGTCGTCGCGCGTCGGATTTGCCCGCAACGCCGCGTCAAGCCAGCCGTTCTCGAAGAGCCGGAGCAGCGTGGTCTGGCGAACCTGAGTGCGTAGGCTCCAACGGCTATGACCTCTGTCGGAAGAGAAGACATCGCACTCCACCAGCAGTTGGGTTCGCACTTCCGGCGACGGATCTCCCTGAAACGGACGAAGACCTTCCAGCTCGAACGAGGCCAGCATTGCGGCCGCAGCGCGGTAGCCCCAAAGGTCTTCAGACCCTTGGTACACGTCACGCAAAGGCCGCATGGCCATGCGCTCTCGAAGGGAAGGACGCACATCGCTCATTGCATCTGCTCCACGACATCGGCTGCGGCATTATGAATTAGGAGATGACTCTCGGCATGCTCCGGGCTTCGCTGCTTATACTCCGCCAGACGGGCGGCGTACACGTCCATGTAGTCTTCGATCTCTTCCGCACTGGCCGCCTGGCCGCACGAACTCTCATGGATCGCCATTAGTGCGGTCTTTATTTCAAGCAACGTGAGCGGGACAACGATATCGACGAATGACAGCAGGTTCACGGGCAACGGGTCGTTATAGTTTGCGATGATCATTCGGAAGTGGGGATTCGACTGGATGCTGACCGCGAGCTGGTCGATCAACGCTTTGATTCCAACTGAGGGCACCCTTTCGCGGAATCCGTCCAGAATGAGCCAACGTACCAAACCATTCTTCGCGGACGCATTTGATACGAGGGAAGAACCCAGTTGCGGAGCCCATCGTGTCTCCTGCTCACCGCCTCGGCTGGGCAACTGCTTCGAGTCGATTTCCCATTTCAGGGCCAACTCATCGGCAACCGTCTGCAAGTCGTAGTCTTTTGAGTCCAGGTCGATGTAAGCCACATGGTGACCGTATTGTTCGGAGACCAGGTCCACGAGCGCGCCGGTATAGGTCTTTCCAACCTGACGCTGGTCGCTGTTGACGATGAGCACCTTCCGGTTGAGTGGCTGGTCCATCTTGCGCAACTGCTTTCTGACCTGCATACGGCCCATAAAAAGCCGGCCTCCATATAACCTGTAGGACATCCATGGATTGGCAATTTGCGGATTTCTCGCAGGATCCAGGTCACGATAGGTGGCGAAGAATTGCTGAACCTCCATATTTCCCGGCATCCCCGCGGCAACCGCCTTCAGCAGACTGGGCGCCCAGCCCTCGCGGTTAGCGTTGAGAACAATCTCGAGCGCAGCCCGGTCGAATGTCGCATTCATAGAAACCTGCATCTCGACCGTTGGCCGATTGAGGCTGAGAAGCAACTGCGTCAGCGAAGCCGGTGTGTACGCTGAAAAAAGAACCATGGCAAATTGTTGTGATTCCGGGCCGTTCAACAAGCCACTCATGAATGTCCCACCTTTCCCTCGTATAAGACAGGAACCCCGTTGCTCTGCATGGAACTGACGATTGTATCTATGGGAATTCCTTCGTTGTATACAAATGCAAAGTTTGGATCCCCGCTGTGATGCAGCGCGACCAGATTCCAATCCTGATCGAAGCAGGGAGAACCCGATGAGCCGTGTTCGGTGTTCGTCCTGTAGCGCACACGGGTTCGCGAAGCGTTAACTTCCAGCACGGAGCTACTATCCAGAGCCAGCTTAATGGGCTCGGCCTGGGGATGCTGCACGATAAACAAAGGTGTATCCCGAGTCAGCGCCGGGGGACCGGAGTCCGGCAGTTTGATCCACCCACGTTGCGTCCCCTGACCATCGGGCTTATCGCCGACCGCAAGCGTCCCGGCAGGCCGGGCTAGCCGAAGTACCGCACAGTCCAGCTCATTGACGGTCGGTTCCTGTCGATTTTGATTGTTGGGACTGAGGAGAACGCGCCACTGCGCGGCGAGCCGGTACACAATACCCGCACTCCTGCTGCCGTCGATCATCTCCCGGTAGTCAAACCGGCAAGTCACCGAATTCGCCGCTGCTTTAGGGCCTGAATACCGCGGGTCGTCCTCCGAGGCCACGACTGGCTCGATGACATGGTAATTCGTAATGACCAGATCAGGACCGACCAGGAAGCCTGTCCCGAAAGCTGTTCCATCCGTTTGCAGTGGAATCTCAATCCGGCAGACCGCCTGCTGGATCTTTACGGCATTCTCCAGCCACACTCCCATGTTAAGCATACTGTTGCTTTGGCGGATGATGCTTTCGAGTTCATGTCGTTCGGGCACACTGGTTGCGTGGAAATTACGCGCTAGCTCGACGATCTCTTGGTTATCTGACCGCGCAGCCAGAGCGGCCATCAAGAGCCGATTCTGCAAGCCGTGCCGTACATAGTCTTCAATGGCACGCAAAATGATACTATCGATCACGTTGTCGCGCCCGATGAAGCGATCTATCCTGTCGTCGAGGCCCTTAAGGAGACGACCGAAGTCATCCCAGGTAAATGCGCCGACGAAGACTCGCTGCCACTCTAGTTGATCCGGTCCCGTCATACTCCTCCTCATCTGCGCTTCCATTCCCCTCATGACGATCCATTCGTATGGGTTTGCTAAATGACGATGTCGCCAGCATCGCGAATCGCTTTCACCTGGGCCAGCGTTACGGGAGTTTCCAGCGTTTCCAACGAGCCCGGTCCGCTCTGAGCGAAATGATCGTATTTGGCTAAGTCGCCAAACGACAGCCCCGTCTCCTTGGCGAGATCGGCGATCTTGATCTGCGCGACACCGACTTCGAATCCTTCGGTAAAGCCGGGAAGGTCGGCAATCTCATTTTGTCCGAGGATAAATCCAGTCGCGGCGGCCGAACCGTCCTCACGGACCAGCACGCAGACCTTCCAGAACTGCAACGGGCAGCGAACAGAATAGTCCATACGATCATTCCGGTAGACCGGGTCATTGGCAGTGAAGCGCGGACCGGTAATTACGATCATGCGACGCTTGTCTTTCTTCGCATGTTGTTCCAGCAGGAATTGCTCCAGGCCCTGCCAGCGGTCTTTGCCGCGGTTAAACATCGACGCCTGCAAGGAGCAGTTGGTGAAGTGAAACGTGTCGTTGTTTGCCTCGATGGCGCTCGCTACGCTCGTTCCCCACGCGGTGTCCTCACGCCGTGTCAGGTGTCCCCGGTCGATGCCGTGTTCAAACGCCTTCTGGGTCAATTGCGCCGTCTTTGGAATCCTTGTATCCACATACCAGCGGTCACCTTCGCGTTTTCCAATCGGCGGCCGTTGCTTGCCGTCTATGTTCGCTGCGGAAAACCAGGCGGTCCTGCGGGCGAGATTCATAGAGACGCTGTAATGGTGATATGCAAGCTCGTAAGGGTCGCCATGCTTGCGGTGCTGGATCGGGACCTCCACTGTGGCCTTCTTCATGGTGGCGCTCAGGCCAGGCAGGGGGACGTGGAGACCGTCGAGAAAATCCGGATCGTACCCTTGACGGTCGCTATAATCCTGGTCAACGATCACTCCTTCTTCAGGGGGACCTCCCGTCTCGGATACGGCGACCGTCCCCAAAGGCGCAATCCGAGTTGTCACTGAAACAAGCTGTCCTGCGGAGATATCGATTTGGGTGGTAAGTGACATGGAAGGGAAGTTCTGTTGCGGTGATGCGACGGTCGATGCCGGTGATTGCAACGGCGCGGCCGGTGCGGCAGAAATGCCCCGAGGCGGATGGGACGCGGTTGGAGAAGTGACCACAATCAATTCGCCCACAGACGCACGTTGCCACACTGCATCATAGTCTTTCGTCGCGGGCACGGAGGGCGAAAAACTCAGGGTGCTTGACAGTCGCGAATCGCCGGCAAGGCCATACATGGGAACAGCGTAATTCGCTTTTAGGTACTCTCCGGCGAAGTGCAGTGCGACCACATTGCCTGTCCTGACGTCAAGAACGGCCGAACCGGAGTTGCCGCCCAGTGTGGAAGCATCATGGGTTAGAGCATTTACGGTGCTCTGAAAGCTACCGATCTGCGCCGGTGGACGCAGTGTTCCCGGCTGCATCCGCTTCACGTTGAAAGTCTGTCCGAATATCTGATTCTGCAGGGGGATGTTGTTCCGGGGATCCATGGCCGGATAGCCCACAACAACTATGTCGTGCCCGATCAAATTATCAGGGGACTCGGCACAGAGAGTGAGCGGCGTCTGGCTCAGCCCATCCACCTGGAGCAAAGCCATATCCCAGTAGGGATGGATCATCTCTACCTTGGTCACGGTGATTTGAACCACTGCCTTGGTCTCTTCGGCCTCATGAGTAAATCCAATCTCCGCATCGCCGGGAGTATAGAGGATCTTGAGACCCAGACCGCGCGAGAAAACTTCCGCAACATGCCGGTTGGTCATCAACAGTCCATCGCCCACCACAAACGCCGTCCCCGCATAGGGCAGAAGCGGAGAATTCGGCACGTTGACGCGTCCGATCGAGGGAAATGCTCGGCCCAAGCGGGTTTTCATCTCCAGGGTATTGAGATAGCCCCAGGACGCAGGCAAGTCATCGTAGGTGGTGCCCTTCACAAAAACCGCCGGACGGTTGAGCGGGAGAACAATAGCCTCCAAGTGATATAACTCCGCATCCGACAGCTCATTCAGCGCATTTCTAGACATCTTCTCCAAGGCGGCGTCTGCACCGGCCGCTGCCGTTTGGAAAACTTCGACATTATTCGAATATCCGATAGAGGATGGAGTCGCTATTTTCTCCAGCGCGCCGGTCGGCGCGATCTGTTGCAACATGTTTCTCAGGCGCAAAGCTCGTTCCGCTGTGCTCATTCCTCTAGCTCTCCCATTGGTCTAGTTCCATTCGTCAAGGTGGAGGCGTTGAAACAGGTTCTCATCGATCAACGTGCAACGCCGTTTAATAAAACCTGGTCGGCGGGGATAGACCCGTTACGGTTACAACAAGGGCGATGTCCTATGGGCCATGTAGTAGGTTATCGGCGAAGACCTGGATTAGGTAGGTATTGGCAGGTGCCTTCGGTCCCACTGAGCCTGATTGTCTCCAAGTTGTTGCCGGGACCGGGCAGAATAAGCGGCCCTAAGGCGAAGTTGCCCATCCACCTTCTGCCCATCGGATCCTGAACGACGAGGCCGGAGGCGTCGCTGGGCCGGCCGCGGTGGGAGCGCTACGTGCTCGCGGGGATTTGATCGATTTCTTTCCGCCAGGCTTGGCTGGTTTGGCGGGCTGCTTTGATGAACCCGCTTGCTTGGCATCGCAAACCTCCTCGTTCGATAAACACAGGAGAGACAGCTAACGACAATCCTCGTTCTACAAATTTCTGGTGGGTCGAGTCGGGTGCCCAGGATCGCACACCCGGTTCAAGGAAGGCAGCAGTCGAGGTCAGACCTCTAGTTCGTGAAACGCGAATTGAGTTGAATTTCCTTTTGAGATCGGAAGAAAATCTACCGCGGACAATCATTTAACGCATTTCCACGGCGCGAGTGTTTAAGCGGAAAAGTGTCTTAAGGCTGCTTGCTGGAACGCTCGAAGGATCTGAAAGTACCCCGATCGGGCGTTCGAGTATCAATATTGGTCTTCTTGATTCGGGCAAATCTGGAAAAGGAGATACCGGATAGTTGAAGCTGAGGTTCAGTTCTTGTCAAGAAATTTCTTGAACCTAAATATGAAATTCCCCGAAATTTCTTCTTCGGCGAGTTTCCACCGGTGCCGTGTGGGTAACCTGGCCCACGATTCTTATTGCTCGTCGTCCTTCGCTTCGGCTGGTCCGATCTCAAAACACAGAGGCCGGCAGGGCAGAGGTCGCGGGCACATTAGGGCCACAATAACTGTTCCCGGTGTTCCCATAAGCGCCAATTGGAGCCACCCGTTACACTTAGTTTCTATAAGTCACCGGTTTCCGTTTCACTGTCACGCAGACGTCGCGGGTTCGAGCCCCTCTTCCCAGGCGAGTCGGGGTGGAAGGCCGAACTGCATCGACGTTTCTTAGCAAATCAGACATCCGTTCTGTCCACGACCAGGTTTCCAGAAGCGGCTAGGCCACGGTCCTCCGACCGCTGGCTGAATTGTGAGCTTTCAAAACTTCGCCGAATTTTTCGCCGAATTGTGCGCCTCAGAGGCTCCGATCGTTCCTCTTAACTCCTCTGTACTCCGTTGAAAACATGTGTACTCCAAGCCTAACCCTTCGGCTGTTAACCGAAGTGTTGTAGGTTCGAGTCCTGCACATGGCGCCCACTGAGTTGGGAGCATTTGGATGACTCCCCACGATAAAGTAATTTCACGTTGGTTATTCCGGACGAACATCCGTGCACCTGCTGCGCGCCGATGCTGCCCGAATCCTTTGTTAGCGCTCGTCTCTGAGCGCCCCTGTGCGCCGTCCGATCCACCACGCCGACAGAAAGCACCACACAAAACAGCACGCGAGCTCGTGGAGCATGGTGAATGGACCGGCGGCCGCCGCGATCGCCACCGAGTGCATACGCGATGGATGCCGGTACTCACCGATGACGATTCCCACGAGAAGCATGGCGAAGCTGCAGAAGAACATCACCATGGGATTGCCAAGCCGCACATGAAGTTTCTCGCTCATCTTTCATCCTCCTCATTGACTCGGTATGGCCGTTGTGGCTCGATCAGATGCTATTGGGGAAGTATCGTTGAGCGCTGGCGACCTCTTTTGCCGCTTTGACCGGATCGTCGTTGAGTTCGACCTGTGTCGCCCAGTACCAGTCGCCAGCGCCAAGACGTATTTCGAGCAGCCCCGTGCGGGTCGTCGAGATCGCGTGCCGGGTGTCATGGCCGTCCACCCGGCGCTCCAGTTCCGCGAAGAACTTCAGCAGATATTCATTTGGGTTCATGGTTCACCTTTCCTGGCCGCTGCGGTGCTGAGCACCGCAGCGAGGTTTGATCGCTGAGTACTTTAGAGAAGATGCGATTGTGCTTGACGATCATCCCGAAAGTGGGATAAATAATGACACGAAAGCTTGTTCCGAGTGAAAAGCCTCTTTTCTAGATTGGATCGTGACTCAAGGACATCACTCGATTCCCATCGGAGGTTCAGCGCTCTGTCGGCTCTGCTCTCAGTGCGGCCTAATACGGCGGGAAGCGTCCGTCGGCACAACCGTGGAAGGGCGAAGGGCCGGGAAGTCCGGAGGTTATCAAAGACCATGACGGAGACACCTGCAGGGGCCCTACGCCGTCCGCTTTCGAAATGAAATCTATGTGCTGCACGCTTTTCAGAAGGAGTCACCGCATGGAATTGCGCCCCGGCAATCCGACATGGCATTGGTCAAAGAGCGTTTGAGGTTGGCACGGAGGGATTACGAGGAAAAATATGG
>Ga0302201_10000898_pt1 | contig 26846 bp, 24 predicted proteins | sample II_Bog_N3_2_FD_194586 | JGI IMG/M metagenome (GOLD analysis project Ga0302201, IMG submission 194586) | Peat permafrost microbial communities from Stordalen Mire near Abisko, Sweden - II_Bog_N3_2 | ecosystem: Environmental > Terrestrial > Soil > Wetlands > Peat | place: Sweden: Abisko... | reverse complement strand
TCGGATGCCCTCACGTTGAGGTCGTGCCCAATCCCCATCAACTGCCGGAGGACTGCTTTCTGCTTGACGATCGCGCAGTACGACTGGATGCTAAAGTTGCGTGGGATTCCTTCCGTTAGGTGGAAGATGTACGCTATCCCCCCAATTGAATCCAACTCCTTGCGCCGGCCAAGTTCGTTGATGACCGTTTCAGTGTCGCAATGGTTGCCGGTTTCAGCCATGTCCGAGATCGCCCGGAAGATGCGCTGATGAGAATCTAAAGAAAAATCCTCCGCGATCAGGGCTTCGAGCGCATCGTTGATCGCCTCCTCTTGTAAGAGACATGCACCGAGCACGGCTACTTCAGTGTGAACCGATGACGGCAATCCTTCTGCGGCACTCTCATTTGGAAATGAAGCACGTCCGCCTCCAGATGGCGGATCGTATACGTCGATGGGCGGGTCGTCGGACATCGCTTATTCGTCAACCTCGACCTTGTACTCGTCAGGAATAATCGCAGCGAACTTGCTCGGATACCACGACAGAGGGCCAGCATCCTTGATGGCTACATTTAGCGCATTCATCGCTTCTTGTATACTCTCCGGGACTTCTCCATCCTCTGCAAGTTCGTCGCAGAAGTAGTCGCCTCCAATCTCTCGCCCGTACTGAGGTTGGCAGATGCGAAGTCGTAAATCTTGGGGCTGCGTGTTGATGTCGTAGCAGTAGTCAAGAAGGGCTTCGATGGTGAAGAAGTAGTGGTCGTCATCGTCTGTAACCAGCGGCTCGCCATCCCAGACCTTCGTTTCGAGCGCGTCGAACTCCGCATCTCGATCCTTCTTCTCACAGGAAGGACACTTAATTCGGCACCTCTCGACAACCTCGCCACACTCGCAGAGCTGATGCGTAGAGCCATTGTATCGCGCCATACTTTCGTTGTCGCCCCAGAAATGTCCGTTGGATGACACCCAGCCAGTGACCGTTTTGATCGAGGCTGCTTCGTCTGACTCCCGCATGATGATTTTCGGCTCTTTCATTTGCTCTCCTTCGCGGCTTCGATTCGTTCAGGGTGGAACTCATAAATATACTTGCTGCACCACAAAGTATTCACCAAGCACTTCAAGGTCGGAGCCGAAGAGCACTTCGGACAGCGGATTTCGATGGGTTGCTTCACTTCACCTCGACTGAAATGCAACTATTTGGCGTATAGAACTTGTAGCTTCCGTCTCGATTAGCGAGAAACGGATTCGGGAGAGCCAGAGTTCTCGATGGGTCCGATGATCCAATCTTCCTTCGTCATGGGAGCCTCTGGATCCGGTCAATCTCTGCCGCGATGAGCGCACCGGCCTTGACGAGATTGCGAATCGGATCGGGCGAAGGCTTCCACCATTCTGATACCCAATTTTTCGGAAAGGAATTGGGGAGAAGTTTCAGGAAGTCCATATCGTCCGCGCCATGTACCGCCTGATGAATAGCCGCGTAGCAATAGGCTTGTGCGGCTTGAGCTAACTCCCCATATTTGTGCTCATCATCGTGTTTAGGAGTCCAACCCTCAACGTCAACCTGGCGTTGGCGCTCTACTGCGATCAGTTCAATGCCGGTCATAACGCCCTTCTTTTGCTGATCTGCTTTCTTGCACATTGAAGCCAGTGCTTGATCCGCCCTCTCCTGCGCTCTCTTGCACCGCGATTCAAACTCAGGATGCGTCACTGCCGCTTCGATCTGTTCTGGAGTGTAGTCGGAGTAGAGCATCCCCTTCGGGATCGGCTTCCCTTCCCACCCTATCGGCCTTTGCTTCGCCATCGCTCTCCTCCTCGCCTACAGTTTCGTCGTCTCGTACTTGCCTTTGATGCTGGCGTGAAGGTAGCTGCCTGCACTCGGAGCCGCAGAGAAGCCGTCCACAACGTCTTGGGGAACGCTGGCGTAGCTATATGACCCACTTGAGAATCCCACGATGAGTTCCTGTGTGTCCGGGTCGTAACTTGCAGACTTCAGATGCGAGCTTTCAGCGAACGGGATTGCTTGCTGTGCCATGTGGAGCCTCCTCGATCCGCCGTACTCCGACGGCAATGATTTTGTTGTCTTCGATCCGGCGGTCAATGTCGAACTCGACGCGATCACCAGCAGTGAGAGTCTTGTACTTATCGGGAGAGTCTATCCCCGACCAGTGGCAGAAAACGTCAGGCTCACCATCTTTTCTATGGATGAAACCGTAACTATCCCTGAACCATGCTACTGAACCTTGGATTCGGGCCATCTTTTACCTTCCTTCTATCGCGCAACCTTCGCTGCGCGAGTATCTCTTCGTGCTTCTCTTTGTACCACTTCTCATACTTCGCTCTTGCGCATTCTGGGCATGCTCCCCGTTTAGATCGAGGATGCCCACGTTTACAGTGCGTCCAAGGAGTGCCCTGAGTCCACCGACCTTTTTCTACCGCGTCCCTGATGTTCTCTTTCTGAGTCCCGGCCTTCAGGTGGTCAGGATTGAAGCAGGGAGGATTGTCGCACTTGTGCATCACAATGAGTCCTTCCGGTATTGGGCCAACGAATATTTCGTAGGATGCCCGCGACACGCGAATAAACTTGTCCACAATCCATATCTGCCCGTACCCCTTCTTCCCTCTTGCTTTCGTCCACAGCCAGCATCCCGTTATTGGATCTATCTCCCTGTATTCCAACAGCCGCTTCCGTACATCCAGCCGATGTGCAGGCATTGCGTTTATCCTCCAGTTTTAGCCTTCGTCGTAACAATTACTCTGTCGTCCCATGCTTCGAGTCCGGGGAACCGAAACATCTTCTTGTTCGCCTTCGCCAGCGCGGTGAGCCCGGCATCGTTGATCTTGAACACCGTCGTCGGAATGTGGCCTTGCAGTCCTCCACTCTTCCGCGCTGCCTCGATGCCCTTGGCGCAGTCAAGGATTGCTTCCTCGAAGTCCACGCACTTTGCTTTCCAGTTTTCCCGGCCACCAAGGGTCGAGGTTGGAGCCTCCACCTGAACCGCCGGCGTGTAGATCGGCGGTGCTTCGATGGTCGTATCGAACAGGGTCGACTCTGCCGCAGCCGTGTCGCCGCGCTCCTGTGCCTCTTGTGCCATCTGTAGACGTAGTTCCTCGGTGCGCTTCTGCCGGTCGCGCTCCGCCTGAGCATCGGCCTCAGCCTGAAGTCTGCGCTGCTCTGCGCGGGCCTTCTCCTGCTCCGCTGAGATGTAGGCATTGAGGATCCGCTTGCCAGCCACGAGAGCTTCGTCCGCAGGCGACAGCCGCGACTTGTTGAGGGATTGAATCGCGTCGTAGGCCGCGTAAGCGATGGCCCTGTACGGATCAATTAAATCGAACACGGCCTTCCTCGCCGTCGTCAGTGCGACTAGGTGGCCCTCCATCGCCGTCTGCGACGCCTTGTCTGTAACCGCCAGTTGAACCGCAGCCAGTTTGTGCAGCCGCGACACCAGCGCGTCCGTGGCGGCACTCTTTGGCGCAATCACCGCAACGGCTTGGTCAGGGGTGAGGATCTCAGGCTCAACCGCATCTCCCTTCCAGTTCGGGTCCACGTTCCGAATGTCATCATCCGTTATGTCGAGGTCGTCAATGACGGGACGGTTCGTGCGCGCAGGCCGTACATCCACAATGGCCTCGGCAGCCTCGGTCTTCGCGGCCTCAGCCTCGACTTCCTCCGGCGTGACACGGCCAACCTTCAGGACATCCTTGAAGTGTCCTTTGATCTTGGCGTTGTAGAACTTGCCCTTGGAGTCCGAAGCCTCGAACTCGGAGAACATCTCTGGCGGGAAATCGGGGTATGTCCGCACGTCTCCGTTACTCTTGAAAACGAGCGTCAGAATCCATGCGTTGTCATCGTACTCGAAGGCTTGAATCAGGGAACTATTGCAGGTTGTCATTTGGTCTACCCTTTCCTTTCAGTTCTCATTCCTTGCTGTGAATCTACTCCATGCTTGCAGACTTTGTCAAAGGTTTTATGTTGCGAAGCGACTGCATGTCGAACTGCCGGGTTGCGCCAGCGTCGATGTCAGAGCATAGCCAGAGCTTGTCCGTATCGCGGCCCTTCCAGGTTGCCGGAACCTTCCACGCTTTTTCAAGATTGGACGTGTACCCTTGGCCATCTACGGCCCACCACATAACACTGTTGCCGCAGTAGCAGCGCGTGTCTTGGATGTAGCAGAGCGGCTCCGGTTTGGGCGGGAGGGGAGCGAGGATAATATACTCCGTCTTGCACCGTTTCTCGACTCCATGAATCTCCTGAATCGTTCTCAGCGCATCGTCCCATCGCGTCGGGGCTTCGTCGGCGCGGTCAACCTTGATCTTGCCAGCGTTCTCACCAATCTCTTTCTGACAAAGTTCCACTGCCTCTTCGCGGGTCATGTCGTGCTCGGTGAAGTTGTCCACCGAGTCTGCGAACCTCGCGTACTTTCCGTTCGGCTGTTTTACGATTCGCCAAGCCATCACGTTCTCTCCTTGCATGTGCATGGGTGCAGCTTCCACGGCTCCACATCGGTTCGGACATGAAGCGTGATTGCGTCTAGCGGTATGCCGATGAGTTTTGACGCATCTCCCGGCAAGCATACCTTTTGCAGTGCCGCGAATGTCGCTGGATGCACGTCTGCCGGATTGGGCGGCATCTTCTCTTTGGGCCACTTCGCCTCGATCTCAGACATCATGCGAATCAGGTCATCGACGGTCAAGGACTCCGCAAACGTCCCGAACTCGGAAAATATCTTTGCGCGGTAGGGCGAAAGGATCTCGGAATCTTCTGGGACAGGCCCCTCCATAAACTTGTCATAGAACCAACCGCTCATACTCTCTCCCAGACCTTCTCGCCAGCCTTCAACCTGGCGTACACCAAAGTCAAAATCCCATACCATACCCGGCCTAACCCGACCGTGCCACACCTGGCCACATCACGCCAAGCCCAGACTCGCCTTACCTAGCCGAACCCAGCCATGCCACTCCCAGCCAATACCGGGCCAAGACCCGCCATGCCTCACCATGCCGTACCCTTCCACGACACGCTCAATCTCTCTGCACTTCAAACTTCGTCACCTGGAACCGCCCGTAGGTTGGCCGAAAATCGCCAACTCCAATGAGGCGACCGGCCGCGCTGACAACCTCATGCAGCGTCGCCGAATCGACGTACTCTGGCAGCACCACCATCAGCGACATCTCGACGCTCCATCCTTCCTTGAATGCCGGACGGGTCCGTGTGATGCCGTTGCGCTGGATCTGGACTCGGCAGCGGTGCTCGAAGTCCCACCCCTTCGCAATCTCCCCTTCGCGGTTGATAATCGGACTCAGGGGAGCCAGCGAGACGACCGCCGCTTTGAATAAATCCATCGCCGACTTCCGTGGCGAACGCGGGTCTTGGCGGAACTTCGCAGCATTGACCACACTCATGCGAAGATACTCAGCCGGGAGGCAGATGATTCCGTCTTCGTTGCGCCGGACGTAGGACTCCACGTTGTCCGTCTTCTTCGCGTCAGACCCCTTCTTGGCTTTCGCCTTCTCGTCCACAGCCTCGACATTCCATGCGTGCAGGAGCAGGTCTGCGCTTCCGACAATCGTTATGTGAGCGGTGTATGGAAGGCCAGTCTCGATTGCTTCCTTGCCGCCGTTGGTTGGCTCACTGATTGCTGCCGCCTTCGCCTTCGTTGCCATATTGTTCTCCTCGTCTTTTATGAAACCCATACCATACCGCACCATAGCTCGCCTGACCATTCCGCGCCGTGCCTGACCAAACTCAAACTTGCTCCCACAACTTCTGCCCGCAATCCAATCTTCCGTAAACCGTCACCAACGCTCCAATCGCCCTCGACTGATCCAGCGTGTGATTCGTATGCGGGTTCATCCGGTACGTCCCGTCCTTCTTCATCTGTAACGCGAACCGCTGCGCGCGCCCAACTGAATTGGACTTATACTTCCCCATCTCTTGAAGGCAGGTCTGAATGGCCCATGACGCCATCGGGGTCTCGACGCATTTTCGTTCCAAGATCGCGTCGTAGCCGTCCAATTTTCCGAACACGTCCAACGTAATCCCGACTTTCATTCCGTGGATGCAGGCGATGATTGGCTTTTCGATCCACTCCGGGTCTGGCACAAAGTTCTTGTCATTGCGAAACTTTATGTACGCATCGACGTATGGCTTCGACCTCTCGGTGATCCATGTAGGGTCAACGTCCAGCCCGTAGCGGTCGATCATGGCCGCGATCTCGTGGGCCTCGCTGCCAATCTCGGCCTTGTTGCGAAGCACTTCAGGGTCGATGTGGCTGTAGTCGCTGTAGCCGGTTAATTTGAGAAGCTGCGTGGCGCTGACTACCCACTTGCCGTCTAGCCCATAGTACCCGTGGGTTTGATCGTCGAAAAATCCGCCCTGAATTTCTCGCAATGCCATACCATTCCTTCCCTTTCACAACTGCCCATACCACACCGAACCTCACCCAGCCGGGGCTAACCTAACCGAGCCGAACCGCAGCGGGCCAAACTTTACTGTAAAACCCTTTCAAATCTGGGCGGAGGCGGGGTGTACGACCCCTGGCTTGCTCCGCCCGTTCCCAACGCTACGCCGCCGAGAAACCTACTGGAACTGCTTGCGAATCTGGATCAGGAGAAACTTCGCCGGCGTCCGCTCATCTGCCTTCGCCGCCGCCTCGATCTTGTCGAACAGCGCCTTGTCGTCGCCCGCGAACGTCAACGTGATTGTGTCCTTCAGGTCGGTCTTCACTGCAGCCTTCGGAGCCCTGTGTACTGCCGGTGTTGCCGCTACGTCTGCCATTTTCTTGTCCTCGTCTTCTTGGATTTGTGGTGCGGTGAAAACTACTTGGTGGTTGGGGTTGGCCTGGCGACGCATTCAGGATCGCCGTTGGTGTTCAACTGCAAGGTGTACTTGTCGCCGCAGATCTTCTGGAGTTCGGCGACGGCTGACTGAAACTCGCTCTGCTTCTGTTGGGCCTGCGCGTTGGCCTGAATCATCTGCGACTGCGCTTTGAAGAACTGGGCGCGGAGAGCATCGGGGATGACCGGCGGAGTCGCATGTTTGACTGCCGCCGTCGGCGGAGTTGGAGGGATGGTAGAGGCTGGCTTCTGCTGTGCAGGGGCAGGGATGGCCAGCAAGAGGGCGAGTAGTGCGATGGTTCGCTCCATATTGTCCTTTCGGTTGTTGGTTACGCCGGCTCCGCATCCATGTTCTCTTCGGCCTTCGGCGTGTTCGCCCATGCCATCGCGTTCTCGAACTGCACGTTTGGAATCAGGCGCGAGTCCGTGATGTCGAAGGTCTCCTTCAGCCACGCCTTCGCTTCGTCCGGCTTGTGCCCGGTTGCGGAGTACGCTTTGTACCACGCCTTCGCATCCTCGATGGAGATGACATCCGGCTTCGTCTCGACAGCCTTCGTCTCAGGCTTGGCTTCGGTCGCGGCAGTCTCCGCCGTCGGAACGACGATGGAGGCGGAAGGCTTGGGCTGGGGCTCGACCACTTCGCCTTCGATGTAATCCATCACCTCTTCCGCGATCTTGAGGCCCTTCAGAACATCGGGGAACTTGTCGCGCAGAGCAAACGCGCGCGCGCGCATCATGCACATGCGGTAAGGGTATGTGAGCCACACTCCCCGCTTGATGATGCCGGACTTCTCAGCGTCCTCATATGAGAATGTGACCGTCTTCGCTTCGGGGTCGCCGCGCCTCTTGACGACGCAGGTCGCCTTCTTGTTGGCCTTGATCGTATCGAAGTTGTCTTCACGAATCCACTCCATCAGGCCGGACGATTGAACGAGTGCTAAAGCACCATCGCCCCACACGCTCGGATTACCGTTGATGTTGGCGATGCACTGGAGGGCTTGCATCGGCTGGAATCCGACTTCTAATCCGAACTGGAGCGCGACGACGACCGCGGCACGAGCGACTTCACTGCCATTCGCCGTCTTGGTGATGAGTTCGAGGTACGACTTGGGGGCCATCCCCGACGTGAGAACCATGTCGGCGAACTGGAATGCCTCTGTGAGCGAGTGGGGAGCGAACGTCTCTGCACGCTCGATCTGTTTGGGCTGGGTTGTTGCGAGGGATGTATCGGCCATTTGTCTATCCTAACCTTTCCGTACTCTGCAAGCATTAGTTGAGAGCAACCATACTATACTTGGCACACGGTTGCAACATTTATTTTCTTGAAGCGAACATCTTCAAAACATCCGGTTGATGATCTCGACCAGGTACGCCGTGTTGACCTTCGTGGGATCTTTCTCTTTCAACTTCTCGATCAGTTGCAGAAAGTATGCGGTGTCCACTCCGGTAAGTTGATCTTCCAGTACCGCCAAGTCGGTAAGGTCTAGCGCGGAAATCTGCATCGCCATCTTCAAGATTTGACCGGCGTTTATCCGCCATCCTCGCGCGATGAACTTGCGCAATCGGACGACTGAACAGACCGGATATTTGCTCCCAACATAGCGCAGTTCCTTCGCCAGAATCGCCTCCATCGCCTCCGGCTTCAACACAAGCTCCTCATCCCAACTTGTCCAGTACGACGTGCAGTGAACGAAGTCGTAGTTGGCGTGAATGTCGTCCGGCTCACCCTGAAAGCGGAGTACAATTTGTATCTTGTCGCTCAGGGTAATGGCGTTGCTCGTGAGGAAGACGGGGCGGTACTTTGGCTTGCCATCCGTTGCAGTCTGAAGGGCGAGTTGCTCCGTCTCTTCATGTGCATCCATGATTTGATCGGGGCGATCCATCACGTCGGCGACATACTCTTCTCCGACTTGCTCAGGATGGGACTCAAAGTATTGGTATGGCTTCGAGGTTCCCTCTTCGCGGGCAATCCCAGCCGACTTCGCTACGATCTTGACGCGCTTGGCGCTGGCATCCGCGTCCACGAACAGCGGAACCGGGATACCGTTCTTGGCGCGCGGGGTAAACCGCCCCACATAGTAGTCAGCCACGGCAACGGCGGTTTCGTAGTCGCGCAGATAAACGTCGAAATCGTTGACCGGCTCCCCCTGAAGCATAGAGGCGATGCAACCGCCAGTGACCACGATCGACTTCGCAACCTTAGAGCGCAGATTCTCGTCCTCGATTGTCTCGACCCACTGGTTCATCTTGCGCGTGATTACCGACTTGATTGACTTCGCCTTCATTCCGCTCATTTTGCTTCCTCGTTTCGCTTGAGTGCTTCCGTTAGCAGGTGGACGACCATATTGGCCCGGTTCCGGTTCTCCGTCTTCGCCATTTTCTCTAGGGCTGCCACCAATACGCGCGGAGCACGAAAGCTAACAACTTCGGATTGGAGTTTACTTGCCATACAAGATGTATACGCGAAGCGAGGCATCGTGTCAAGTGGTTTTTTGAGGAAATTATTTTGTTCTTGCAAGCGAACACTGCAAGCATTAGAATCAACGCTATGGCAATCTCCTCCTCCAAGAAAGCGACGAAGAATGCAAAAGCGGGGCGTAAACCTCCTGTCAAACTCAAAAAGAGCGACCCCTTATTCTTCCAGAAAATCGGCGCAATGGGTGGAAAAAGAACCCTCGCGCTCTGCGGGAAAGGGCATTTTACGCAGGCAGCGCGCCTCTCTCATGCCCCCGGCGTTCGTCCCGTCCGCGCTCCACAGCCCGACGACGACAGCCCGTGCTATCCCTCTGAGCGAGTTGGCCAGGATGCTCGACGTGGACGCCGCAAGGCTTCTGCCAGCGATTGAGCACGGCTACATCCGCCTGATCTGCTCTGACCCTCCAACTGTCTACGAACCGCCTCCAGCCGCCGTAGAGTGGCTGGGCGCGATGTACCAGCCCATTGCCCTGCGACCGCTTATCCCGATCGACATGGTAGCCAGCATGGAGAACTTCAGACCCATCGACATCCGAAATCTGTGTCTGGGCTACGACGTTCCAATCTCGTCCGATCCCGTGTTCGGGGAAATTCTCAGCCTATCGGCATTCTACAAGCTCCACAAGCACCTCCACCGTTACCGGGAGCCGTCGCGCTTCGACCGGCAGATGCTCCTGGTGATGTTCCTGCACGCGGCGGATCCGGCCAATTATCGGAAGGTCGTCAACCCCCCAGAGTTCTCGCGCAAGCTCGAAGACGAGATCCAGCGCGTGTCGAAGCTGCCAGAACCGGCGAGGACAGACGCAGCACTGAGGCTGTGGGATGCGATGGAGTCCGCCAAGAAGGTCGCAGAGTGCATTGCGGCCAGCCGCGGCAACGAGGTGGATGACTTCAAGGGGACGGAGAAGGTGGGGAAGATTGTGATGGCAGAGGAAAGGCCACCGGGTTAGGGTGGCCTTCTGTGTCGCATTTATTCATCCGTACAGTCAACGAGTGGACCTGCGGTTCGACTCTTCATGGAGTATCAATACCTATACTTCAGCGGAAGCCAGTGTCGCTTTGGAACTCGTTTTTGTTGCTCTCTTCTTCGCAACCGGCTTGTCCGCTTTCTTCGCGGGAGCCTTCTTCGCCACTGGCGTCCTGCTCTTGGCCGACGGACGCGGAGCCTTTAGGACTTGAATTTTTTCCTTTACCGCCTCATCCATCGCCCTGAAGCCGGTCATCTCTAACTTGAACTTCGGCGCCGCCGTACTGCCAGCCATGAACTCTTTGAGGTTCTCTTTCGTATAGGTCGGGGTGCGTTCAACCGCTCCGTATGTCCCCGCCTCCGCTTCCTTTTGGATGCCGGTCAGAGGCTTCGGGTACTCGCCCAACACTGGGTAGATGTCGGCTAGGTAACTGCGCGGACTCGGCTCTTGTCGAAGCGGCATCTGGCGATGTGCTTGCTCACAGGCGTTATTAAAAGGGTCTTGCGCTTGCTCGACCGGCTTGCGACTGGCTGCCCAGAGGAAAATGCAGACGACTGCCGACAGAAAGATAGCCCAAAGAATAATCCAAAGTCCATTGCTCATCTCGCTCCGCTCCCTCTTGCCTTCTGTGCGCGCTTCTGTGTCGCCCGGCCAAACTTGCCCTTGCGGGCGGCCTTCATCAATCTGGAAGGCACACGGCTGCCACGAGGCGTCCCGGTCGCTCTTGATAGAGAGCCGTGTGCCCTGCCTTCAGACTGACGCTGCCAACGTGAAAGTTTTCTAGCCACATCAGAATACTCGCCGATGCTTGCATAAAAGTCAAGCACCTTCTGGTGGTAGGATGCCAATTCTGGAGTTGGAGGATGGATGGTGCGCCCGGAAGGAATTGAACCTTCAACCTGTCGGGTAAGGGCCGAATGCTCTACCAGTTGAGCTACGAGCGCAAATTCGTGCTCTTTTACCCACCGAGCAGGTGCATTCAACGCGTTTCTTGCGCCAATTTGAATGGTTGCGCAGGGGTGATTTGAACACCCGATCTTCAGATTATGAGCCTGACGGGATACCAGACTTCCCTACCGCGCAGAGCTATCGTATCACGGATTACAGAGATATAACATACGCGGTTTCCAAGAAGAACTGCTTCGCCCTCATCGACACACCGCGCATCACGTCCGTCTGCGGGAGCCCGCTTGCGGAGATCGTGTCCGCCTCTTCCTTCATCACGTCGCCGGTGACGAGCTTGAGGAACTGGCCGGTGTTCTTGATGTCCACCTCTGATCTCATCGAACTTCTCCTTTATCCGTCGATGTCTGCTTTAAAGGGTCTTTCATCGCCTCTCGGTCGAATTTGCTTCCAGATGATCGGTGTGTACTGCTTCCCCGTCACCATCGCAAACATGATCGGAGCCACTGCCTTGTGGTTCCCGGTGACATAGAGCGCAAACGCCTTCTTGTCCGCTGGGTCCGTGATGTTCTTCTCGCCGGGGTACGCCAGCATCGCTGCAAGAGCATTGTTCTCGATGGCCTTGAACTCGCCAAGGAACCGCTTCTCCAGCCCGTCAATCCAGCCACGGAACTCCGCTGGCACGTCCTTCGTCAGCGTCGTCAAGTCCAGACCGTCGCGCAGCATCTCCCAGACCGTGACAGCGTTGGTCTGTGTCAGGAGCTTGTGGAGGGTGCAGTAGGTGGCGTACTTGATCTTCACGCGCAAGGGAGTCGTGCCTGGGCGCGGCCACGCAGCGACGTAGCCCTCTTCGTTGGGATCGTCCTCGTCAACGCATTCCGCCAGTGGTCGGTGGAATTGCTCGACCACACGCATCTCGTTGATGTCGGCGTAGTGCTCCAACATCGACCGCTCTGCCTCTTCCCCCGTCTCAATGTTGACGAGCGCCAAGAGTACGAGGCCGGAGAAGTTATACTTCACGACGATTTGGTTCTCCGGGTAGACAATCTCAGCCAGTGGAGTATAACCGGATGGCCACATCCCAGCCGGCCATATTCCCAAACAATTCGTCTTCAGCCACTTCGATGCCCACATCGCCTGCTCACTGGTAAACGATCCGCGAGTAGAGACGGCCCACTCCCCATCCAACTCGTAGAGAATGCCGAGGCTTCCATCCATTTTGCGGGTGATGGTTGGCGGCTCCGCCGGGAAGTTCTCAGGAAGCGTCTCAGGATGGCGAAGGTCGGAGTGATTCCAGAATTTGCGGAAGCCGCGAGCGACCACGTTGCCGTCGAGGTCGAAGATCAAGCCTCGGCACTGATCGGTGACGTGGTTCCATAGTTCGGGCGTAAATTGTGCCATCTGTGTGTAGTTGGCGATGAAGAGTTTGCCGCTTGGATGCGGCGTAACCTTCACCATCCCCTTGGCGACCTGGTCGTCCATTTCGTCCTGAGAGAACATCTTCGTAAAATGCATTCCTATGCCTTTCCTATCTTCTTCAACCGCTTGTGCCAGTCCGGCAACCATCGACTCATCTCATCGAGGCTCAGATCATTCTTGACCATATTTGCCCGCTGCGTGCAAAGAACCACATTCTCTTTCTTGTACCCCAGCGCCGGAATTACTTTGTCAATCGAACACCTAGCCTTGTTGTAACCGGTCCCGAGGGAAGCCACCATTGGAGTGTCGGTGTAAAAGCACTTTCCTTCTTGCTCAAACCACATCTCAGTGACGTCCTCTGGCCGCAAATCGAAATACATGTTTCGTTGCGTACATTTCTGCTTCAACCGGCTTACGAGATATTTGAAGTAGGTTCCGATATTTCGATTCACGGCAGTTCTCGCTTGAGAGGCACGACAAGTGAAGCAATACGACAGGTGATACGAATGGGGCTTGCCATTTCGATTAACCGTAAACTCGCTTAACGGTTTAACACTAGTGCATTTTGTGCACCGTGCTTCATTGTTAGAGACCTTATCCAACTTCTTCGGCCCACTTCCGTTTGGCTTCAGCCCGAGTTTTCTGCGATACGTTGATGCGGTCGGTTTGGAAAATCCTCCGCGTTCAGCTATCTTTCTATCTGACAATCCTTCGGCATGCAAAGCGGCCACTACGCTAATGTAATACTGTGGGCTATACTGTGGCTGCATGGGTTCCTCCAACAAAGATTTGTGCGGATCGAGTCCTGACCGACTCTCCGCAACCATGCCTAAATTATACCCTCAGAACTCTAGACAGTCTTCCCCGCGGACCGCAAACACATTAAGACCGTTTTCGCGCCACATCCGAATCACGCTCAGGCGGTCGTCAAGCACCAACGCGATCTTCTCCTTCGGCATGTGCTTCAGGAATCCCGCTTTGATATCCGTGTCCGGCCGCTTGTCGGAGCCGGGCCGCATAAATAGCCAATGGTACGGGACTCCCTGCTTTATCAGCCACAGCATCGTCTCGCGCTGATAGGTGTCCGGTCGCCCAGAGACGAGACAAACCGTGTGCGTCGAGTAAAGATCGTTGACCCGATGAATCACCTCAGAGTTGGGGCTGTCTTCGGAGAGAAGCGAAAAGTACGCTGGCCAGTCCTTCTTTTCGCCCTTCACGAGATGCTCACGGTGAGAGCCGTCGCTCAGGGTGCCGTCGATGTCACACAGTAGGATTGGTTTGTCGCCCCACTCAATCATTCCGTTCTGGAGAGCCATGCGGTCGATCACTGCGCCCCCAACAGACTTCACGCGCTTTGCATCGCGCTCCCGGCAGACGGCAACATCCACCGAAAATTCATGCTTCATAAAGCTCTGGCCGCGCTGCTTCGCTACGTCCGCCCACATATCCCGATGCCGATTTGACAAATTAGTGTCGTCCACAATTGGATTCATCGCGTGGTCGAAGAGAACCCGGGCGATGGCTTTCTCGCAGTCAATCACGACTTGCTCGCGCTTGCCGCTCCAGACAGAATCGAACAGCATGGCACGGAGATCGTCACGGTTGATGCGTCCAGAATTACCTGTCGCTACGACTTCAGCGCGAGCCTCTGTGGTCTTGCCGCTTCCCGGCAGACCTCGCATCATGGTCAATTTCATTGGATTTCCTCGTCTTTCTCAGGGATGATTAAATTCGCAGCGGAACGCTCTATTTACCCCGCATAGAGACTCTATCGCGTGTACTCCGCCGTGTCACTGGCGTTTCTGGTCAGAGACGCTTGCGCGCCAAACCGCTGCAAGACAACTCTCTCATGCTTGCAGAATGCTTGCAAGCGAAATCTTCACCGCCCAGATCGCCGCTTGGAACGACGCTCCGAATTTAGTACAATCGCCACGCGCTGCGCATTCGCGCGCTTTGCTCCGTACTTCTTCTTCGTGCTCCGGTAAACCTTGCCCTTGCCCAGTTCCCTGAAGTTGGCTTTCCGGTTCCTCTTACCTCTAAGTAACGGCATCTCTCCTCCTCATTGCGGTACATTATAAGCCTTCCCATGTCGCGCTCTGCGATGCGGGATGTAGGCGGAATCCGGCGACGGAGCAGCGGGTGTCGTCAGAGCGTCATGGATGGCGAACAGCGGCTTCAACGTGGGGACTGACTGAACCGTCATCCGATGCAGTATCTCATCCCGCCTCTCGCTCGGCGTTTTCTTGTGGTTGATGCCGTCGTCCTCAAAGGTTGCCATGACTTCAAACCCGCCTTGGACAGCATTCTCTGCATCGCGTAGAACGATGCCTCCGAGTTGGTCGGACAGCGCATTCGCTTCGTCTTTGGCAAGGCGGCTTTGATTCGCCGCGACCTTTTTATCTTTGGGATCATACGTCCCCAGATGGTCGAAAATGATCTTCAGCGGATAGTTGCCGATCGCAAAAGATGCCAGCGACAACTCCATCCAAAGCGCCCCCATTTTATGATCGGGGATTGCCTCGAACCTGCGCTTCTGCTCCTCGTAGGACGGCTTGTTGACCAGCGAGTTGACCCCCATCTGTAGCAGGGTTGTTGCCATACCCGCGCAACCAGCATTGATGAGGAAGTTCAGTGCTGGCTTTACGTTCCCCTCGCGGAGTTCGTCGAAGACCAGCCGGTTCATTAGGCTCTCCGTCTTGAAGGTGAACCCGCGCAGCGTCCACGCCATCCTCGCCGCAGTACGCATGGATGAACTGATCGGATGATCGTCCCCAGACCGCAGGTAAGGCGGGATCTCGGATGCCCTGCCGCCGCCTGTCGTCCATTCTGCCCCGGCAATCATCGCCTGCTTCACGTCTTCATGATTGATGCCCTCTTTGGCAATACGATCCATGTCCTCATTGCTGAAAGCGAACGCTTCGCTCATGCGACGCCGAACGACCATATCTCCGGGGTTCTTCATCAGTGCCCGTTGTGCGTAGATGGTGAGCCAATGCCGCGCCGCCGCACCGCCAAGAGCGCGAGACAATGCAGCCCCGCTCGTGAACCCGGTGTAGGTCAGAAGTTTCCGGTCAATCCCCCCTTTCGCTCGAAGTCCATACTCCATCGCCATTGCCTGCCGCACATAATCACTGAAGATTCCATACTCACGGCACATCTGGACGACTTCCATCTTGCTTTTTCCGCCGGTCAAGACCGCCCTCGCAACCTCTCCCGCCAGATTCATACCGCCCACGAAGGTAGACCACCGGCTCGTCAACATCGGCACTTTGAGCAGGGCGTGTCCTGGTAGCTTAAATACGCTCAAGCCCATCTTCGACAGAATTTCAGCGCGAGTCACGACCCGCAATGCCGTTTGATTATCTGACCCTATCGAAAGTGGGTTAAGGTCTCCGGTGATGATCGAATCGACCATCTTCATTGCGTGGACGGGAAGCGCAAAGATGCGCGCGTTGATTTTCTCACGCTTCTGACCCACGGTTTCAATGTTCGCCAGCATCTCCGCAACTTGCTGCGCGTAGATTTCGACAGTGCGGAGACTAGTATCGTAGTTAGCTGCGTTTGTATCGCGGGTGCGTTCAAGGTTCGGTGCCAGCCGCACAGTTCTGCGATTCTTGGAGAAGAACTTCTCCGCCTCTAGTTTGTTTAGCCCGTATTTCTCGGCGTATTCCTGAACCATCTTGTCGCGCTGCTCACCGGGAACCATGTCATGCAATTCGCCCAACGTGGCGATGTGCGGTTTGCCATCCGCTCCGGTGAGTTGGAGCTTCTGATCCCAGTCCCACATGTGCGGCCAATAGTGGGGATTCTCGACGAAATCCTTCCACGGAATATCTCTTGGCTTGCCGTTTTGATCGGTGGATTCAAATACTGCTCCTGCATCGGCCAACTTCTTGCGGATGTAGGCAAACAGGTCGCGCCATCCATCCGCTGCGGCCTGAATGCGCGGGTTGCTTGCTTCTTCTTTTCCTTCGAGAACGCGAATGACATGTTCTTGCTCAGTCTTCACGTCGTAATGTTCAACAATCTCTCCAACGCGGGTCATAATGTCGCCGAAGTGCCCGATCGCCTTGTACTTGCGCAGTCGCATCATGCGAGCAAAATCCTTGGCCTCAACCCTCGGCACACCTGAATCTTCCATATACTTCCAGACATCTCGGTCACCAGCCGTGTTGTAGATGCGATCCTGCTCTTTCGTCCACTGCACAAAGGAACGGGAGTCCTTCTTGAAGTCGTACATCGCATAAGCTAACTTCGCATTGATAGCCGAGTCTTTCGTAACTCGCTCAATACCCTGCTTCGGCGACTCAACGCCAGGCACGGCCTTCAGCCCAGCATCGTAGGCCGCAGCTTGGGTCTGAATGCGACGCGACTGAATGGCCCGACGCATGGAAGGCGGCAGCGCGTCGAGGTTGATCTTGTCGAACTCGGCGGCAGCATCGTCGCCCAGCGGATTCTTCGGCCCCTGGTAGAGACGCTTCGGCTGCTGCTTATGTTTGTAGCCCTTATTGTGCGAGTCGGATGCTTTGGGCATCTTCAGGTCTTCAGTTAAAGTGTATCCAGCCCCCTCCGCCATCTGCGCAAACTGCGCAGCGTCCACTGAGGCTTCGTTACCCATCTCGTAGTCGATCATCTCTTCAGGGATACCCGCCGACTCACGGAGTTTCTTTGAGAGACTGCTTTCCATCTCTTCGCCGTAGACCGCAGCGCCCAGCGCCCTCAAGCGTGGCAGGGTCTTCGTCGCAAGAACCTTGACTTCCGGCAAAGCGTCTGAAGTGAAAAAGATGTTGGTCACATTCGACTTCGTTGTGTACCGCCACGTTCTCGCTCTCGACTGATCGAACATGATCCCCGACCATGGTGGCCCAAGGAATAGCCCCATCCGCGGCTTCTCTCCAACTTTATCGTCGAAGTTGACGCCAGTTCCGCCAGCAGCATAAGTACCGAACAGGGCTTTCTTCTTGCCCGCCTGGAACTGAGTGCGCTCCTCTTCGCGCACTTGATTTGCGTCGCCAGCGAAGATCGCAGCGTCCTCACCCAATTCCTTGCGCACTGCCTCGACCAGATTCGGCAGTTTCGGCAGCATGGCGCGTACCGCGTCGCCGACTCCCGGCGGGAGCTTCGAGAAGATGTCGTCAATCTTCCCGTCCACCTCCGTCTTGGAGCCAGAGCGGTATTCGGAGAAAAGGACAGGGTTCCACCCTTTTGCAATCGCGTCTTTTGCAACCTTGAGAACTTGAGGCAATCGAGATGCTTCGATGAATCGCTTGAGGTAGGTGACTTCGTTACCCTTCAAGGCCCGCACCATCGACATCTGACCGCGCTGTTGGAATACCTTCGTTGCTAACCCAAACGCATCACGGACGCTCTTGATTCCATCCTTGACCTCCGGCGTCTGCTTCACCATTGCAACGTGCGCGGTGACGCCATCCATGTCGAGTGGAAGCGCAACCCACTGGCCACGCTCAATGAGTTGCTGGCGGAGCTTCATCATCCTCTTCGGCGCATAGCCTCCAGAGTAGGAGTTCGGCCCAATCTCGACCAGTCCGAACTGACGGCCCCACTCAAAGAACCCGCCTTCTGGCCACAGACCGAGCTTGTGCGCGTATCCCACTTCGAGGGCAGTGTGCCACGGAGTCGCGCTCATGTAGATGGCTTTCTTCGCCGCGTGACCGAGCAACACCGCGGCTTCGCCCTGCGCGGATTCTGTCCACTTTCTTGCCGACGCCGACTCGTCGAAGATCACAAAGTCCCACGGAACTGTGAGGATGTTTTTGTCCCCGCGCAACCCTGAATAGGTAGCCGCGTAAACACCGCCGCCCTTAATCTCGCCCATTTCCTTCGGCAGACCCTCGACCTGGACTCCCATGCGGTTGCCAATGTCCGTGTATCCGTCCGCTCCGTGAATCAGATTCTTGCTGAGGGTCACGATGAGCCCGACTTTGGACGAGTCTTGACCAAGTAGTTGATCGGCGATCGCAAGGCTCATCCAAGTCTTGCCGGTGCCTGGTGCCGATGCCACGACAATGCCGTCGTGCTGCTGAAGCCCAGAGAGAGCGACTTCAATCGCCTCGCTTTGCCCAGGATAGATCATCATGTCCCGCAGGTCGTCAGGGAGCCGTACGGTTGGCGGCGGAGTACCTTGCGGCAGACCGAGAGCTTCGGCGTAGCCGCGCCATGCTTCGGGATCGACCACCGGCGTTCCGCGCTGTCTTTCGGGAGCCTTGAGTTTGGCCGCAGGAACCTTTGCCAGAGGTTCAGTCTCCGGCTTGGCTATCTCTTTTCCTGTGCCTCCGCGATTTGGTCCAACGCCTCGTAATACTCGTCCGGTGGCTTTGTTCCCCCGGTCGGTCGATCCGGCTTGCTCAGGAAGTTTTGCAGTTCCGTCTTGTTCGGGATGTTGAGCAGTTTCATCAGATACTCGTTGCTTTCCATTGGCTCGTACCTCGATTTCTGTTGGGTCGCCCTGCGCCTGCCGCACGCTCATTGCTTGCGCAGGAGTCGTTGGTTCATGGACAGACGGCATCTCGCCTATTCCATAGATCAACTGTGTCGCTTCGTTATTCTTCGGCTCCGGTCTGCGGAAGATGATTGTCGATGCGCCCAGTTTGTTTTCGACACTGTTGAGTTGCGCACGGAGTCTCGCTTCATCGCGTGGGTCTTTCGTCTGCTTGAGTTGGTCTTCGAGAGCCTTCGCTTGACGCGCAAGGTCGCCGATGGACGATTGGAAAAGTCTCTGTTGTCCGCTGGCTTCGCTTCCGTAAAACAGTGGGCTTTCCCGCTCCATCTTGCCCGATGCGGCACTAATGTCCTTCTTCGGGGTTCGCAGTTGCTCGGTGAGACGCTGGCCTTCTTCTTCTCCGGCCACGGCCTTGCGTTCTTCGTCGGCTCCCTCCATTCCGGGCAATGACACTCCCGGCTGATAGAGCTTCGATCCAGCCTTCACCTTAGCGTAGAACGTCTTTCCGTCTGCCGACTGATACGCTTGCCGGAAGACTCTGCGATTACGGCTGTTCTCCCGGAAGTGGTCGAGTTCCCCTCTCGACATGAAGATCAAAGTCCGGTCGTTCGGGTCTGAATGCCGCGAACCGTCGATGAGCTTCGCGTCTGCTGGAAGTTCGACCTTAGCGTTCTTCGTGGCCTCGACCAGCGCATCCACGTCGATTCTCGCCGTGATCGGCTTGCGATCCGAACGCTCCCAGTCGTACCAGTGATCAAACATCTCAGTGATGCGCTGCGATGGCTTCGCCAGTCCCATTGCGGTCACAGCGTCGTAGACCGACTGCATGGCCTTGTGGATGGTGGCGAATGCTTTGTCCAGTGCGCCCCTGCGTCGTCCGCCGTCAAAGTGATACCGCTCGAAAGACTTCGCCGCGAACTCTTCCTGCTCTGGAGTCCACGCTTCGCCCGGTTTCGCCCCGACAAACTCATTCAATGCTGCCTGGTTCTCCGGCTTGACGTATCGACGGAGGAAGTGGAACATCTCGTGCATGACCGTAGACGGATCGGCCTTGTCGAATAGGTGGATGGCCGCGTTCGCTTCGTTGATGAACTCCGTGTAGCCGCGATTCTCGCCTTCCTCTCCGCCAATGCGAAGAGAGAGCCTGCGGTTCTTGAGAAGGTCTTCAAATGACTCGCCGATGGCCCGTGGCAGAATCGTCTCAAACGTCGTTGTGATGGCTTCAGCCTGCTCCTCGGTGATATTGGGATGGTTGGCCAGCGCATCGCGGAACTCGCGCACCGTGCGAGGCCCATCGCCCTTCTCGGCATCATCGACGGAAGTGGTGTCCGGTTGAACATCTTCGGCAACGCGCTCATGGTTGGCTGCGGGTTCGACTGGAAGCGGGCCGCGAGAATCTTCCAGTTCCGCTTTGACGGAATCCGGTAGACCGTTGACCATGCCCCACTCGTCAGGGACGATATTCAATCCAAACTTCCCGGCAACGTACTCGTTGAATACGTCGGCGGGGTTCATGGCTCCATAGATCGTCATGCCGCCCTTCGCGGCAGCCTCGGCATAGTCTCCAATCAGATTTGCGTAAGCGCGAGGGTTCTTCTCCAAAGCCATTGCAAGAGCTTCGACCACCGGATGCACTGGAGGATGAGTCGGCTGACCATCGAACGCCATCTCAAGATTCGACAGTCGGAACCGCTCAGGATGCAGTCTCCGCTCGACCAGCGAATACGTTCCCTCTTTCTCGTCCCCCTGAGTTCCCGGCCCCTCCATGTTTCTCAGGTAGGTCGAGGCATCTTCCACCTGTGTCAGAAGAGAGACCGCATCGGTGTTGTACGAGGCCAGGTTCCAGTTCGACCCTGCCGCGCGCATGAGGATAAAGTCCATCCCAACGCGACCGAGCTTGCTTTTCACGGAGTCACTGGCGCTGTCGAGCACGGCGGGATTGCTGACCGTGACCCCGGCCAGAGTATTTTCAATGAGCATCTTCGCTGATTCGGTCAATTCTCCATCGTCTGTGAAGTATGCAGACCGCTTCTTGGGATCGACCAGACCGGCATCGGTGAGGATTTCGGCAAGATCCTTCGATCGCGCCCGCATCGCATCGCGCAGCGAAGAGTCGCCGGAGACGGAGCGGAAGACGTTGGCCATTCGTTCAACGATCTTCGGAGTGAGCATCCGCGACAGCGCAGCCGATTGCTCGGTGGCACTCATTCCCTGCCCGGCGTCGCGGTTCATCTCAATTCCATATCGCGCAAGCTCGGTCGGGTCTGTCACTGTCGCGTCCATCACGCGAACGAGGATGGGATTCTTGTGCTTTGCGATCTCGTCCGGGTTGATGCCGAACCGCCGCGCCTTGTCCAGTAAGTCTTTACGCACGGATTCCCAGTTGCCAAGATTGACCGCCTCTTCCGCGCCCTGCTCACGCCCGTTGCCGGAGAGAACAACTCCGTCCTTGCGGACAATCGGTGGCCCATCGGTCGGATGGATGGTATCTGAATGGTAAACATCCGCGTTCGGGGAATTCGCTTTCTCGTGGACGCTGACCTGAAGTTCTGGCTCATCCTGATAGTTGCGCGGTTGAGCATCGGTCGGGAACCTGCTATCTGGAGCGAAGTTCTCAAGCGGATTGTGCGACGCAATCAAGTCCGGCATCTCAGCCACGGCGTAGTGTGCTGGGACTCTCTCGCCAGAGTTGAGTTCGATGTAGGTAGCCCGGCCCATGACAAACGGAATCGACTCGCCTGCTGGTTGAGCTTTGGCCCCCTCTGCCACGCGAACTGCCGCGACCGCCGCATCTTCCTTGCGACGGAGAAAGGCTGCGGTGTCCTGTAGGTCTTGGGCCTCTGCCTTTTGCTCTGGGGTTGCGTGTTCGCCAGAATTGTCGTTCGCCAGTCGGACCGCCGCATGACGCTGGTCCTCGAATGTGACCACCTCGCGCGCCGCGGACTCGCGCCCGCCTTCGAGGTCGGCGCGCATCTGGTCAATCAACCCCTCGCGGTACTGACGAACCAACTCAGTGTTCGCCGCCGCCCGAAGCTGCCGAATCTGTGCGAGGTACTGCTGCATGTCCGGGGTACGATCAGTGGCCGGAACCTTGCGGATGGCCTTCTCGACTTCAAAGAGGTCGCCCTTGTCTTTGATGCCTTCCAGGTTGATTCTCTCGGCCAGTTGAGTAAGACCCTTGGCCTGGGTTGCAATGGAATCTCCCGCCGTCGTCTCGGTTGCTGGCGAGTTTCTGACCAACTCCTGCATGTCGGAGACGTGCTTTGCCCTCTCCTGCCGCACCACTTCCCCGGCGAACTGCTCGTCCATAACCCTCCGGGTGTCGTCCCGGTACTCCATGAGGGTCTTGATCTGCTGCTTGTCGGCCAGCGCCGCTTCCATGTTGGCGAGGTCCACGTGCTGCCCATCTCCCATCCTCTCCCGAACGTCCGGTGTCACAAACTTGTCGAGCGAGTCCGGGTTCTCCCGCAGGAATCCGGCCAGCGCAGCTGGCTTGTGGCCTTCGTCGAGCGAATCGTAGGACTTGCCGAAGTGCTGCTCGGCGTACTGGTTGACGCTCTGGTAGAGTTTCGGGTCGGCCTTGAGACTTGCCGGAATGTCCGCGTGCTGGATCAGGAGCCGTGCAACGCCCGCGTGGATGTCGGCGCCGGGGGCCAAAGGTTCGCCCGTTCCCTCGTGCTGGTCGCTCCACCGCTTCAGAGCGGGTGCGGAGGCGTCCACGGCGTCCGCATGGCGCTTGTAGGCGTCGTATGCCTGGGTGCGCTGGAAGGCTTGCCACTGCTCCGGGGAGGTGCGCTCGAAGTGAGAGGCGACGATGCGCTGCTGGTCGAGTGGAAGGCTGCTAAAGGAAGCGCCATGATTCTTCTCGGCATACTCCTGAATCGGCGTCTCGGCAGCGATGCCAGCCCTGCCCTCAAGGACGGGTAGCAAGACGGCTTCGACCCCTCGATCTGCGCCCGGCGCGACCACCTGCTGCTCGGCAAACCGGCGCGTGTCGGTGGTCGGGATGCCCTCAACTGGCTCCGGCGCGGTTCCGGGGGCGTGGACGGGATACTGCTCCCGCCCGGTCGTCATTACGACTCCGCGCTCGCCGCGGCTGGTCGAACGATTGTCGGTGACGGCAAAACCCCGCTCCTGCTCTACGGAGGGAACTTCGTCTGCCTTGCGAGTCTCAATTTCCGATCGCCGTGCGTTCTCGGCATGGATTCGTACTTCCGCATCCGCCTGAGTCTTCCGGTAGTGCTCGTCGGCGGCGTGTTGCCGAAGAACCTGGTCCAGCACGGTCTTGTAAGCCTGCAACTTGACCTGCCGCTCGTTGTACTCGCGGACAGTATCGTTGTGTTCGGTTGCGCGAACTTCGGCAACCGTCCGGCCGCCTTCGCCGGGAACCTTCTGAGAGTTGATCCGCTGAGTCTCGCGCTCGATTTTCTTCGCTAGTTTCGGATTTGCATCTACGGATGCCTTGTAGACCACATTGAGCTTCTGAGAGTCATCGAGGGCAGAGAACTTCTTGCCGTAGAGATACTTCGAGTGAACGTCGAAATCCCTTCCGGTAAAGTGGCCGACTGCTTCTCCTGCGACGTGCGGTACGACGATCAATGCAATCGTCCCGGCCAGTTCACCCCATCCTTCCATCTCCGCCTCGGAGTTCTTGGCCTCGCGCGCCTGCTTGATCTTCTTCACGCTCTGAACCGCGCCAATACCCATCGTCGGCATCATAGCCGTACCGAGCGCGTGGAGGCCGCCAACGACCGACTTGGCCTCACCGATGCCAGCGAGATACGAACCTGCCGTCACGCCCATCATCGTCGGCGAGGTCAACCCGGAGAGTGTTCCGGTCGCGCTTTTCAGAAATTGGCCGGTCTTGGTTCTCTGATTGCCGGGGAAGATGAGTTCGTCGATCGCTGCGAGGGGATGATTCAAAAACGCCTTGACCACTTCGGTCTTGTCGCCGCCGATTCCGGCCATCCTTGCTTCCTGCACAGCCCCAGAGAAGCCTCCAGTTCCAAATAGACGCTCATGCCAGTTCGGATTCCACGGCGTGATTTCGGGAAGGCCAGCCTGCGGCTGGGGTGCGGGCTGGGATGCACGAACTGCGGACAGTTTGCTGTTGAAAGTGTCGAGAAGTTGGTTTCCCTGCTTCTCTCGAAGAGACTTGATCTTTCCATTGAAGGTATCGAGCAGTTGAGATCCCTGCTTCTCTCGGAGAGCCTTGGCTTTTTTGTTGAATGCGGTCAGAACGGGGCTGTCGCTACCCGCAGGTGCAGGGGCTTGCACGTCGGCAGTGGACTGCTTATCCGCCATTACTTAACCGTACCACCTTGCTTCTTGAAATCGGGGTCGTCGTTCATCGCCTTCACTTCCTCGTCCGTCATATTCGTGGTGGCAATCGCATCCCCGTTCTCGTAGATGGTACGCTTCTTCATCCCGCCACCGCTCGCCTTTGGTGCTGGAGCTTGTGCCGCTGGTGCCGCCGCCTGCTTTGCCGAATCTTCCGCCGGAATCAATCCGAGATCGCGCATCCGCTGCGAATGCGACTTGCCGATGTTGTTATTCTCTTCCTGAAGTTGGTCGTAGAACTTCTTCTTCGCCGCAGTGATTTGCTCTGGAGTCAGGTGCAGATTCGGATCACTTAGGGCGTTGACTGAAGCGTTGAAATTGGTCACGGCCTTCTGGTATTCCGCGTTGGTTTCCCTGTCGAGATCGTCAACCTGCTTCTTCGGAACCCCCTTATGTCCGATCACGGTTCCATCTCTTGTGGCGGCATGAGTGTCCACCCTCGGCGTGGCAACGCCGGTGTGCTGCGGATGGTTCGGGTGGTCGGTATTGTTGGCGTGTTCCAGGGGCAATCCGGGCGTGTTCGCCGGGGCAGTTGAACCGCCACTCCGCGCCGATGGCAGTACGGGGCCAGATGACCGCTGAATTGGAACCTTATGAATTTCCTGCGTCTCCGGGTCGGTATAGATGTAGAAACCGTTTGAGATGTGCTGAAGCATCGACGATGGCGGAATGAGGTTTGGGTTCTCGCTGCCCGGAACTTTCTGATTAGTTGACGGATCGAGCATGATGCCTTCAGGCTTGCCGTTGGCCCCCATCTCCCATGCGCGAATAGGCTTGTTCCCGGTACTGGTGACCGAGATAGGTCTGCGCGTGTCGGGAACCTCGTTGCCTTCCGCATCCTTCTTGAACTCGTACCACTTTTTGTCCTCGCCCTTAATCGAGTACCACGGACCGCTACTGGCCGGGATCTTGCTCGGATTCAGAGATTCGCGGATCTGCGGAATCAACGTCTTCAGGGCTTCAATCCGTTGCTGATCTTCTGGCGTTGGATTCGACTTGGCGATCAACGTCGTGTACTCGTTCACGCTGTCGAAGAGACGCTTGTTGGTAGCCGCTTGCGAACCCTGTGCCGCCCCCGTATCCGTCTGCGTCTGCCGCTGCTGCTTGTACTGGTCACTATTCGCCCACGCCACCAAACTCTGAATCTGCCCGAACAATGGCGACCCAGCCTTCTGCGATAGATCGTAGTAGGCTTGCGCTTTCTCTTGTGGAGTCGATTTAGGATTGGTCAGCACCGCTACCGGCGGCAGTTGCTGATCCTGCTTCTTGCCCTTCTTCTTCCCGCCACCCTGTTCAAGCAGTGTACCGCGGAAGTCCTGCAACGCGCCCCATGAGCCGTCCACCGCCGACTTCAACTTCTGGTATTCGGGATCGTCTGGATCGAGCTTGCCGTCCTGCGCAACTTTTTGCTGGGCATACTGATACGCCCGCTGCGCATCCGCGTTGTACGATGCCGTGAGATCGTCCGACTTCTTCTTCAGCGTAAGAGCCTTGTGCTGCTGACCCTGTGCCATCCCATTCACGAATCCATGCAGAACATTGTCGAAGAGTCCGGCAATCTGACCCGCTCCCGTGGCAGCCCCCATGTTCGTCATGTTGATTCCGGGCTGGCCTTGGAACGGAGACTCTCTTGGTTCTGGCGTAGGAGGGGCGGCAACCGGGGTGTACGGCTGTGCGCTGGTCGGATCGTATGCTTGTGGTGCCGCTGCTGACATTTATCTACCCCTTCTTCTGTTCTTTGGCACCCAACCAATCACCACCCATCGTCGCCGCATCGGTTCCAAGGGAGCCAATCGCTCCAAGTGTTTCACCCTTCTGCTGAGTAGACTCGGAGCTGACTTGACTAAATCCCTGATTGGCCGCGCCGTAGCCCGACATCGCCGCTCCAGCCGCGTTCTGCGATGCGCCCATACCTTGCTGCGAGAGTTGACTAAGACGGTCGAAACTATTTAAATACCCTTCGGATGCAGTCTTCCCGACCTGTGCGCCTTGATTTACGTCCACCTGCTCCAGCGCGAGATTCTTTTCGCCGCCCGCCGGTGCATTGTTGAGGATGTTCTGCTTCGCGCCGGTTGAGGCTTGGGTGATTTGCTGGGTCGCGGGCGCGGTAGCTGCGGCTATTTTCCCTGGGTCTCCGCTTGCCAAGGATTCGTAGAACGCGTTCGCCTGTTGATAGCCAGGCATCGCCGTCTGAAAGAGTTGCGCGGAATTTCCGGCTTGCTGCTGGGCAAGCTGAACCAACGAGTTGCTATTCGCAAGAGTTGAATTTTCTGCGGATTGTGCAGTATTTTTTGCCCCTGCTCCCACGCCTGTATCCTCTCGCGCAGTTTGCGCTTCTTTCCAGACGATAGCACCTTTAGAGGGAAAAGTGTGGGCTTACAGTGCAGGAATTTGATCGGTCTTGGCACGGTAGGCTTCCAGCACCATCTTCTCGACAACCTGCTCGAAGACTTCGCGGGGGAGGGTGCT
>Ga0302201_10000894_pt1 | contig 26924 bp, 21 predicted proteins | sample II_Bog_N3_2_FD_194586 | JGI IMG/M metagenome (GOLD analysis project Ga0302201, IMG submission 194586) | Peat permafrost microbial communities from Stordalen Mire near Abisko, Sweden - II_Bog_N3_2 | ecosystem: Environmental > Terrestrial > Soil > Wetlands > Peat | place: Sweden: Abisko... | reverse complement strand
AGGGTTCTTGATGGAAGAGAGCCTGACACGTCGACGCTCATGGGAGTTCCTGAAGCGTCGATTGCAACGGGTGGCGGCGCCGTGGGCGATTTGGTTTCTTCTGTGCACCATCCTGTTGCTCGCCAGCGATGCCTTGCATGGCCGGTTCAGGATGCACTCGTTGGGCGACTGCTTCTCATCGGTATTCGCAGGACTGGACAATGCGCTATTCGGCACGGCGTATTGGTTTGTTCCCAATTTGCTGATTGCGTTGTGTGTTCTTCTGCTTTGCAGGCGCTTCCGGTGCGATCTTCGCCTGGGTGGCGTTCTTCTGCTGCTGAGCCTGTTCTATGGGTTGAACGTGTATGCACAGTGGATACCCATGAAAGGCCACACAGAGGCTCTGCTCGGTTTTGTCTTTTATCTATGGCTTGGCGGGTGGGGAGCACGGAATATCAAAGAGATTGAGAGATGGATTGGGCGTGTCCCGATGATCTCCCTGGTGGCAGCTGCGGCGGTTGCGGGGCTGGTGGCGTTGCGCGAGTCGGACTTTTTGGCCGAAGTGGTGGGCTCAGATTCTATGAACACGCTGCGCATCAGCAACCAAATCTACTCTGTGATCATTGTGCTGGCCATCTTCAAGCTGAGCAAGGCGGTTTGGCCACATCAAGTGAATGTGCGCGCGACGACATTTGGTATCTATCTTATCCATTCCGTCTTGCAGCTTCTACTTATGGCCGCGGTCAATCACGCAAGCTTGCCGCCGGCTGCTCGTGTGGCATGGGGTCCGGGGCCAGAAATCATGGTATGCCTTTCGCTGGTCACTTTTGCGGTCACGTATGGGGGGTCGCTGGGTCTGACCGAACTGCTGCTGAGGCAGCCACGCCTGCGCTGGATGGTTGGCGCTTTCAGTTAGCCGGTCATTCGATGGTCAGGGCCGCAGGTGAAATGAAGCTGCTCAGAGCGAGACATCGGCTTGCAGCCGGTGTGAGGCGGCGTGATTCTTTGGGATTCGTACCGGGAAACGAAGAACTGCAGGTTGGGGTTCGTGGTACACCATCCTTTCGCGATGAAACTGCGGAAGGATAGGCCACCCACTTCAGTAGCGGGAAAAGAGGAGCCACGCGGCTTCCGGAACTCACTGCTTGCGGGCGAAGTACCGCTCGAACAGTTCCCGCGACAGCTGCTGGCCCTCCTCAGTCAGCAGGACCGACTTGGCCTTGCTCTTCGGATCGAAGATATAACCCTTCTCAAAGAGCCGGTCCATTGCATCCCAGTCATGCGACTTCCACGCACGGCCATCGCCCGCTGGCGTCAGCCACAGCAGCGCCAGCACCATCTCGTCGACTTTGTCCCGGTCGTAATCCATCCCTATGCCTCCGGATGAGGAAAATGCTACCACCGGTCCGCACCAGCTTTCCGGAATCGCCGGAAAGGGACTCAAGACGGCGGGGGCGGGGTTCGTGCTTTCCCACCCATCCGCGATGAGACTGCGGATGGATGGGGCACCCACTTCGGTGGTGGGAAACGATGGGCCACCCGCCCGGATAGGGACTCAAGACGGCGGGTCGGGGTTCGTGCTTTCCCAGGTGCCCAAAAGCGAGGCACCTGGGGCACCCATCTTCAGTGGTTGTGCTCACTTCTCCCGGCAATTGGGCCACCCGCTATCGGAAGTCAAAGTAATGGCTCTGAGAATCAATTGTGCGTTTCTGTTGGAGACGCCAATGATTGCAACTGCAAGACCTCCAGTCCACAGGATCAGTCCTACGAAGGTCGCGATGTACAACATGCGCATGTCTTGCAGGTAGATCATGGCGAGCGCGATGTTTCCGCCGCCCAGAAGAATGAATACAACGGCGATGACCTTCATCCACTTCTGCCTGCGGTCCACGGAATCCAACGCGTTGCGGAGAACACTCTCATATGCTTCTGCCATGGAATTCATCCTTTCCTTCGGTAGTACTTCGTAGACATTTCAGACCGTATGCAAGCCGCGACTTGACCGTCCCCGGACTTAGTTGCAGGATGGCAGCGACTTCCTGAAGAGTCAGATCTTCAAAATAGTGCAGGACCATCACCGCCCGGCTTGCCGGCGAAACTGTATCCAGCAGAGAGTGAAGCTCAGCCTTCAGGATCGCTGCGTCTTTCTCTTCGCAAGCCGGAAGTTCGTCCATTTGAATTTCTTCTTCGTGCCGATCCAGCCACAGGCGTCTACTGCGCAGAAAGCGGAATGAGGCTCGTGTTGAAATTCGATAGGCCCAGGCACGGAAGAATTGCGGCTCCTGGAGTGCGCGAAGATGGCGGCAAATCTCCAGGAAGACGTCCTGGAGGATGTCCTCAGCGCCATCCGCGCCCACCAGACGGCGGATGTACTTGAAGAGGATCGCCTGAACTCCCTGGAGCAGCGTTTTGAGCGCTTCACGGTCTCCCGCCTGGGCGAGGAGAACCAATTGCGTTTCATGTAGGCGATCATCCAAACTTGCCCTCCATTCGCTGAGAGGCTGCGGATGCCCAAACTGTTCGAATGCCGGAAGCCATATGGCGAAGAATGACTATATTTTTGTTGTGGACTCTTGAGATACTACGCGGGTCTGGGATCGAGATATTTCGTGCGGCGCGATGAAATACCTCAGAATCCCAAGTTCTCAGAATTGCAGCCGAGGCACCCAGGTTCTTGCAGTCCCACATCTCAAGATCGAGATGTGGGGCACCCGGCCACCCGCCAACCGCGGGTCCTTGGACTTCGCGGCGCTTCGCTCAGGATGACAGATCAGTAACAACGGAAATCATAAGACTCCTCGAGCTAGAGACTGCCTTCCAGCCAGCCGCCCAACTTCTCGATGGGGAGACGCAGGCCAATGAAGAACTGGCCGAAGAGGGCGTAGACGGCGCTGACTTCGTCGAAGCGCATCTCGTAGATGAGTTTCTTGAAGACCACGGGATCTTCGGCGAAGAGGTCCACGCCCCATTCCCAATCGTCGTAACCGATGGAGCCGGAGATGATCTGCTTGACGCGGTCGCCGTAACGGCGGCCGATGAGGCCGTGCTCCTGCATCATGCGCTGGCGTTCGGCGAAGGGGACGGTGTACCAGTTCACCTTTTCGCCGCGCACGCGGTTCATGGGATAGAAGCAGAGGTACTTGGCCTCGGGGATGGCGGGAAAGAGGCGCGGAGCCATGGCGGCGGACTGGCGTTCGAGGGTGGAGTTGACCTCGGCCTGCCATGCGGGAGAGTGAGTCTCAAGACCCTCGGCCGAGGCGGCTTCGTAGGTCTTGCGGCTGGACTCGTAGAGGCCGAGCTCGACCACGGAAACATAGGAGTGGGTGAGGGTGAGGTAGCTGTAGAAGCTGGTCTGGGCCAGATCGAGTTCGACCTGGTTGAGGGCTTCGAGGGAGTCGCGGAAATGAATCAGGATCAGGTCGCCCTTGTGGCCGAGCTGGGAAAAGAGAGCGGAGCGGGGCGGCGCGCCGGGGGCGAGGCACTCCAGGGCTTGGAGCGTCTGGGTGGTTTCGGCGGCGATGCGCGCGCGGTCGGCGGGCGGGGTGGTGCGCCAGGCCTTCCAGTCGAAGCGGAAGAACTGGTGCAGGAGGCTGGAGCCTTCAAGAGTGAGAGGAACAGGGGGGAATTCAGGCAATGGGAGCACCTTGAACCTTTCCTTTATCAACCCCATCCTAACAAAATGAGAGGGTGAAAGGCTTTAGGGCGGTTGCCTGGCTGGCGCGGGGGGCGGGAAGTTCCGCGGCTTGGGCCTATATACTGAATGCGCCCATGAGCGAAAGAATTCTTGCTTTCATTGTTCAATTTGTCACCCATGCGATCGGAGTTGGCGGCTACGCCGGCATTGTTGCGCTGATGGGAATTGAGTCGGCATGCATACCGCTGCCCTCGGAAGTCATCATGCCGTTTGCCGGCTACCTGGTTTACAAGGGAGAGTTCAACCTTTTCTGGGCGGCGACGGCGGGAGCCATCGGCTGCAACCTGGGATCGGTGATTGCCTACTGGATTGGCGCCAAGGGGGGCCGTCCGCTGGTGGAGCGGTACGGGAAGTGGGTGCTGATGAGCCACCACGACCTGGACCGGATGACGGAGTTCTTCAACAAGTACGGCGCGATCACGGTACTGCTGGGACGTTTGCTGCCGGTGGTGCGCACGTTTATCGCGTTTCCGGCGGGCATCGCCAGGATGCCGCAATGGCGATTTCACATTTATACGTTCCTGGGTTCCTGGCCGTGGTGTTTCGTGCTGACCTATGCGGGTATGAAGCTGGGCGAAGCGTGGCACACGGACCCCCGCTTTCATGCGGCCTTTCACCGTTTCCACCTGGGCGTCGAGATCGTCTTGCTGGCTGGAATCGTGTGGTTTGTCTGGTCGCACCTGAAGCGGATGAGGCAGGCAAGAATAGCCTAGAGCGGCAGCGCAGCAAGAGAAGCTTCCGGCAGGGCGTACACTGTGGCGTCCGCCGGAGAATGGATTTGAACGGATTGAAAACCGGCAAAAAATCAAAAAGAGGTTAGGAGAAACGATGGGTATTGAAGAGCAAGGCGGCCAGAAGACCGCCGGAACGTCGACCATTGCGCCCGCGAAGGGCAAACTGGGCGTGATGGTGGTGGGCATGGGCGCCGTGGCGACCACGTTTATCGCGGGAGTAGAGGCGGTTCGGCGCGGATTGGGCAAGCCGATCGGTTCACTGACGCAGATGGGGACCATCCGGCTGGGCAAGCGCACCGACAACACCTCTCCGCTGATCAAGGACTTTGTGCCTCTGGCGAACCTGAATGATGTTGTATTCACGGGCTGGGACATTTTCGACGACAACGTGTACGAGGCGGCCGCGCACGCCGAAGTGCTGGACAAAGAGATGCTGGTGCAACTGAAGCCGTATCTGGAGACCATCAAGCCGATGCCGGCGGTCTTCGACCAGTTTTACGTGAAGCGCCTGAACGGCACGCACATCAAGAAGGGCAAGAACAAGCGCGACCTGGCCGACCAGTTGATTGCCGACATCCAGGCTTTCAAGAAGACCGTGGACCGCGTGGTGATGATCTGGTGCGCTTCGACCGAGATCTTCATCGTGCCGACGGCAGTGCACGAGACGATCGAGTCCTTTGAAAAGGGGTTGGAGAACGACGACATCGCCATAGCGCCATCGCAGATTTATGCGTATGCGGCGTTGAGCGAAGGCGTGCCCTTCGCCAACGGAGCGCCGAACCTGACGGTGGATTTTCCGGCCATGGTGGAGCTGTCGAAGAAGAACGCGGCGCCGATCTGCGGCAAGGACTTCAAGACCGGTCAGACCATGATGAAGACGGTGCTGGCGCCGGCTTTCAAGGCGCGGATGCTGGGCGTGGCCGGCTGGTTCTCCACCAACATCCTCGGCAACCGCGACGGCGAAGTGCTGGACGATCCCGAGAGTTTCAAGACCAAGGAAGAATCGAAGTTGGGCTCGCTCGACTACATCTTCCAGCCGGATCTCTATCCAGATCTCTACAAAAATCTCTACCACAAGATTCGCATCAACTACTATCCTCCGCGCGGCGACAAAAAAGAGGCGTGGGACAACATCGACATCTTCGGCTGGCTGGGCTACCCGATGCAGATCAAGGTGAACTTCCTGTGCCGCGATTCGATCCTGGCTGCTCCGATTGCGCTGGACCTGGTGCTGTTCATGGACCTGGCCAAGCGGACGCCATCCTTGCGCTCGATCGGCATTCAGGAGTGGCTGAGCTTCTATCTGAAGTCGCCGCAGAGCGCTCCGGGGCTTTATCCGGAGCACGACCTGTTCATCCAGTCGATGAAGCTGAAGAACACGCTGCGCCACATTGCGGGCGCGGAACTGATCACCCACCTGGGCCTGGAATACTACGACTAGCACCTGCGGTGCGGCCAACCGCCTCCCGGTGGTCGGCAAATGCAACAGCAAGAACAACAGCCTCATCCAAATGGATGGGGCTGTTGCGCGTGCGAATACTGTTTCCGACGCGCGGGCTGTCGGGTAACATGAGTGCGGCCTTCGTGCTACTCTGTGGTTCGGCATGGAAAGGCGTGTTTGGGGGAAGGAACGCAGATGGGCGTTTTGAGCAGAATTGGCGTGGCGCTGGATTCCGATCTTCTCAAGCAGTTCGACCAGTGGATGGGCAGGCGCGGATATACCAACCGCTCCGAGGCATTTCGCGACCTGATTCGCGACCGTCTGGTCGGCGAACGCACAGCAGCTCCGAACGCGGTTGTGGTGGGCACCGTTACCCTGATCTACGATCATCACGCCAGCGGAATCAGCGAGAAGCTGACGGAACTGCAACATGCGCAACATGAGTTGGTGGTTTCAACCAGCCACGCACATTTGGACCACGACTCCTGCCTGGAAGTGCTGATCGTGCACGGAAAATCGGCCGAGGTGGAGCAGTTTGCGGACCGGCTGATCGGGCTGAAGGGCGTGCAGCATGGGCGGCTGGTGATGACCGTTCCGGCGCATGCGTTAACGGCACCTGCAGATAAGACGCATAAGCACCCGCATCCACATAAACATTGATCTGAACTTTCTTGTTCGCCGCTAGACTTACCAGACGAAGCAGGGGCCTTTGAAAGGGCCCCTATGGTCGATCTCCGCGGCATTTGTCAAAAGTTTCTTCCTAACGCGAATCGCACCTGAAACGGTTCGACGGGGTGGTAAACGCGCGTGAATGCCGGAGTGGCTGTTGGCGTTATTTGGGAGATATAGGCGTAGTCAATATCGCTATCGCGGCGGTTCAGCAAATTCAAGAGTTCGGCCGAAACACGCCATTTCTTTTTCATTTGATAACCAAGCTCCCCATTGAGCAACGCCGTCGCATTGGAGTTATAAACTCCGTCGGATGTCAATTCGCGCGGACCAAAGTAGCGCAGGCGCAAACTCGACGAAAAGCCTTCATAATCGTGCAGTGTGACGCCCGAGGAAATCACCACCTTAACCGCTTCGGGCACAAACTTGCCACCCGGGCCCTGCACAAGCCGGCTACCCACGCTGGTGTACGCCGCATCATCTGGGTCTATTTCGGTAAACCGGGCTCTGGAGTCCGCAAGATCTAAATCAAAAGCCAGATGTTCCCGCGGCGTGTAGTAGTTTGCCCATTCGACGCCATAGCGATTGCTCGGCTGCTTTGAAGCAGTCGTGCCTCCGGTGTCGCCGTCCTGCTGCAGTTCGGAAGCACTGCGAAGATACCAGAGCGAAAGGGTGCTTTGCAGATGCGGGACGGCTACAGTGCGCGCGCCGATTTCCCCGCCTTTGGTTGGGATCAGGGCGGGAATTTTCGAGCTGGGGGTATCGGGGTAAGGATTGTCTGGCGAAACCGGTTGTACCGTTTGCGTTGCGCCACGCCCGTCGTTGCTGTGAAAACTGAATCCGCCCTGTGCATAGAACTCAGTATTGGACCACGGGCCAAAAATCAAATTCAATTTTGGGCTGGGCAGAAACTTGCTGGCGGTGCCGGAGTTGGCCGCATTAACCGAGGCCGAGTAAGCCAGGCTGGCTACGTCAAAGTATTCAAGGTCGCCGCGCAGAGCCGTGACCGAGCGGAATTTTTCCGCCCATTGGATTTTATTTTCCGCATAAAAACTTGTGATCGTGTCCGTAAAGCGATCCTGCTCCGTGGTCGCGGGCAAAATTGGACAGCTGATCGAAGTGGGGGTGGGGCAGGTGGGCAAAGAGGTGCCGGTGGCGTAGTAATCAGTTTTGTCCACGCGCACGCGATTTTCCGTTCTGTAAAGGCCGTTGTTGATCCAATCGTTGCGGACCTGGAGGCCGAACGTGTTTTCCACCTTGTGGCCAAACCATCGGCTGAAAATCGTGTGGTGTGCAACCAGCCCAGCCGCCCAGCGCCTATCCTGCTGTTCGAATTGGTCGCCTTTTTTGTAGTCCACAAGGTAGTAAGTGAAATCAGAAAATAAATTGAGATCGTAATAAAACATGTAGGCAACGACTTTCGACTCGGAATTTATGCTTTGGCGATGCCACTCACCCTGCAAGCTGTAACGCTGGCTGTGGGCACCGTCAGTCGGGTTTAGTGCGCCGAAGAAACCAACGAGGGGCATGGCGTTCAGGGGGATTTGATCGCTCGAGTTCCATTTTCCGTGGTAAGCGCGGGTCGTGATGCTGACACCATCCGCGTCATCGCCCTGGCTGTAGGTTAGCAAGCCGTTGATCTTATTAAAAGCATCCGGATGTTTCCAGGGGCCATTATCGTAATACTCTTCTCCGCCATACAGCAAACTGCCCGAACCGAGCTTTTGCGATGCGCCGAAAACGGTCCGCCCATAGCCATACATGCCGCCTTCCACCTTGAAGAAGTTCTGGGGCAGCGTCTTGAAAAATTCCACATGGGCCGATGCAGCCGAGCCAAAGTTGCCGACATTCGCATAATAAGGACCTTTCTCGAAATTCACCCGCTCTACAAATTCCGGGATGACGGTGTTCATGTCCGAGTAGCCCTCGCCGTGCGCGTGCGATGGCAGGTTCAGCGGCATATCGTCGATGAAAATGGCGATATCCGTGCCGTGGTCGAGATTGAAACCGCGCAGAAAATATTGGTTGGCTTTGCCGCCGCCGGCGTGTTGCGTGATGATGAGACCGGGAACCGTCTCCAGGACTTCTCCCGAACGAAGAATCGGACGATCCTGGATTTCCGTTGCGCCCACCGTTCCCTGGGTGCCGGATTCGGCAATTCCGATAAGGTCATCTTCCCGGCCCTGCACGTTGACGGTGGTGCTCACGGTGCCCACTGCGAGAGAGATGCGCAACGGGGTCGGCGCCCCGGTGGTCCCTATGGTGACCTGGATTTCTTTGGTTTCAAAACCGGGATTCGATACCACGAGTCGATCATTACCTGCCGCAAGTCCGGAAATGATGAAAGAGCCGTTCGTGCGCGACTGTGTCGTTCTTTGTACCGAACCGTCCGCGCTGCGAACCTGCACGGTAGCCCCGGCAATCACCGCGCCAGACGCGTCAACGACAATTCCCGATAGCTGATCCGGATATGCCTTGTCACTTGTGGCGACCGAGTGACCCTGCGGATCGAGCCCATGCCCGCCGATTGCGGACTGCTGCGCTGAAAGCAGCGCGGCCGCGGTGAACAGGGCAAAGGGAACAAATCTGTGGAAAAGCATCTGAACGGGCTCCTGCCGGCAGGCATGGATTTGTCTGAGGACGATTGTCGCACACGTAGCACGAATCAACAAAGAGTATGCGCATACGTATTGTTCAGGCGTATACTGAGCGGAAGGCGACCCGGTGCGGATAGCTTTGCGTATGGCACGGCTGAAGCCGCGCCCTTAAAAAAACTTCGGCTTGTTCGGAGTCCTCTTCACCGGCAATGGCAACTTTGCCACCCGCAGAAAGAAACGATGAATCTGAAGCTGCACACGCTGTTCAACGATGCCGGAAGCAATCTCCGCGGCAAGGTCGCGGGCATCTACGTGCTGCTGCTGCTGTTCAACGCGGGAGCGTGGCTTTGGGCCGTTCTCGCCTTTCGGCACTACCCTCTGCTGCTGGGAACGGCGTTTCTGGCTTACAGCTTTGGCCTGCGCCATGCCGTGGATGCCGACCACATTGCGGCCATCGACAACGTGACGCGGAAGCTGATGCAGGAAGGCAAGCGGCCGGTGGCGGTGGGGCTGATGTTCTCGCTGGGCCACTCGACAGTGGTGGTGCTGGGTTCGCTGGCGATTGCGGCCACCGCGCTGATGCTGCAGCAGCACGTGGACCACTTTCGCAATATCGGCGGGCTGATTGGGACTCTGGTTTCATCGGTTTTTCTGCTGGCCATCGCGCTGGCGAACCTGATCATTCTGCGTTCGGTGTGCGCCACCTTTGCGCGGGTCCGTCGGGGAGAGCCCTACGAAGACGAGGACCTGGACCTGCTGCTGGCGAACCGCGGCTTTCTGGCGCGCATCTTCAGGCCGGTTTTTGCCATGATCCGGCGCAGTTGGCACATGTATCCGCTGGGCGTGCTTTTCGGGCTGGGATTCGACACGGCGACGGAGATCGGGCTGCTAGGAATTTCCGCGGCGGAGGCTTCGCGCGGGTTGCCGCTGGTGTCGATTCTGGTGTTTCCCGCGCTGTTCGCCGCCGGCATGTCGCTGATCGACACCACCGACAATGTGCTGATGCTGGGCGCGTATGGATGGGCTTACGTGAAGCCGATCCGGAAGCTCTATTACAACATCACGATCACTTCGGTTTCGGTTCTGGTGGCGCTGATCGTGGGCGGCATTGAAGCGCTGGGGCTGCTGGGCGCGCAACTGCACCTGCAGGGCAGCTTCTGGATGCTGGTGGGAAGACTCAACGATCACTTCGGCGTTCTGGGCTATTGCATCATCGGAATCTTTGCCCTGAGCTGGATCGTATCGATTGCGATCTACAAGGTGCGTCGGTTTGAGGAGATTGAAGTGGAGATGAAGGCCTGAGCGAGCTGTCTACCTTGTTTTCACTCTCCGGCGCCTGGCGGGGGCAGTGTTCATAAGGGCGGGCAAGGTTCCGCGGGGGAATGCCGAGGATTGTCGAACCACCAGGCGGGTGGGAATGCGCCATTCGGTTTTGGCGGCCAGGGGGTGACCTCGCTCGATGCCCGCGCGCAGGGCTTCGACCGCGGCCGTGGCCAGGTCCCTGCAGGACATTTGCACGGTGGTGAGGGGCGGCAGCATGAACTGGGAGAGGTGAATGTCGTCGAAGCCGACCACGGAAATGTCGCCGGGGACTTGGTGCGTGGTGCAATAAAGAGCATGCAGGACGCCGATGGCGGTCATGTCGTTGGAACACATGACGGCGGTGGGCAGCTCGTCCAGGGCAATCAGGGTTTCCATGGCGGGGATGCCGCCTTCCATGGTGTGGCTGCCCTCGACCAGATGTTCGGCGGGGACGGTGAGGCCGAGTTCGGCCATGGACTTGAGGAAGGCATCGCGCCGGGCGACGGCGGATCGCAAGCGCAGCGGGCCGGAGATGAAGGCGATATGGCGATGGCCGAGCGCGGCCAGATGTTGCACACCCTGGCGGATGCCTTCGCCATAATCCACCTTGAGCACACGGATGTTGGGCAGGGCGGGTCCGGCATCGACAAAGACCAGAGGGAACTCGCGCTCCACCAGCTTCTGGACCAACTCCTCTTCAATACCGAAGGTCATGACGGCAACGCCGTCGACGTTGCGCTGCAACATGCGGCGGATGAGGGACTTGGTGCGTTCGGGCTCGTAGTTGGTGGAGCCGATGAACACCTCGTAGCCCTGGGCGACGGCCAGGTTTTCAAACTCCTGAACAAGTTCTGGAAAGAAGGGATTGGTAATTTCAGAGACGATGAGGCCGAGCATGCGGCTGCGGCCAGAGACCAGGGCGCGGGCCTGGGTGTTGGGCAGGTAGCCGACCTCGTCGATGGCCTTCCAGACGCGGCGCGCGAGTTCCGGGTCCACGGTGGAGATGTGGTTGACGGTGCGGGAGACGGTGGCGATGGAGACGCCGGAGCGCAGGGCGACGTCACGGATGCTGACATTGGCGGGGCGCCGGTCGGGCGAGTTGTTTCTGGTGGGGCTCACGGTAGAGACAATACTACGCTTTTCTGGTGTTTCCCAGTCCCGTTTTTTGTCAGGGACGAAGGGAACAAGTCGTGTGAAAGCGGTGCCTTGCAAGGTATTTTGCAGAGGGAGGAAGGGAAGGAAGCGGGGCGATGGAGCGATGTTCTGGAAAGCGTTTCCCTTGCGGAGCTTCGAAAAGTTGGGCGATAGAAATCAGCTAATGCGATTTACATGAGGGTGAACCCGGGGGCGTGCGTTGGGGCGATTCAGGGGTGGGTTTGGCTGCCGGCAACCACATCGAGGGCGTGCTGGAGTAGGGGGAGGATGGAGGCCAGGCTCTGTTCGGCTCCCCGGAGGCTGCCGGGCAGGTTGACGATCAACGTGGTGCCGCGGAGGCCGGCGATGCCCCGCGAAAGCCAGGCGTAAGGATTGGTTTGGCTGCCCAGGGAGCGCATGGCTTCGGCAATGCCGGGAGCCTCGCGGTCGATGAAGCGGCGGGTGGCCTCGGGGGTGCGGTCGCGGGGACCGAGGCCGGTGCCGCCTGCGGTGAGAATAAGCGCTGCGCCCAGGTTGCAGAAATCTTCGAGATGGGCGGCGATCAGGTCTTCGTCGTCGGGAACGAGGCCGGTGCGGAGTTCAGCCTGCGGCCATTGGCGGCTGAGGAGCGCGGCAACGGCAGGGCCCGCGGTGTCGGTGAGCAGGCCCTGCGAACAGCGGTCGGAGATGGTGAGGACGGCAAGCAGCATGGGGCGATTGTAGAGCTTATTTGGCAGGCAGGACCTTGATGGTGCGCAGCCAGAGTTCGGCGCTCTCCGGCCAGGTGGTTACCGGCAGCTCGGTGCGGCGCAGGCCGTAGCCGTGGCCGCCCTGGGCGTAGATGTGCAGTTCGGCCGGGACTTTGGCGTTTTTGAGAGCCATGAAGTAGACGGTGGCGTTCTCCACGTGCACGGGATCGTCTTCAGCCTGCACGATGAACTGGGGCGGGGTCTTTTCCGTGGGAACAATGTCGGGGTTGGGGGCAAAGTTCTGGTCGGCGAGGGCCAGGTAGCCGGGATAGACGATGACCGCGAAGTCGGGGCGGCAACTTACCTGATCGGCCGCGTCGATGGGTGAATAGAGGCGCTGGTCGAAATGCGTGCTGAGGGCGGCGGCGAGGTGGGCTCCGGCGGAAAAGCCGAGGACGCCGATGCGGTTGGGATCGACGCCCCAATCGGCGGCGTGCTGGCGGACCAGGCCGAGGGCGCGCTGGGCGTCTTGAAGTGCCGCGGGCGATTTGGGGTAGGGGCCGGTCGCGGGAACGCGGTACTTGAGAACGAAGCAGGTGACGCCGGCGGAGTTGAGCCAGTCGCAGACCTCTGTGCCTTCAAGATCGATGGCCAGGATGTTGTAGCCGCCGCCGGGAAAGACGACCACCGCCGCGCCGGTGTTTTTGCCCTTGGGAGCGTAGAGGGTGAGGGTGGGCGAGGAGACGTTGCCCAGGCGCACCAGGGGGCGGCCGGCGATGAGGTTGTCCTTGGGGGTGGTGGTGTCGGCCTCGGCGGGAGGATGGACGGGCGCGCCGGGAGCTGCGCCGGGCCAGACGGCGATGGTGGCGTGTTCCATGGAGGGCGGCCAGCCGGAGGGTTGGGCGGCGAGGGGTAGGGAAGCGACTGCGAAGACGGCGGCAAGTAAAGCGATTCGTTTCATGCGATGGGTCTCCCGGGAAAAGCGATCGCTCGGATGATTGCAGCCGGAGGGGGAAAGAGGCAAGAGGCGAGGGAACAGGGAGTGGGGAGTACGCGCGAGTCATCTACGGCAGCGCACAAGGGAAATGCTGCTTCCCATCACCAGCCCATTTGGCGCATCCGTTTCAGGATGACCGTGCTGTAGTTATTCATGCGCTCGGGCCGCCGCTTCAAGGGAGCCGGCAGAATCGCGGCAAGCCGCGCCGACTGTTCCCGGCCGATATTCCGTGCCGCGGTTCGGTCGTGGTAGCGACACGCGGCATCAGCGCCATAAATGCCAGGGCCCCATTCGACCACGTTGAGGTAGAGCTCAAGAATCCGCTGCTTGCCGAGGACGAATTCGGCCACCGGCACCAGTGTGGCCTCCGCACCCTTGCGTAGGAACGAGCGGCCGGTTCCGAAGAACAGGTTTTTTACCAGTTGCTGGGTAAGGGTGGAACCTCCGCGCGTGCGATCGCCCTCCATATCTTCTTCGGCGGCGAGTTGGATCGCATGCCAATCGAAGCCATGGTGCTGATAGAAGCGCGCGTCTTCCGCGGCGATGACAGCGTGCTGGAGATTGGGCGAAATCTGGCTGAGCGGAATGAATTTGTAGTGTTCCTGATAAGGCGTGCGGCGAATCCAGGCCTGCAAGCGGCGCTGAATGTGCACCGCGGTTGTGGGTGGGTCGATCCAGCGTGCGGCCACAAGGCTGAGCGCGGCAAGCAACCAGAGAGCCGCCAGCGCCAGGCCAGTCCATCGAACAAAAGATCGGATGCGGCTCTTCCGGAGCGGGGTCTCGGGGGGGATAGAGGTCGTTGTGGTCACACTTCAGAATAGTCGCCGGGGGTGGGTCGGAGCGTGAGGACAATCTTGCGCGCGTAAAGACGGAGTGCAGCTCAGGGCCGTGCGCCGGGAGGGATCAGCAGGGTGACGGCGTCGGGAACAATGTCGATGTGGACGGGAAGATGGCCCAGGAGTTCTCCGTCGGCTTCGGCGAAGACGGGGACGGGGGCACCGTCGCGGAGCCGGCACTCGACCGAGACGGCATCGAGGAGTTCGATGTCGCGGGAGAAGGTCTGGCGGCCAAAGATGACGGCAAGCAGGAAGCGGAAGTAGCGCAGGCGACTGCGGGTGCGGAAGGCGATCAGGCGGAGGCCATCGGCGTGGAGGGTGGCGCCGGGAGCGAAGTTGTGGAGGACGCCGCCAAAGTTGCGGATGCGGACGGCGAGAAGCTGGGAGATTTCTTCGACGCGGGGCTCACTGCTTCCGCGTTCGAAAAAGGTCGCCTGAAAGAGGGGGAAGGAGTGCGTGGCCCAGAGGCGGACGCCCTCAAAGAAATAGAGGGCGTAACCGAAGCGGCGCTTGAGGCCGGCGTCGAGGTGGGAGAGGAAGAGGGCGTCCGCGCCCACGCCGGCGGCCACCGTGAAGTAGCGCGAATGAAGCTTGCCTTTGCCCTTGCGAAAGGTGATGTGGCCTACGGAGACGCGCACCGGCGTGGCGGCCAGCAGCTTGCGGATGGCCCTGGACGGGGAGGTTCCGAGGCCCAGATCCTGGGCCAGGGCGTTGGCGGTTCCCAGGGGGATGACGCCCAAAGCGATCCGGGTGCCGACCAGGCTTTGCAGAACCTCGTGGACGGTGCCATCGCCGCCGCAGGCGAGAATGGTGTCGCAGCCGGCGTGGATGGCCTCCCAGGCCCGCGCGGAGGCGTCGCCGGGGCCGCGCGTTTCGAGAGCCTGGGTCTCGATGCCCACGGCGTGAAGGGTGGCGAGAACCTTGTCGATGGCGGCGCGGTGGCGTGAGGACTGTTGGCCGGATGCCGGGTTATAGATCAGCGCAACACGACGCATCGCGGATTCGCCTCTGGAAACCGGCGAGTGGATCGGTGTGTGCCCGGGAGTCATGCACACTATCTTCGCACCGGATCGAAGGGGTGGGGATTGGCAAGAGAGGGTCGGGCGGAATTGGCGTAGGCGGCAGGAAACAGTGAACCATTCTGGCGTTGACTGCGTACCGTGAGTAGAATGGGCGGCTGGCAGAATCTCCGGGCGAGTTTTCGCTGGAAAGCCCGCACTGATCCTGCTCAATTCACAGCGCGGCTCACTCCGCGCCTTTCGAAAGCAAAGGCACTCGACATACCATGACAAATCCCATGCGCAATCTCTGCCAGTACGCGTTTTCCGGCTTTTTAATGATTCTGTTGATCCTGGTGTTTGTCCCTGCGGCAAACGCGCAGGAGAAGCCCGCGGCTCAAGCCCAAGCGGCGCGATACAAGGACGCGAGCCTTCCCATCCAGGATCGGGTAACCGATCTGCTGGGGAGGATGACGCTCGAAGAGAAGATCGAGCAGATCGCCGGGGGATGGGAGAACCGCATTGAGGTGATCGACCCGACGGGCACCTATACCACCGAGGAGGCGCGCAAGACCATCCAGGCCGAGTGGGGCGAGGAGTTGAAATTCACGCCGCGCAAGGCGGCGATTCTGCGCAATGGGGTGCAGAGGTTCCAGTTGGAGAAGACGCGGCTGGGCATTCCGGTGCTGTTTCTGGGCGAAGGCCTGCACGGGTTCATGGAGTACGGCAGCACCAGCTTCCCGCAGGCGTTGGGGCTGGCCGCCACCTGGGACCCGGCGCTGGTGAAGCGGGTGTTTGCGGCCGTGGGCGACGAGGCCGGTTCGCGCGGGGCGGGACAATTGTTTTCGCCGGTGCTGGACATTGCGCGCGATCCCCGCTGGGGACGCACGGAAGAGACCTATGGCGAAGATCCCTACCTGGCCTCGCGCATGGGCGTGGCGGCAATTGAGGGCCTGCAGGGCGACGACTTCCTGATTGGGCGCCATCATGTGATGGCCACGGCCAAGCACTTCGCGGTGCATGGGCAGCCGGAAGGCGGGACAAACACGGCGCCGGGCAACTACTCGGAACGGATTATCCGCGAGAATTTCCTGGTTCCGTTTGAGGCGTCGGTAAAAGAGGCGCGCGTGGGCAGCGTGATGGCCTCCTACAACGAGATCGACGGCGTGCCTTCGCACATCAACCACTGGCTGCTGGAAAAGGTTCTGCGCCAGGAGTGGGGCTTTAACGGTTACCTCACGTCGGACGGCGACGGCATCCAGATGCTGGTGGCGACGCATCACGTGGCCTACAACAACGCCGATGCGGCACGGCAAGCGCTGGCGGCCGGGATCGACTACGACCTCTCAGATGGAGGACCCTATCGCACGCTGCTGGGACAGGTGAAGCAGGGCATTGTGCCGGAGAGCGAAGTGGACAGGGCCGTAGCGCGCGTGCTGGCCACCAAGTTTCGGCTAGGGCTCTTCGATAACCCGTACGTCGATCCGGATTACGCGGAGAAGACGGTGAACGGGCCGGAGCACCAGGCGCTGGCGCGCGAGGCGGCGCAGAAAACGCTGGTGCTGCTGAAGAACGAGAAGGATCTGCTGCCGCTGGATTTGTCGAAGCTCAAGACCATTGCAGTGATCGGGCCGAATGCCGCCGATGTGCACGTGGGTGGATACGCGCGCGACCCGGTGCATGGCGTGAGCATTCTGGACGGTATTCGCGCGCATGTGGGCAGCAAGGCCACGGTGCTCTACGCCCAGGGATGCAAGATTACCAACGCGCCGGAGGGCTTCCGCGGCTGGTGGGCGAACGACGTGGAACTCGTGGACCCGAAGACGCAAACCGGCGCGATTGCCGAGGCCGTGGCGACGGCGCGCAAGGCGGATGTAGCCATCGTGGTGGTGGGCGAAAACGAGAGCACGAACCGCGAAGCGTGGAGCGAAGACCACCGGGGCGACCGCGATTCGCTGGACCTGCTGGGCGCGCAGAACGACCTGGTGAAAGCTGTGGTGGAGACGGGGAAGCCGGTGGTGGTGCTACTCCTGAACGGTCGGCCGCTGTCGATCAATTACATTGCGGAGAAAGTGCCGGCGATTCTGGAGGGCTTTTACCTGGGCGAAGAAGGTGGAACGGGCGCGGCCGATGTGCTGTTTGGCGATGTGAATCCGGGCGGCAAGCTGCCCATCACCTTTCCGCATTCGGTGGGGGACTTACCTGACTTCTATAACCACAAGCCTTCGGCCAACCGGAGTTATGCGTTCAGCACGCGGCAGCCGCTGTTTGCGTTTGGGTATGGATTGAGTTACACGACCTTCAAATTCGAAAACCTGCGCGTGGAGCCGAAGGAGATTCTGGAAGGCGGAACGGCGAAGGTGAGCGTGGAGGTGACCAACACCGGCAAACGCGCGGGCGACGAGGTGGCGGAACTCTACCTGCATGGGAGCATCTCGCCGGTGACGCAGCCGGTGATGCAGTTGAAGGGCTTTGAGCGGGTGACGCTGGCGCCGGGCGAGAAGAAGACGGTGGAGTTGGCCGTGACGCCGGAGATGCTCAGGATACTGGACATCGACATGCATCGTGTGGTGGTGCCGGGTGAGTTTGAACTGATGGTGGGTCCGAGTTCGGACAAGACCACAACGGTGCGTCTAACGGTGAAGGGCGCGCACGGCGAAGCGGGAAAGCCTCTCCCTCCGCCTCCGCCTGCGGGTTCTGAAGCGGACATGGTGAGCGACTTCGACAACGGCAAAGTGGAGGCCAGCTACGGAATGTGGGTGGGTGCCGGGGACCAGATGAACGGCGGCAAATCGATGGCCAGCCTCACCGTTGTGCAGCCCGGAGCGGAGAGCAGCAAGGGCGCATTGCAAGTGAATGGCGAAGTAGTAGCCGGTGCGCCCATGGCCTACGCGGGCGCGATGTACTTTCCCGGCGCGAAGCCGATGCAGCCTGTGAACCTGTCGAGCAAGAAGGAGATCAGCTTCTGGGCCAAGGGCGATGGGAAGAGTTATGCGATGCTGGTGCTGACCGAGAGAAGGTCGGGAAACAATGGCCAGATGCCGGCCATGACGACCTTTGTCGCGGGGCCGGAGTGGAAGCAGTACAGCTTCCCGTTCACGTTGTTCGAGACAGATGGAAGCGACTTGACCGCTTTGGGATTCATGCGGTCGCAGCAGCCGGGGAAGTTTGAATTTCAGCTCGATCAGGTGCGGATCAAGTAAGTTGTGCGTCCGAGGCACGGAGAGCATTGCAAAACAACGGCGCCGAAGTCCAGGGTGGACTTCGGCGTCGTTGCTGCGTTGAGAGGCGAGTTACTGGTAGTTAGATCTCCACGCCGCAGGGGTGGACTTCAAGGCCCATCTCGTGGAACATGGTGGCTTTGGCGGACAGGGCGCGATCGGCCTCGGCAGCCGTTGGCGCATAGGTCACGGTGATGTGGTTGGAGGCATGGCGGGCCATGAACTGGTTCTGATCCACGCCATGCAGCACCACATGCATGATGGGCCACTGGGGCGTGGTTTCGGCCCAGCGGCGATTGGTTTCCGCTTCAGGCAAGGAGACGGCGGTGGCGCGGCCAATGTCGACCTTGAGGACACCGTTCTCCACAAAGACGCGGCTCCAGACCACCTCGCCGGGCTTGCAGATGCCCTTCAACGTGCCGCCGCCCAGACGGAAATACATGGAAGGCTGGCGCTGGCTGCTGGCGCCCTTGTAACCGCCGACCAGGTGCGAGGCGGGGACGGCGCCGGAGATCTGGAAGAGCCAGACGAACTCGTCAAAACCGGGAGCCACGAAGCGCTCGCCCCAGCGGACATCGTGGAGCGTGGTGGCCGGATCCAGGCCCATCGCGGTCCACACGCGGTTGGTCACGATCGCATCCACGCCGACGCACTCGTCGACTTCGTTGAAGTGAGGCAGGGCGCGGCCGGCGTAGAGTTCGCGGCCGTCCTTGCTGTAGGCGGGCGGACGCTCCACGTTGTTGAACAGGCCTTCGGCCAGGTCGGAGGCGGGGACCAGGTCTTTCAATCCCTGCTGGTACTGGATGCCGATGGCGTCGGCGCCGAACTGGTCGGCGATGCGCAGGGCGGCAATGTACATGCGGCATTGGTCCAGAATCTGGCCGTCGGTCAGCTCGGTGGCTTCGTCGGTTCCAGTTTCGAATTTCATGCCGGCGGCGTCGAGCCAGTTGCGAATCTTCTGCGCTTCTTCGTCAGTCACTTCGCGCATGGCTGCGTAGAGCGCGGACTGGCTCAGGCGTTCCTTGTAAATGCCGGAGGGATTCATCAGGGCGTCTTCGACCATGGCGTTGGCCATGCCCATGCAGCCCTCGTCGAAGACGGCGAGAATGGCCTTCTTTGCGCGCAGTTGCTGGGCCAGCGCAACGCCCAGGGCGCGTTCGGCTTCTCCCACTTTGGCTGGCGAGAAGTCATGCACCTGCGAGGTGTCGTGCTGGAAGGATTTGTTTTTGATCCACGCGCGCAGTCCGCGCTTGAAGAGAGGATCCTTGAAGTCCCCGCTCCAGAGAGTGGTGTAGGGAACGCCGGATTTGCGCAGGCAGGCGTTGAGGTTCAACATGCCCACCAGGCCGGGCCACTGGCCGGACCAGTTGGCCACGGTGAGGATGGGGCCGCGATGCGAAAGCAGGCCGGCCAGCACGTTGGCGCTATATTGCCAGACGGCTTCGGCCACCACGATGGGCGCGTCGGGGTGGATGTGCTCGAAGACCTGCATGCCCATGCGCTGACTGGAAATGAAGCCGTGATGAAGGGCGGGATCGACCGGATGGGCGCGACGCAGCTTGATGCCCTCTTCGAGGAAGGCCGCGGCCAGCATCTTTTCCAGGCCCGCCTGTGCTTCCCAACAAACCTCGTTTGCCGACTGGCGCAGATCGCCGCTGGCAATCAGAATCACTTCATCCGAAGCCACGGGCTCGGGCATTACCACTTCAGGAACTGCATAAGTTGCCATTTGATCCTCGCTGTTTTTCGGGTTGCTGCCCGATGGTTGCTTTTCTTACGCGTGAGCAGGCGCGGGCTCCAGGGTACGGCCGCGCGCCACGATGGATTTGAATTGCGAAAAGGCTTGCTGCCATGCGCCGGATTGCGTGGGGGCATAGGAGCGATATTCGACGGACTGGCGGAGGGCTTCGCGGCCCTGCGCCAGATTAGCCAGATGGCCGGTGGCCACGGCCTGCACCATGGCGTTGCCCAGAGCGGCCGCCTCGACCGGTCCGGCAACCACTTCGCGTTCGCAGGCGTCTGCCGTCATCTGGCAGAGGAACTTGTTCAAGGAGCCGCCGCCCACCACGCGAATGACGCTGAGGGTGCGGCTGGTGACGCGCTCCAGGTCCTCAATCCCTTCACGGTAAGCAAGACTTAGGCTTTCGAAGATGCAGCGGGCAAACTCGCCGGGAGTCTGCGGAACGGGCTGCCCGGTTTGCGAGCAATAGAGCGCGACGGCGGCGCACATATCGGCGTGCGATTGGAAGACCGCGGCCGAGGGGTCAATGAAGGAGCGGAAGGCGGCAGCCTGGCTGGCGGCCAGTTCCAACTCCGCCCAAGGGACAGGATTGCCGGCGGCAGACCAGGTGCGCGCGCACTCCTGCACGATCCACAGGCCGGTCATGTTCTTGATCAGCAACGAAGTGCCGTCGGCCGCGCCCTCGTTGGTGAAGCCGCCGTGGAAGGCTGCGTCAGTGAGATTTGGCTGGTCGAGAGCTACGCCCATCAGGCTCCAGGTGCCGCTGCTGAGAAAGACGCTGGACTCATCCAGATCGGGAATGGCGGCGACGGCGCTGGAGGTGTCGTGCGAGGCAACGGCGATCGAAGGGACGCTCGAAGCAAAGCCGCACTCGGCTTGAACGGCGGGCAGAAGCGGGGCGAGGATGGTGCCGGGCAGAACCACTTCAGGGAAGATGCGCGCGGGCAACGCGAGTTTATCGAGGATCTCCCGCGACCAGCGGCGGGCGCGCAGATCGTAAAGCTCGGTGGTCGAGGCCTCGGTGTACTCCGCGCGTTTTTTGCCGCAAAGCAGGAACTGGAAGAGGTCGGGAATCATGAGCAGCGTGTGCGCGTGGTGAAGTTGCGGGTCGCTGGCAAACTCCATGGAGGTCAACTGGAAAGCGGTGTTGATCTCCATGGTCTGCACGCCGGTAGCGCGGAAAAAATCGTGGGCGCCGATGGTCTTGTTGAGGACGGCGGGGATGCCGTGGGTGCGGGTGTCGCGATAGTGGTGAGGATTGCCGATGAGGCGATCGCGCGCATCGAGCAGGGCAAAATCCACGCCCCAGGCATCGATGCCAATGCCGGCCGGGGTCTGCGCGCTAAGTGTATTGAACCTGGTGAGACCTGTTTGAATCTCGGACCACAGGCGCAGCACGTCCCAGTGGAGGTCGGAGCCGAAGCGCACGCCGGCGTTGGGGAAGCGATGCACTTCATTCAGAGAGAAGACACTTCCATCCCAGCGGCAATCCATCACGCGGCCGCTCGATGCACCCAGGTCCACGGCCAGAAAACTCAGATTTGCGCTCATAGAGGTGTGCCAAAGAATCTCGGGTTGCGTTCAGGTGGGATTCAAGCCTGCCCAGCTGCCCGGAACATTGTACCGCGCACGTCGTGCGGCTGGCCTGCTTTGCGTGCTTGAGCGTCCAACGCGGCGGGGAGGCGCGGAACCGGGAGCCTGCCTGCTGCGGAAATGGGCCGGCATCCGGAGAATTACCTGCTCGACAAGGCGTCAAACGATGGCCTCGAATTGCGCGGCCTCCTATCTCCTATCCATATACCATTTCAGGTTGCTTGTGCCCTGGGGGACGGAACCCCGAAACAGCTGGAAGATCACCTCAACTGTGATCCCGACCGGAACAGGTTCACCATTTTTCATTGCCGGCTTGAATTTATATTTGTTGACTGCCTCGATGGCTTTTTGATCCAGCCCCATACCCAGGCCTCGAACCACGCGCGGATTCTGTGGCATTCCCTGCGCATCGACTATGACGTAGACAAGGCAAGTGCCCTGGTAGTTGGCTTTGAGCGCCTCTTCAGAATATTCCGCTGTGGGATTGACAAGAGGAACAGGGGCTGTGACTCCGTCTCCGACCCATTTCGGATGGGGTGCGTTGTCCTGAGAGCTTTGTAGTGCTTGTGTTCCTGGTGGATGTACGGCTTCTTGTGGCGGCTGCGGGAGGGGGCCTCGATACAGCCGGAAGTTCACCTGCACTGTGATCCCGACCGGAACAGGTTCACCATTTTTCATTGCCGGCTTGAATCTGTATTTGTTGACTGCCTCGATGGCCTTTTGGTCCAGCCCCATACCCAGGCCTCGAACCACTCTCGGATTCTGCGGCATTCCCTGCGCATCGACGATAACGGAGATGATGCAATCGCCCTGGTTTCTCGCCTTGCGCGCCTCTTCGGTATATTCCGCTTCGGGATGAACAAGGGGGATAGGAGCTGTGACCCCGCTCGCAAGTGTAACGGCGGCTTCCTGCGGCGGCTCTGGGAGGTTGCCAAGTATTTGTACTGGTTGAGACCTCAGCCGCAGCAGAAATCCCTGCTTGCCCGTGGCGTCCTGAGTGGAATCGACACAAGCTTGAACACTGATTTCCAGCGACTGAGCAACCGCGGCAGGTGAACCGTCGTGAGTGCCCGGCTTGAACCGATCTGCGGCGGCAAGGCGGAGCGCGACCCTGTCGAATTCCGCTCCGAAAGGTTGGAGAAAAAAGATATTCTGCGGCAATCCTTCAGAGTCCACGATCAGGGAGAGGACGGCCTTGACCTTCTTCTTCTCAGTGCACGTCCCCTTGGCGATGTCAAAGGGAGCCAAGGGAAGAAGCTCCGGTGCGGTTACCCCCAGGCCAACCGTGTACACTTTCGCTGGAATCGGACGACCATCCGTGTGTTGAGATTGCGCAGGCTGGCTGGTTTCCTGCGCGTAGGCAAGGTTCGCTGCCAACGCAGCGAACAGCACAATTGCTCCTAACTGCCGCATACATTCTCCCGAGAGTTAGCAGGAGAACTTTAGCACACGATGTGCAACTCGCGCAGCAGAAATGCGTAGTCGAAGGCGATTTCCTTCAGGTAGTCGTAGCGGCCGCTGGAACCGCCGTGGCCGGCCTGCATATTGGTCACCAGCAGCAGGGGGTTATTGTCCTTCTTGAGGGTGCGGAGCTTGGCGACATACTTGGCCGGCTCCCAGTACATCACTTGACTGTCGTGGAGCGATGTCTTCACTAACATCGATGGGTAACTCGCCGGTTTGAGGTTGTCGTAGGGCGAGTAACTCAGCATGTAGTTGAAGTAAGTCTCTTCGTTGGGATTGCCCCATTCCTCGTATTCGGGAACGGTCAAGGGAAGCGAGGCGTCGAGCATGGTGTTCATGACGTCCACAAAGGGCACGTGGGAGAGAACGGCGCGGAAGAGATCGGGGCGAAGATTCACGACCGCTCCCATCAGCAGGCCTCCGGCCGAGCCGCCTTCGATGGCCACGCGCGCGGGATCGCCGTAGCCAGATCTGGTAAGGTGCTCGACGACGGCAATGAAATCGGTGAAGGTGTTGCGCTTGACCAGCATTTTGCCGGCGTCGTGCCAGGGCTCGCCCAGGTCGGCGCCGCCGCGGATGTGCGCGTAAGCCATCACTACGCCGCGGTCGAGCAGGCTGAGACGGTTGGAACTGAAGGTCACCGGCAGCGAGTAACCGTACGAACCGTAGCCGTAAACGTAAAGGGGATTCTGCCCCTCGGTGCGCTTGTCCTTGCGATAAACCAGGGAGATCGGGACGGAGACGCCGTCCGGGGCGGTGGCCTGAATGCGCTCGCTGGCATAGAGTGTGCGGTCAAAGCCACCGGGAACCTCAATCTGCTTGAGGAGCGTCGATCGAGCGGCTCTTACATCGTACTCGAAGACGGAACTGGGGGTTACGAGGGACTGGTAGGCATAGCGGAAGGTGATGGTAGAGAAGATGCGGTTGATGTGCGGCTGAGCGCTGTAGGCGGGCTCGGGGAAGGCGATTTCGCCGGCCTGGTCGATTTCCGGGCCGTCTCCGTCGAAGCGCCACACGCGCAGGCGGGGAAGGCCGTTCTCCCGCTCGCAGGCGACGAAGAAACCGGCGAAAAGGTCCACCTCTTCGAGCATGACGTCGGCGCGGTGGGGAATGCGCTCGGTCCAGTGTGCGTGATCGGGCGTGGCCACCGGCGCGGTCACCAGGCGGAAGTTGCGGCCGCGATCGTTGGTGCGGATAAACCATAGGCCGTTGCGGTGGTCGATGGAGTACTCGTGCTTGTCGGCACGGGCGGCGATGAGGGTGAACGGGGCCAGGGGCGTGGCGGCGGGCAGAACCCAGGACTCGGTGGCGATGTGGCTGGCGGATTCGAGAACCAGAAATTTGCCATCGCGGGTGCGGCCGGCGTCCAGGTTGAAGCGCTCGTCGTCGTCCTGATACACCAGCACATCTTCAGAGTGGGGCGCGCCCAGGGTGTGGCGCCAAAGCTGGTACTGGCGCTTCTGTTCCTCGTCCTCGACGGTATAGAAAAGGGTTCGCTTGTCGGCGGCCCAGACCACGGAGCCAGCGCGCTCAACCTCGCCGGCCAGGGTCTCGCCCGTCTCCAGGTCCTTGATGTGCAGCGTGTACTGGCGAAAGCCCTTGGTGTCGGTGGTGTAGGCCAGCCAGCGGCCGTCTTCTGTAATGTCGGTGGCGCCGATGGAGAAAAACGAGTGGTCTTTGGCCAGCAGGTTGCCGTCCAGAACGATCTCTTCGGGCGCGCCCGGCTCGGGACCGTCATCCGTGCCGCGGCGCCGGCAATGAATGGCGTACTGAAGGCCTTCTTCGGTGCGGGTGTGATACCACCAGCTGCCCTCGCGGTAGGGAACCGAGACGTCGGTCTGCTTCACATGCGAGAGCATTTCCCGGTAAAGATCTTCGCGCAAGCCGCTGAGCGGCGCCATGAAAGCTTCCGCATAGGCGTTTTCGGCTTCGAGGTAAGCGGTGACTTCGGGATTCTGCTTGTCGCGCAGCCAGGCGTAGTCGTCGGTGAGAACGGCTCCGTGAAGGCGAGTCTCAGTGGGTTCTCTGCGGGCGATGGGGGATGCTGGTGTCCGGCTCTCGTTCATTTCCTTCCTAGTGTAGTGCCTGCGGGGGGATTCGCAGGCGGTTGAGACGGGGCAAGGGAACCGCCGGGCATCCGTCCACGTACAATGGAGAGCGATGAAAGGTTTTCGCCGCACTCATTCGACCGTTTTTGGGCTGCTGCTGGCAGCTCTTGTTGGTGTTTTCGCTGTTGCCGCTGGGGCCGAACGGGTCGAGGACCTGCCCAAACCCACCGATTATGTAAGCGACTTCGCCCATGTGCTGTCGCCCCAGGCGATTGCGGAGCTGGACCATTTGTGCGCCCAACTTGACCACTCGCAGGCCAATGCGCAGGTGGCCGTGGTGACGGTGAAGACGCTGGACGGCGTGGATTCGGCGGAGTTTGCCAACGCGCTTGAAGACAAGTGGAAGATCGGCCGCAAGGGCTCGGACCGCGGCGTGCTGGTGCTGCTGGCGGTGGACGACCACAAGCGCCGCATCGAGGTGGGCTACGGCCTCGAAGGAATTCTGCCCGACGGCAAAGTGGGCGACATTGGCCGCGAGATGGTCCCTTTGCTCAGGGCCAACGACTTTGACGGCGCCATGACCCAGGCGGTGGGCGAGCTGGCGCAGGTGATCGCGGCGGACGCCAAGGTGACGCTGGAAGACGATCCCGCCCTCGTGCGCCGGCCGCCGGCGCGGCAGGGACCGACGCTGGGCAAGGCGATTCTGCTGATCATCGTGTTGATTTTCTTCGGCGGCTTCATGCTTCTCCGCCTGCTCTTCCGCTTTGGTCTCTTCGGAGGCTTCGGCGGCCCGTGGATGGGCGGAGGAGGCTTTGGAGGAGGTGGAGGTTTCGGCGGCGGCGGCGGCTTCGGTGGCGGGGGTGGCGGCGACTCCGGCGGTGGAGGCTTTGGCGGCTTCGGCGGCGGCGGTTTTGGCGGCGGCGGAGCTGGCGGAGACTGGTAGGGATTCCGGTTCCCGGGTCTGGCCAGGACAAAAGGTTTTGATTTCCCACCTTGAACGGTGGGTCGATTTTCAAGTTTCATACCAAGGCGGCTTCCTTGAGTGGAAGCCGGAGGAGAAAAGAAACTCTATGAGTCGTGGACTTTTGATTGGGTTGGGCGTGGTGGGAGTGCTGGTTTTGGCTGTTCTGATGGTCTTTGGCAGCTATGTAAGCGCCAAGAACCAGATGGTGGCCAAGGATGAGATTGTGAAGAGCACCTGGTCGGACGTGGACGTGCAACTGGAGCGGCGCGCCGACCTGATTCCCAACCTGGTGGAGACTGTGAAGGGCTTTACCAAGGAAGAGAGCACGGTTTTTGGCGACATTGCCAACGCGCGCGCCGGGATGCTGAATGCACAGGGGCCGCAGGGCAAGATCGAAGCAAACGGAAAACTGGACTCGGCGCTGGGACGGCTGCTGCTGCTGACCGAGAACTACCCGCAACTGCGGTCGAGCGACCAGTTCATGCGCCTGCAGGACGAGCTGGCCGGGACCGAGAACCGCATTACCGTGGCGCGGAAGCGGTATAACGACTCCCTGCGCGACTACAACACGTTTGTGCGCCAGTTCCCCAACAGCATCTGGGCGGGGATAGCCGGATTCAAGGAGAACAACGCCTTCTTCGAGGCCACTTCCGCGGCGCGCACGGTGCCTTCGGTCAAGTTCTAAAGTTTTTTGTAGAGTGCGGCGTGGACCGGGAGGTCCACGCTACAGCCGACCGGGAGGTTGATTACATGACAGCGCCGGCTCCTTCGAGCCCGAGTAGACTGGTTGCTGCTAGACGCCCAGGAGCTCGGGAGAAGGAGC